>Ga0209088_10001133_pt1 | contig 17532 bp, 18 predicted proteins | sample S_140625_EF_Meta_FD_187324 | JGI IMG/M metagenome (GOLD analysis project Ga0209088, IMG submission 187324) | Freshwater microbial communities from Lake Simoncouche, Canada to study carbon cycling - S_140625_EF_MetaG (SPAdes) (version 2) | ecosystem: Environmental > Aquatic > Freshwater > Lake ... | reverse complement strand
CCGTGAAGCCCAGCTGGAGAGGGACAGCCATCCGGTCCAGTCTCAGTTCGAGAACTTGGCTGATTTTAGCGGGTTTTTCAGGGGTTCCCTAGGAGGCTCCATCGAAATGATTCCAAACGCCGTCGCAATCGCCGAATTGGCCGTCGAAAAGCAGGCGAAGGTCCTCCTCATGCCCGTTTCTGCCCGCCGCGGACTCAACGACCTACCCGATGACCTCTGGACGAAGATCTCGATTGAATTCTACAAGGATCCAGATGATGCGGTGTTTAAGGGGCTGGAGGAGTAGTGGATAATCCTTTGATGCATCAAGATGTCTCTTCCCGAGATACCAGGTCTGAGGCAAATGGCCTTTTGGATCCAAGTGGCAGGCTTTGGCTTGCGTGTTTTGGTCTGGTCTTTATTGTAGCCTCGCTTGCCATAAAGGAAGTAAATACCTTGATATTTCTAACGGGATCAATATTCGCATTGCTGTCTTTCAATGGTGCTCGCTTTAGCAGTATAACTCTGGGCAAGGATAAGGTGAGCGCAGAAATGAATTTACCAGAAAGACTCGCCGAGCTGAGTGAAAAGAAAGTAACAGAAATCGCAGTGGGTGAATGCGGCGCTATGCCAGCAAGCCTATTCAGTGAGATCTCAAAGCCTTTCAATGCTGGAATCCGGACTGAAGGCTATGGACTGGCTCAACTAATCAATGCTGACGAGCAAGTCAAGGCAGAAATTATGCGGGAAATGAGAATTTCTTCGGGTGTTCCAGGCATGTCCGATCACTCTATCGTTGGGGTGGGCAGAGTGCAAGACCCGCATTCTTCCAACAAGTTAGTTGCGTTAATGAGTGACGGAAGTAATTACATTTTAGACTATCCAAAGACATTAACTGAAGCCATTGGCAATACTTTAAGGGCTCCAGGCGATAACGTTGTTGCCTATCCAAGTAGCTTTACAGATGCGATCAAAGAAGATAGAGAGGATTGATATTGTCTGGGTAATCTGCTGCCCTTCTGGAGGGCTGAGGTGAGGGTTGGGGCTTCGGCTCCTTTTCATGTTCCAGCAGGTCTGAGCTCATGGGCGAGGGTATAAGGCATCCTTGAAGGGGCCTGTCTGGGTGGTCTTCAGCCCGGGGTAGTAGATAACCTTCGCCGGGCCGGCGCACACCCACCGCATCCCTCGGCCAGTCCTCACGCCGCGTCAAGGATCGGGCCTTGCGCCCCAGGGCGTCCTTGTCTCGGCGCTGCGGCCGGCCGGTGGGGGTGGGGTTCTCCGCCGTCCCTCAGGTGGCTTCCCCCGCTTCCTCCTACCGTCGCCAGCAGCAGTCCACGCCTCTCAGCCGTTCTGCCCTGCGTGCCCGCAATGCCCTGGTGCTGGAGCACCTGCCCCTGGCCGATGCCCTCGCTTCCGCCGCCGCCCGGCGCCTCTTCCCGCTGGTGGAGCGGGAGGATCTGATCCAGGTGGCCCGAGAAGCCCTGGTCCGCTCCGCTCCCCGCTGCAGAGCCGGAGAGCCCGCTTGGCCCTATTTGCGCCGCTGCATCACCGGGGCCCTGCAGCACCACCTCCGCGATCGCGTCCGCCTGGTGCGCATCTCCCGCCGCGAGCATGAGAAGGGCACCTGGCCGCTCGGCCACACCAGCCTTGATGCTCCCGCCGCTGAGCCCTCGCTGGAGGCCTCCCTCACCGGGCCGGCGCTGGAGCAGCTGGTGGAGCAGCTGCCCGCAGCCCAGGCCACGGCCCTGCGGCTCACCGTCCTCGAAGGGCTCTCCCTGCGAGCCGCCGCGGCGCAGCTGCAGATCAGCCCGATGGTCGTTCAGCGGGCCCAGAAAAAGGCCCTCGCCGCCCTGCGCCAGCAGCTGGCGGGGGTGGGCTGAGGCCCCCACGGGGCTCCTGCCAGGCCCGTGGCAAGAGCCAGAGGACCCGCCGCCCTCTGGCTCCATGAACCCCCTGCTGCGGCTGCTCGGTGCGGCCGCCTCCCATGGCCTGCTCACCGGTCAGATCGTCTTCTCGACCGCGTTTGTCGGCGCCTGTGAGCTGCCCAACTGGATCCAGGCGCCCCGCGAAGTGAATGCATGCCTGGAGCGCTGGATGACGGTCAGCGCACTGTTTTTCCCCTCCGGGATGCAGACCGCCATCGCCAAGACCCAGCCGGCACTGCCGCCCGGCCGGCGGGGGGTGTTCCGATGAGCCGCCCCATTCCTGTTGGCGACTACGTCGAGCACTTCGACCCAGAGCTGGATCACCACCGGGCCTGGCTGTTGGCGGTGCTGGAGCGGCTGGTGGCCCTGGAGCCCCAGGCCCTGGAGGAAGGGGGAACGCGGCGGCGGCTCTGGACGGCCCGTAAGGCTGCTAATGGAGCGGCACCAGCTCCGATGGCCGACCTCTCCGCTGCGGTGGCCGTGGCCCTCCCCTTGGTGAAGGAGTTCGAGGGCTGCCGGCTCAAGGCCTACCCCGATCCCGAGAGCGGGGGCGAGCCCTGGACGATCGGCTGGGGAAGCACCAGCTACGTCGACGGTGCCCTAGTGAGGCAGGACGATCAGATCAGCCAGGAGCTGGCCGATGCCCTGTTGGAGGGGCGTCTTGCTCGTGACTGGGGTCTGCTGATCAAGCTGGTTCCCGGCTGGCGAGAGTTCAACGTCAACCAGCAGGCGGCGCTGCTCTCGTTCACCTACAACTGCGGCCCGGCCTGGTTCGGAGGCGAAGGCTTCTCGACGCTGACCAATCGGCTCTGCCACGGCGAGCAGGACAAGGTGCCGGCGGCCTTGATGCTCTACGTCAATCCTGGCGGTCCAAGCGAGGCAGGCCTGCGGAGGCGGAGGAAAGCGGAAGCCGCTCTTTGGAGTGCTGCGCCAGGGAACAGACCCGTCACGGCTGGATCTGCATTTGGGGCCCCTGCTGCCACCACAGCTCGGTCACCATCACCAAAGCCGTCTGGGGAGAGCTCTGCTGAACCTGCACCTTCCAGCAAGGGCAACCCGCTGCCGGTGCCCTGGTTTGCCCAGCTGGATTCGGCCACCGATGAGGGCCGGCGGATGTGCTTCTCCTCCAGCTGCGCCATGCTCCTGGCCTTCCTCAAGCCCGGCGTCCTGTCTGGGCTGAACGGGGATGACCAGTACCTGGCCCGGGTCCACCAGTTCGGCGACACCACCGATCCGGCGGCCCAGATCCAGGCCCTTGCCAGCTCTGGCATCACGGCCCGCTTCTCCAACAGGGCCAGCTTCTCCACCCTGGAAGAACAGATCGCCGCTGGCATTCCCGTCCCTTGCGGCTACCTACACCGCGGCCCGATCAGCAGGCCGGGCGGCGGCGGCCATTGGCTGATCGTCGTCGGCATCACCCCCACCCATCTGATCGTGCACGACCCCTTTGGGGAGGCTGATCTGGTGAACGGCACCACCCTCGGCGGCATCGCCCGCTTCTGCCGCTACAGCCGCCGGAACTTTGCGAAGCGCTGGATGGTGGAAGGAGACGGCACGGGCTGGGCGGTGGTGGTGGATGCCATCCGCTGAGAAGCTCTCGGCTGCGTTGTGAGGTCGGTGCCGCAGGCCCTTCCATGCTCCGCGCCTTGGCAAGGGTTTCACCAGCCAGCTGGGCTGGACGTTGGGCTCCGCTGCGCTGCGCCATTCGCTGGTGGCTGGCCCTTGCCTGGCGGCGCGGCTGCAGGGCGGGTCCTGCGTCACCCCTCCTGTGGCTGCTGCCGAGTCCCACTGTGCCTCCCTGTCCTTCCCATCCGACAACGGCAAAACCGGCCCGATTGCTGTCTCCAGCACAAGCCGCCTCACCTGCCCCTCCTCCTGCCCCCTGGCTGGTAATCAGGGCTGCTATGCCGAGGCCGGCTTCCACACCCGGCTGCACTGGGATCGGCTCAGCCGCGGCGAGAGCGGCTCCCCGGCAGCGTCCTTCATTCGCCAGGTGATGGCGCTGCCGGCGGGCATCCTCTTCCGCCACTGCGTCGCCGGTGATCAGTGGCCTGATCCGGCCGATCCGCTGCGCATCGATCAGGCCCTGCTGCTCCAGCTGGCGCGGGCCACCCGGCATCTGCGGGCGGCATGGTCGTTCACCCACTTCCCGATGGGGCCCGCCAATCAGGCCACCCTGCGCCTGGCAGCGGCCAAGGGGCTGGTGGTCAATGCCTCCACCGAGTCCCGCTCCAAGGCGGCGGCGTTGGTGCGGCAGGGCATCCCGGCTGTCTGCGTAGTGCCGCCCGATGCGCCGTCGGTGTTCCGCCACGAGGGCGTGCGGTTCGTGGCCTGCCCCGCCAGCCGCAGCGGCCGCAAGGTGCAGTGCATCAGCTGCGGCGGTCGGTTTGGTCTTCCCCTCTGCGCCCAGGCCGATCGGGGGTTCGTGATCACCTTCACCGCTCATGGTCCCCGCGCAGCAGCGGCGGCGGCCCACTGCCGCTGAGGGGGCAGGGCCCGCCATACTGCCCGCAGGCGGTGGCTCAGGCATGGGCACCTGTCCATCGGTTCTGTTCGTGGCCCACGCTCGCTGATGTTCGCCATCGAGCCAGGTGCGGCCGGTGGTGCGCTCCAGTCCCTGGCCACTGACCTGGATCGGCCGCGGTCCCTGCTGGTGATCAGCCCCCACTGGGAGACGGAGCTGCCGACGGTGGGCACGGCCGAGGCGGTGGCAGGCAACCGCCTGGAGACGATCTCGCCATGGACAGCTACGCCTTTGAGCGAGCGGCTTGAGACTTGGCCAGGGTCTTCAAGACGCGGCGCGGCCCGCCGGAGGCCAGCCAACCTCGCCAAGGCAATGCATCTGCATTACTCTTGGTCTGGTTCCTTGGGTGGCCTGATGGCTGTTCTCTCCTCTCCTGACGCGGCCGGCACCTCCGTGGGCACCCCCCAGGACGAGGTGGAATCAGCGCTCACGGAGCGCTATCAGACCACCGTGCCGCAACCTGTGCGGCGAGCTCTTGGCTTGCGCAAGCGCGACCGTATCCGTTACGCCTTCCGCGCCAACGGCGAGGTGGTGCTTCAGCGCGTCAGCCCGGATCCGGCCGAGGAGGACCCGGCGTTGGCTCCCTTCCTGGCACTGCTGGAGCGGGACATTGCCAGCCACCCCGAGCGGCTCCAGCCCATCGGCGCGGATCTGGTTCGGCGCCTGCAAGATCTGGTGGGTGCCATCGAGGTGGATCTTGATGAGGCATTGCCAGACGACGAGCCCGTCTGATGGCGAGCACGGCGGCAGGGTCCCCCGTGGTGATCAACGGGTGGACGATCTATGCGCACCCGTTGTTTCTGGATCAGCTTGAGGCGTTGATCGCTGAGGTGGAATCGCTGCGCGCCAAGGACCCCATGGGCTATGGCAGCAAGAACGCCAGCAAGCGCCTGGCGGCCATCACCCGCCTGATGCTCCAGGACATCCCCCAGGACCCCAGCCGAAGGGAGTACCAGCAAGGATCCACCCTCGGCGCTGCTCATCGTCACTGGCGACGAGCCAAGTTCTTTCAGCAGTACCGATTGTTCTTCCGGTTTCACACCCGCTCACGGCTGATTGTCTTGGGCTGGGTCAACGACACCGACACCAAACGCGCCTATGGCAGCAAGTCCGATGCCTACCGGGTGTTCCAGTCCATGCTGGCCAGCGGCCATCCGCCGGACGACTGGGACGAGCTCCTGCAGGAGTCCGCGCAGGCCGCAGGTCGCTTGCAGCACCTCACCAGTCGGTTCCCTTGAACTGACGCTGAAGTTGGCTTGCTCCGGCCCTCTCCAGTCTGAGGCCCTCCTGGCGTCGGGCCTCCGCTGGGATCGGTCCCGTCGCGGCGCCGGCCGGCGCCTGTGGTCATGTCGTTCTTCCGCTGCGCTCGATCCGCGGAGGATCCGGTTGTGCTGGTGGAGTCGTGCCAGAAGGCGCTGCTTTGGATACTCAGCACCCACCAGGGCAAGACCCTGCGCCGCTGCTGGATCGATCAGCCCTACGGGGAGGAGGAGATCACGCGGCTGGAGCAGGAACTGCTGCCGGCGATGGAGCAGTTCCTGGCACGCATCGGCGAGATCGATGCCCGGCTCGAGGCCGCCCGCCAGGCGGAGATCGAGCGGCTCCAGTCCGCCATGGCGGCGGCGTCCTGAGCCCTACCGGGCCGGGCGGTGCCCAGCGCTCCGGCCGGCCCTCGCTGCGACTGCCCTGTCGGAAAAGAAGCCCCGGTACTCACCGGTCCCAGGTGCGCCATTCCCAGACCCCGCAGGACGCCGCCTTGGTCCGCAGCACCCCTGGGTTCGCTCTCGTTGCGAGAGAGGGGCACGCGCAGGATTCCTCAGCGTGCGCGGCCGCGCAAGGGCTCCGCAAGCCGGCCCGCCACAGGATCCTTGCCGGCCGGTGGCACGCAGAACCGGGAAGTGTCCGGCCGGCCCTTGCCCTGGCCGCGCTTCCGCTTCGGGTCCTGCGCTGCTGCCCCATGGCTGCCGTCTCCCAGTCCGCCCGTCCCCACGCCCGCTCCGCCAGAGCCCACTCCCGCCTGCGGGAGCAGGGGCCATCCCCTGAGGAGAAGCTGGTCAGCTCCCTGATCCAGCTGCTGGAGGCGGGCACCACCCCCTGGCGTCGGCCCTGGGGTTCAAGTGGTGGTGGTCACCACGTCAACCTGCTCTCCTGCCACCGCTACCAGGGGGCGAACCCGATCCTGCTTCCGCCGGGGATGCACCTGCGGTATTCGAGGCTGCCGTACTGATGCGGCTTCGCGGAGGCCAGGGTCCGGGGGATCTTCCCCCGCAAGGGCAGCAAGGCGGTCTACGTCCTGCGGCCTCAGGTTCATCATCAGGCTGGCGCGGAACGGGACGTTTCAGCAGAGCTGCCCCAGGCCGGTGAGGGCTCCAGGGCAGGGGCCGAGCGGGAGCCGGCTGGGGAGGAGCTCAGCAAGATCCGGATCAGCGACTGCCAGGTTGCGGACTTCAACGCAGCGGATCTGGAGGACAAAGCGCTGGCAGGGCTGATCGAGGCCCGCAGGGCTGCAGAAGGGGTAGCTCTGCGTCCTGAGCCCGAGCGCCTTGCCGCTGCCGAGCAGGTGCTGAGCAGCTGGCCTGTGCAGGTGAGCTGGGGCGGGGGACAGGCCTGCTACCTACCGGCCTGTGATCGGATCCAGCTGCCGGAGCGTGCTGCCTTCCAGAGCGTCAATGCCCTCTATGCCACCTGGGCCCATGAGGCCATCCACTCCACCGGACATGCCAGCCGGCGCAGGCGTGAGCTGGGCGGCAGGTTCGGGAGCAGGGCCTATGCCCGCGAGGAGCTGGTGGCCGAGCTGGGGGAGGTGCTGCTGGGGGATCGGCTGGAGATCGGCAGCGGCAGCCAGAACCATGCCTCCTATCTGGGCCACTGGATCGAGCTGCTCAAGGAGACCCCACGGGTGCTCTTCCAGGTGCTCAGCCAGGCACAGCAAGCCGTGGAATTGGTGGCGCCTGTGGCAGGCGAGAGCGTCACGCCTGGGTGATCCCAGTGGTGCTCCAACGCCGTGCTCCAGGTGTCAGGTGTCCCACGGCATCAACGCCGAGAGCAGCACCCAGCGGTTCTCAGGAACCAGTGTGCCTCCAAAGGGCGCATGGAACTCTTCGATTGCCAGCTGGCCTTTATGCTGCGTGCGGTACATGTGTGGCGATCAAAAGTTGCAGCAATCAAGGATTGCCTCGTACGCGATCATCTTATCGGGTCTCGATCGCCGAAACCAGTTGCGCTCCAGGGAATCTGCCTTTTCAGAAGTCCCTAAGTCTTATCCTGTTTGTCTATCCGACTGTAATCGCTGGCCAGCTACTGAATTTAAAAGATTATAACGTCTTGACCAGAAAACAGATTTAGACCATCGACGCTCCAATTGGTAATGTTTGCAAAGCTCTTCTAGATATTGCATGAACTCCTTTCGTCTATGATAGTCATATTTTGCGAGAGCAAGTGAATCACCGTTGTGGTAATCAGTCAAACAAGCTCCAGCACGGCAACCACTAAGAAGTGCCTGATAACTTCCTTGCGATGATAGCGGATCGTATGTTTGCGCCGCGTCTCCACAGGCAAGCCAGCACTCGCCTACAGCATGATCGAGAGTGCTAGTTGAAGCAAAGGATATGCCATGGGTGGAGAAAGACGGAATTGAGGTACCTACTGAAATACCTTGGATTGCTGATGATGCGAGTAAGTGCTCCTGCATCGCATGCTTGATACTCATTTCAGAGCCAGTCTTGAGAATGTCACCATCTGTATAAAAGCAAAAGAGTCGCTGATTACCTCCTCTAATGGTGAACAACCATCCATCCTCTAACGCATCGATTCTAACGGTTTGATCTGCGTTGCATTCAGTTGGACAGACAAGCCATTGTGCCACTAATTTATCTATAAGTATTCTCCTTGCACCTAGACGACGTGAAATGGCTGCGCCATATCCAGATGCATCAATTAGAAAACTGGTAGCCATCTCGTAGTTTGTCCTGCCTCCGATAGACAAATGCCAACAGTCTTGGCTACGAATTATATCAGTTGCGTCAGCTTCAAAGATTTCAACACCTTGGGCAGTAGCAGCCTTACACAGAGTCATATCGAAGTGATTTCGATTTACGACCCAGTTCCCGCCCTCTGGTCTTTTCATGACCGATTCCCAATCTACTTGCTCAGATCCCCATGATGAGACGTGTGCCGTAACACGGTATTCACAACTATCTTTCAACGCATCAGACAGTCCGAGTTGTTGTAAGATTGCTTCAACATGGGGGGACAGCGTTTCCCAGCGTGGCTTTTTAGCACTGAGAAACGATTGAGGCTTGCGAATCAGGGCAACGTCCGCCCCTGCCTGGTTTAAAGTCATTGAGGCAGCAATACCTGCCGGACCTGCGCCAAAAATGCAGACATCGTAGTTCTGCATGATTTTCATGTCAGCTATAAAAGCCAACAACATCTATTCATTTGGATCAATGCACTGCCCCCATGCCATATTCCTGCATTAATAGTTGACGAACTTTAGGGGCTTTAATCGATCCACATTCAGAAGGCTCAGGCTCTTTTTCACCTGGGATTGGGCAACCAGCTAAAATCCAATCCACAATAATCAAGCGACCAATCCGATTGTTTATAGTCGGAAATCGTCGATCAAGGATCTTGCCCATTGGTCGTGCCCCTGATGCAAGATCTATAACCAAGGGGCTATCTTCTGGTCTACCAGGTATAGCCCAGCCGTTGACCGGATCTTTGAGTGCTTTCATTAACTTCTTCAAGTCTGGGTCTGCAAACCATTCCGAAACAGGCAAGGGTTGTTGTTGCCGAGTATCTGGTGAATTAAGTTTATAGAGATCGTGACCGTGTGCTGCAATTGCTTGCGATCTCAACTCAGTTAAAAGCGTGAGCATAGCTTCAGCTTTACCAATGTAACGCTTCGAGACTGGAGTATCGCCTTCTTCGCCTAGCCAAACAACCCAATCTCGCCATGCATCTAAGTCTTCCTTATCGAAAATCTTATACATGGGTCCATTAAATGAGGTGAGATGGCTCAAGAGTCCACTACGTTCTGGATCTCCTGGTTCAATCCACGGTGAATGAGTTAACTCTTTCAAGAATAGTTCGGGATCGTCGAACATATCGTTAATACGGAAACCACCCATTTTTTTGTTTGAGTGGTTCAGATTTCCATAGGGACGCTTACGACGCATAATATTGGCAATGCGATCGGCAGGTGTTCCAGGATAAGATGACTCAATCGCATCATCAGATTGAGCTACATCATTGCTGTAAATTCCACTTCCGCCCAAGGCGAAGGCTACAAATCCAGTCCAAATTCGCCGCCAACTCTGCTGCATTGCATCTGGGCCACTTTCTTTGAGAATGCGATCGAGGTAGAGTTCTACAGCCTTTTTAGCTTGGTGTCCATGCCCTTCAGTGGCATTATCAATTGCTACATGCATTCGGTAAAACTGGCTATCAATACCGAGATAATCTGATAATTTAACGACTGGAACTAGACTTAGAACTTCCCATTCAAGAAAGAGCGTCATGCCCAGTATTTCTTGCAAGAACTCATTGGTGTGCTGAGAGATCGCAAGTTGGAATACAGCCCCTATGTAAAAGATTTCGGGAATACTTGGATTATCCGCATAGGCTCTAGAGTTTACGTCTGGGAGCCATTGCCCCAAGCTCTGAAGCAACGTGGTGTAAAGGTTACCATGATGGAGAGCAGGATTTCCATTCCCAATTTCGTCGCTCCAGACGTCAAAGAGTAGTCCACGCACTTCATCGGAGGGACCAGCTTTGGCAATATTGCGTAACCAGGCACCGTCAGTCTGATTGAAAGGTGCGCGATTAACAAGTCTTTTAATCCTGTCTGCGCGATTAATAGGTTGAGTCCAAGGCTGAGGATTTTGTGCCCCTGCGCGTAATAACTCATAAATTTCTTCTAGTCTGGCATTAAAATTTGCTTCGTTATAATCCACAAACGATTCTGGGTGACTTTGATCCTGTAAGCTTTTCTGTTCGATAAAGCCGTCAGCTTGTTTTAGAAAAGTTTGCGCCAATTCTTTTGCGTAAGGAACAAAATCTGGATATTGCTCAATGTTCATCAAGAAATAAAAGTAATCCCGAAACGATAAACCATCATAGCGACTGCGCTCAGTTTCTACAACTACTGCGATCTCATTGTCATTGTCATCGCGATCTTTAACAGTCTTTGTCTTTTCCACCACGAAACCGAGCGAATTCCACTTCTCGACCATATCCATGTCGCCAGATTGATTGGAATGACGAAGATATAAAACATCCAACATAATCCTGGTCATGTCAGCAAATCGCAACTGCTTAAATGTGTCAGAGGCAATTGAGAAATCTTCTGGAGAGCGAGATTCGATTAACTCAACTTTTCCAACATCTGCAGAGATAGACTCATAGTACTCTCGAACTGTATTTATAGAACCTGGATGCTCTCTAAGCACAGCTTTCACCATTTCAGAGATATGCTCTGAAATGGCTGTTGCATAAATATTTATAACTTCAATGGCCTCGATCGCATTGGCTGCACAGAAATTAGGCCAAGATGAGCGTAGTTCAGCAACAGGTCTAGGAAATTTTGGCTGTTTGTTCTTTCCCTTACTTGTATCAGAAAAAACGATTTCAGGTGATGGTACAACTAAGTGAAAATATCTCCCAGAAAATTGATCGAATATTTCTTGAGTGAGGAATTGAAGTCGCCAAGGAGAGGGTAATCGCTCAATATACTTCACATCATCAACCGTAGCATCTCCATAATTAGCTGCTTCAGTTCTATTGAACAAGGAGCTAGTAATCAGCTCAACTCGTCCGTCGATGTATTGTTCAATGCTTTCTCCATGCTTTGGTTCGGGTAGTAAGCGAGTTAGCAGGAAATTGCCTGATGGTCGAGAACTACCAAGTCCACGATCCCATTTTTTACGATTGAACAACACTAATTCAAGTTGTTTCTCGAAATCACCAATCGTTTCTTCTTCAAAACTAGAGATAATTTCCTCAAAGTCTTCGTCAACAATTACATCATCAGGTCGTTGGGCTGGCCACCAATGAAGCTGGCACTCATAAAAGTCAGCTTGCCAAGGTAGAGCCATATATTTCGTCACATCTCCAGGTTCAAGCACCTCATCATTCAGGCGATAAGCCTCTTTATAAAGACCAGGATGTCTGGCAATTGCAGTCATCTCAATACCTGGGAAGAAGGCACCACCAGCACACTGTTCAAGTACTGTTTGGGTTAGTGTAAAAGGAATATTTTCTACTTTGTCCGTCATAGCTTTCTCTTTTGATGGAATAAAACATCCCTCACTCCATGCTTTTAGACGTGCATATTGCAGATGAGTGACAGTAAGCCATGTTGAAGGTTCTCCAGTTGAAGGGTCGCCTTGATCTCCTGCAAATGGGGGCATATAAAAGGCACTCGCTTGTTGCTTTGCCTTCTTTTCAACAGCATCCTTATCGGAAAACTCGAACAAAGGACGTTCATAAATTGGAACGCGAATCATGTCGAAAATATGTTTCCGGAGTTTTGCACCATTCTTACTAGATTGATCTCCTAAATCTATCAAGCTTTTTTGAAAGTCTCCAGGCTTTTGAAAACCATGCCCTCTAAGCGCAATATCATTTAGCCATCGGTAGCCGAACATGCGTTCAAAGATTGGTTTAATATCTTCGTCATAAATTACACGATCGATGCTGCGTGGAATAGGAACTTCTTGTTGGAGCAGTTCTGGGTGATTGTGAACCACCTCCTCCATTACGTCAAAAAGCGTCACTAAGTTTTGACTGTCGGGTGCAAAATCTGGTGGAGCAACAATTACCCAAGCAGCTCCACGAACTTCTAAAGGCTTCTTACCCTCGCTCAGAACAACCTTGGCCTTGACATAGCCATCACTGGTATCGTCAAACCAATCATTGTTGTTGGCATAACCCTGAATCCAACGACTTGATTTAATACTATTGCCGTTTTCATCGATCGCATCTGATTTACCATGTCCTCCCAAAACGAGAAGCCTGCCACTGTCATCTGTACGTAGCTCTCCTAAATAAACTTCATGTTTCCTTTTGAACTCCCCAGTAAATTTGTATTGATGCTTTCGGTCATTTATTTCAGTTTTAAGTGATTCACCCGAAATTTCGATCTCATCGGTTTTAATTTCCAGATTACTAGCTCGAGCTTGAGTTGGTTTATACTTAGCACCTATCGGGGCTTCAGGCTTAAACTCTAATTGCCCGACTGTATTATTTCTGATCCTTGTATTACCCAAATCGAGAGTACCTTGAAATGCATCAAGTGCATCCTTTGTCCCAGAATAGTTGAACCAAGCAGCTTTTTTATTGGCTAGTTGAGCTGCCCACGTAATTTTTGCTTCTTTACTTGTTAATTCTCTAAGAACATTACCATCTTTGTCAAAGGCGTAAATGCGGAATCGTGCCACCTGACGTTTAATTTTTCCAGAGGGATCACGGAATGTAAAATCGTCCTTCTTGTGTGGCAGACGATCGGGAAACTCTGGTCCGATAAAAAACTCATCTTCACTGTCACCCAAGCGAGCAATGCCAATGGGTGGGAAAATTTTGCAGTAGGCGATGGGCTCCATAAATTTCCTCAAAAATTAATACATGCTGAAATGATTCACTCTTCGTGTTTTCAACCGAAGATTAGTTACTTCATGTCTGAACCTTCCTGCGACGATCGCAGCACTGACTTTCGGAGATTACCTCTATAGGTAACAAATCTGCATTATCAAGTGGCTGATAATAAGTAGTAATTTCAAATTGATTACCATCTGGATCCTTGATAAAAATTGAGAAAGCTATACCCGTGTCTTCAGGTCCTTCAAATTCAATCATCTGATCTTGAAGCTGAACCTGCATATCTATAAAGCCTTTGCAATCAGTTAGGAATGCAACATGTTGAAATCCAATCTTACTATCTAAATCTTCAATAGGCTTTCCTTCTGGTCGCTGAAACAATCCCAGTTTAATCTCTCCTTTGCCAATCATCCATGTCGTCTTCCACTTGTGGATAATTTCTAAGGAACCCCTGAAAAACTTCTCCGCCAGTTCTTTGGCCTTCGGAAGAAACTCTGGATACTCATCTATATTCATTAAATAGTAGAAATAATCTCTTTCGCTTAGATTGTCGAAGTCGGTCATGGGCAGGCTTGTGGGCATGCCACAAGATAAGGGCCTATTTTAATAGGATAGAATTGGATCCAGGGATCACTTCGCCACTTTGGCGTTCTGTAATATGTCGTAACTTCGAACTGATTCCCGTCTGGGTCTCTGACAAAAATGGAATTTGCGATCCCTGTGTCTTCGGGGCCTTCAAAGTCAACTCCTCGAGACTTGAGTGGAACCTAAGACGCCGTGAAATCATGACAATCAGACAAAAAGACTGCATGCTGAAAGCCGACCTTATTGTCTAAATCCTCAATGGGTTTTCCCTCGGGCCTCTGAAAAAGACCGAATTCTTATCTCGTCCCTGTCAATCATCCAAGTGGTTTGCCACTTATGGACTAATTCAAGACCAACAACTTGATTGAACCAGTTGAGTGAACGTTCGAGGCTTGTGATGGTGATGGCACAATGATCAATCTGTCGAATGACCACAAGCTGTCTTCGTGCACAACTGCAACTATATTTTACTCCGCATGGCCAGGCTGATCAAGTGTTCTGACTCTTGCATCCACTGAGCAAGAGAAAGCCCCCTGCCCTGCTCTCTACCCCCGTTGATCGGCGCTGGGAACCCTGAAGGCAGTTACCCCTGGGCATGCCTCTGACGCCCGCCGATATCGGCATCCAGCTGCTAATGGACAGCACGGTGAGCCTGCAGCAGATCGAATCCTGCATAACGGCGCGGGTCTTTGCGGCGGTGCACCAGCCGGAGCGCGGCCATGCTGTGCGGGCGGTGCTGGAGCACCTGCTGGCGGTGCTCGATGCCACCAGCCCGGATGGGGTGATCTGAAACCCCGGTTTGCTCCGATGCCCTGGCCTCGGGAACCAAGCTGGGTGTTCCCCCACCGGATGGGGCATGGCGGAATCTGCGCTGTGCGCCGGAGGTCTGCTGGATCTGCTCTGGTGGAACACCAACCCCCGCCCTGAGGATCCACCGCCACCCCACCAGCCCAGCTGCTGCTCAGCCTGGGGGTGGGAGAGCGGGAACCGGCAAGGGCTGACGCGAGTGCCGTGGGGCACCCTTGCCTGCTCCCGTTCAGGCGGTGGGTAGTGGCGGGGTCGTTGCCGTTCCTCCCATGGAGCCGATCCTCTTCTCCCTCCTGCGCCCACTGCTCGTCCCTGCCCTGGGCTCACCTGGCTGTGCGCTTCGCTGGTGCTCCAGGCCTCTGCTGGGGCCTGCCAGAGCCTCGTATCTTGGTTCTCTGCTGCTGATCCGCAGCGGCTGGCACTCCTCGCTGCCTCGGAAGCCGAATTGGCCTCTGGCTGGCATGAGCCTGAACCCGAGCACAGCGAGTTGCTGGAGCTGCCGCTGGATCCTGCCCTGGTGGGCTCCGGCTGGGACAGCTGGGGCTCCAATCCCTGGCTTGATGAGCAGCAGGTGGAGGAACTGCCCGGTGCCTGGTTCTGCTGAGGCCCCCTGGGTCTGAACCAACCGTTTTCAGGAGGCCTGGTGCTGCGGCATCGGGCTTCCTCTCCCCTGCTCAGGTAGCTGCCTTCGCTGAGGGTGGTATCGCCGGGGCATGTCCTCGCTGCAACGGGCCCCGCTTAGGATCCCCCGGTCGCAGGGTTGAAGGTTGCTCCGCGGTGGCTGTCCTGCTGCCACCGCCCGCCAGGGCAAGGCGAGTGCTGCGGACCCTGGTGCGGCGCCTGGCGGCGGTCGCATTCCCTCCCCCACGCTCAAGGACCATGCGCGAGATCCTCAGCTTCCGCACCCACCAGGGCCGGCCCCTGCGCCGCTGCTGGATCGATCAGCCCTACGGCGAGGAGGAAATCACGCTGCTCGAGGAGGAGGTGATCCCCGCGATCCAGCAGTGCCTGGCGCGCATTGATGAGCTCGATCAGCGGCTGCTGGCTGAGCAGGAGCTGCTGCACCGCTGCCAGCTGGAGGCTGAGCGCGAGGCGCTGGGTAAGTTGAGGCTGCAGATGGCCTGAGGGCCACAGCCCGGGGGCCATCGCCGGGGGGCTGCGGCCCCTTCTTTCGTTCAGCGCCGTACAGTGTCCGTACGTTCCGGGTGGTTGTTGCCTTGACCAGCACCAAGCCACAGGGTCATCGCCCGGCCAAGACCAGCCGGATCGAGCTGCGCGCCACAGAAGCCGACCGCGACCTGCTGGATCGGGCCGCTGCTGCCCTCGGCACCGACCGCAGTTCCTTCCTGCTCGCCCAGGGGCGCCTGGCAGCCCAGCGGGTGCTGGCCGACCGCGAACACTTCCTGCTCGATGCCGACGCCCAGCAGGAATGGGAGCGGATCAACAGCCGCCCGGCCCGCAGCCTGCCGGGCCTGACGCGCCTGCTGGAGCGGCCCTCGCCCTTTGTCACCCCAGCGGCGGATCAGCCCCAGGCATGAGCCGCTACAACCCGCCGGTGCTGCTGGCGGCCCCTCACCAGCTCGCAGGCTTCCGCTGCCGATCGGTGGAGCAGAGGGCCTGGCTGGTGGAAGTGGCCAAGCAGGCCCATGGAACCGGCACCACCCGCGTGTTTGTCGTCACCGAGGTGGAACAAACTGTTGTCGTGGCTTACTACGCCTGGTGTATGGCGAGCGTGGCGATCGCGGATCTGCCGGAGCGGCTGCGCCGTGGCGCCGGCCGCTACCCCCAGCCCATCGCGCTGCTGGCCCGCCTGGGGGTGGACCAACGCCATGAAGGCCAGGGCCTCGGTGCGGCCCTACTGCTGGATGTGATCACCCGGGTTGGCAGTCTCAGCGACGCCATCGGCTGCCGCGGCTTGCTGGTCCATGCCGAATCCGAGCAGGCTCGGGGCTTCTACGAGCACCTGATCCCGGAGTTCGAGCGTTCACCCACCGATCCCCTGCACCTGCTGCTGCTCCTCAAGGACATCCGCCGCACGCTCGGGCGTTGAACCGTCTCTCACACTCCTCGCGGCCAGAGCAGCCCAGTTGCCGGTCGCGTTGCTCCGCCACCCGTTTCCCCTTGACCACCACCGCTTCCTCCTCCCTCGCCGCCGGAGCCAGAAAGCAGGGGGCCCTGCTGCGGGTGCTGGCGGGCGCCCATGGCGCTCATCGCTGGGAAGTGACGGATGAAGTCCGCCGTGCCGGTGATCAGCTGCAGGCCCCAATGGGGCAGGCCCTGGGGCTGCAGGCCGCTGATGAAGTGCAGCTCGTTGCATTCGCGCCAGTGGCTCAGGGTCAGGGGTGAGCTCCAGGGGCTGGCCTGGTTATGGCTGGTGCCACTGGGCACCCACAGCCACACGTCCCGCTCGATGGAGCGCTGGCCCAGCTGCAGTATCACCCCATCGGGGCGGGTCACCTTGCCGAAGTGGGTGCTGGCGCCGCGGATCGAGGTGGAACCGATGAACAGTGGCGCCGGCAGCTGGATCAACGGCGGCGGGGCATCAAAGAGGCCCTGGCTCTGGAGCACGAAGTCGTAGTGGCCCAAGGCGATGCCGCTGCGCAGCTGGTGGCCGTTGGCATGGATGCTGGAGCCGATGGTGGAGGGGAGGCCACCAAAGCGGTTGCCGGAATAGCCGTGCAGCACGATCTGGCCATAGAACTGCTTGCTGGTGCGCGGGAAGACGGCAATCGAGTTCCAGCCCGTGGTGCCAGGGCTCTTGTAGATGGCATGGCAGCTGTCACGGTGCAGGTCGTCGTTGCCGCCGTGGGTCTTGAGGGCCCAGCAGAAGAACTCCTGTCCGGGGGTGGTGTCCTGGGCGATCAGCAGGATCGCGCCGATGGAGGTGGCTCCTGCGGCGGTGCTGTCGAGGTAGGACAGGCCGGTGCCGTAGGCGGTGGAGTTGCTGTAGGAGCCGTAGCCGCTGTTACTGGTGTTGTTGGTGAAGGTGCTGGCCAGCGCACTCCCGAAGACAGCGCTGCTGCTGCTCTGGGTATCGCCTTGGGGCGGGGCTCCGGTCGCGGGGGTATCGCTGTGAAACCAGAGGTGGGCAGGTTCGACGGGATGGCCGAGCTG
>Ga0209088_10001131_pt1 | contig 17581 bp, 13 predicted proteins | sample S_140625_EF_Meta_FD_187324 | JGI IMG/M metagenome (GOLD analysis project Ga0209088, IMG submission 187324) | Freshwater microbial communities from Lake Simoncouche, Canada to study carbon cycling - S_140625_EF_MetaG (SPAdes) (version 2) | ecosystem: Environmental > Aquatic > Freshwater > Lake ... | reverse complement strand
CGCTTCCCGCGCACACAGCTCTGCCGGGGTCCCCACCTCGCCCGTGCTGGTTATCGTTTGCTTGGCCACACCCGCATCCACACCCCCACCCCGTCCGCCCGCGAGCTTGAAAAATCACCCTCTCCCGCCTCGCTCCACTCATGGCCCAACACGACACGCTACCACCTCTGCCCGACGCCCCTGCCTGCGGCGTCTACCGCCACACCAAGGGCAACCTCTACGAAGTCCTCGGCCTAGTCCGCCATTCCGAGGATCTCTCCCCCCTCGTCCTCTACCGCCGCCTCGATGAAAACGGCCGACCCTTGCCCGACGCACCTTGGGTCCGCCCCCACGCAATGTGGAACGAACTCGTTCCCAGCCCACTCGGCCTCGTGCCTCGGTTTCAGAAAATATCGTAATAATTGCACTCTATTTTTATTTCATAAACATATATTTATTAATTAATTAATATTTTAATTAATAAATTATAAAAATTTATTGCACACTTTATTGCATTCACCGGCCGCGCTCTGCTTAGTCCACTGGTCCCGTGACGCGTGCCACCAGCCAACATCTTCTCGCCCGCCGCCTGAAGCTCTCGGGAGCGACCGTATCCCGCGCGCTGGCCAACCACCCCGCGCTGAGCGCCGAAACCCGCGCCCGCGTCCAAGCCCTCGCCGCCGAACTCGGTTACCGCGGCACCGCCGGCCGGAGCGTGCGCCGCACCGCCGACGCCCCAGCCCTTAAAATCGGCGTCTTGCTCGGCGAACCCCTGGTCGCCGCCGACCACCTCGCCCTGCCCCGCATCCTCGAAGGCATCCGCGCCCGCGCCCGTCTGGACCGCGCCGAGATCGATCTGCTGCCCTTCGCACCCGGCGAGACTACTCCACTGGCCGGTCGCCGCCGCCTCTTCGGGCACCTCCGCGCCGCCAGTTGGCGCGGCGCCCTCCTGCTCTACCCCTTCCCCGAGGCCACCGTCTCCATGCTGGCCGACAAACTCTCGGTTGTCTCCGTTCTGCACGAGTGCGCCGATGAGCGTATCGATACGATAGATACCGATCACGGCGCCGTCCGCGGCCTAGTCGCCCGGCTTGCCACACTCGGCCATCGCCGGATCGGCTTCGCCACCTGGGCCTACCCCACTGGCGGCCTGTGGGCTTCGCGCCGCTTCGCCGCCTATACCGAGGCGCTCTTCGCCCAAGGCCTAGGCCTCGACCCCGCCCGCGTATGTAACGTCGGACCCGCATCAGTAGCCTGTCCTGGACCGGTCGCTCTGGCCGACGCCGTCGCTGCCATCACCCGCCGCGATGGCGTTACCGCCTGGGTTTGCGCCGCCGACCACCAAGCTTACCAGTTGATCGCCGACCTCGCCGCCCGCGGCTTGCGCGTGCCCGCCGACGTCTCCATCACCGGCTTCGACGGCCAGCCCGTCCCTCCGGGCCTACCCGCCCTCACCACCGTCGCCGTGCCCAACGCCGACATCGGCGCCTCCGCCGCCGCCCGCCTGGTGAACCGCCTGCTCCAGCCCTCCTCCCAACGCCGCCTCACCCTCGTCACCCCGCAGTTAGTCGAGGGTGCCACCACCGCATCACCCCGTTAACCCGTCATCCCTAGTCTTTTTCCGCTCTCCGCTTTTCCGTCCATCCCAACCCACCCAAACCCACCGACCACCATGGCCAAAGCCACCAAGTCCAAAACCGCCGAGCACTTCGCCGGCCTCCCTAAGATCGCCTACGAAGGCCCCGGCAGCGACAACGCCCTCGCTTTTAAGCACTACAACGCCAACGAAAAAGTCGGCGGAAAAACCATGGCCGAGCACCTGCGCTTCGGCATAGCCTACTGGCACGCTTTCCGCGGCACCGGCGCCGACCCCTTCGGCCCCGGCACCATCGTGCGCAAGTGGGAGTCCTCCTCCAAGGACCCCATCTCCGTCGCCAAAGTCCGCATGGACGCCGCCTTTGAGTTCTACCAAAAGATCGGCACGCCCTTCTGGTGCTTCCACGACCGCGACATCGCCCCCGAGGGTGCCACCCTGGCCCAAAGCAACAAGAATCTCGACGCCCTCGTCGCCCACGCCAAGTCCCTCCAAAAGGCCACCGGGGTAAAACTCCTCTGGGGCACCGCCAATCTTTTCAGCAACCCGCGCTTCATGTGCGGCGCATCCACCAACCCCGACGCCCACGTCTTCGCCTACGCCGCCGCCCAAGTTAAAAAGGCACTCGAGGTCACTCAGGAGCTGGGCGGCGAAAACTACGTATTCTGGGGCGGCCGCGAAGGCTACGAGACCCTGCTCAACACCGACCTGAAGCGCGAACAAGACCACCTCGCCCGCTTCCTGGCCATGGCCGTCGATTACGCCAAAAAGATCGGCTTTAAAGGGCAGTTCCTCATCGAGCCGAAGCCAAAGGAGCCCACCAAACACCAATACGATTTTGACTGCGCCACCTGCATCGGCTTCCTGAAAACCTACAAACTCGATAAGCACTTTAAGTTCAACATCGAGACCAACCACGCCACCCTCGCCGGCCACAGCTTCCAGCACGAAATAGAGGTCGCGGGCTCCGCCGGCATGCTCGGCTCCATCGACGCCAACTCCGGCGACCTTCTGCTGGGCTGGGACACCGATCAATTCAACACCGACGTAAAGGAACTCACGCTCGCGATGATGAGCATCCTGAAGTTTGGCGGCCTCGGCTCTGGCGGCTTCAACTTCGACGCCAAACTCCGCCGCCCCTCCACCGACCTCGCCGACCTCTTCCACGCCCACATCGGCGGTATGGACGCCTACGCCCAAGCCCTAAAAATAGCCCACCGCCTAAACTCCGAAGGTAAGTTCGCCAAACACGTCGCGGGACGCTACGGCAGCTATGACACTGGCTTCGGCAAGGAGATCGAGACCGGCAAAGCCACCTTCGAGTCCCTCGAGAAACTCGTCCTCAACCAGCTCGGTGAACCCACCCTGCGTAGCGGCCAGCAGGAAAAACTCGAAAACCTGCTAAATCACGAACTGTTCCGCTGACCGAACCCTTGGCTAAACCCGCCAGCCTGGGCTGTGCCTTTGCACGGCCGGGCTTTTTCGCACAGCCACCCAAGAATATTCTCTGGGCAAGAGTAAATTAAGGCCAAGTAAAGCTAGGTAAAAATAACTTAACGTGGTGCCCCCACGGGGAATCGAACCCCGCTTTGAAGAATGAGAATCTCCTGTCCTAACCGATAGACGATGGGGGCGGAACCAGCGGACAGGAGAACATTGATGCGCCTTAACCGGCGTCAAGTCCCAGTTTTAGCATTTTCTACCGGCCCGAGGATCTATCACACATCAGGTCTTCCCGTTGACAAAAGACCGTAATGTCAGACGAGTTTACATGCATCCATGCTGCGCTATCTCGCCCACGGAGCCCGCGATCTGGCGCTAACGCCGATCGACGTGACCACCCGCTTCAACTGGGAGTTCTACGCCAACCTCAAAGGCGGCCTCCGCCCCACCGAGGCGACAATCGAGCCCATCCCTTTCATTTTTCGCCCGACTATTTGGGTTTTTCCACCCGAACGCCCCCACGGCTGGGTGTCGCACCAGTCGATCGATCGTTTGGTTCTGCATTTTTCCTCAGTGCCCGATGTGATTCGTGAAGCCTGTGCCGAAAGGGGATCCCTCAGCGCGGAACTGGAACCGGCCGACGTCGAGATGTTGCATGCCCTAGGCCGCCACCTCGAACCCCACTACCGCTCACCCTCGCCCACCTCTCTCTTGTTATTCGATCGTGCGCTGATCGACCTAAGCCTCATTTTTTTGCGCGGACGGGATTTCACCTCAACCTTACCCTTGGAAACAGTAGCGGTCGAGCGGGTGGAGCGTGCCATCGAGTGGTATCTTTCACACCTGCACGAGCGTCCCACGCTCGAGGCGCTGGCCGATGTCGTGCATGTCTCCACCGCCCATTTACGCCGCCAGTTTCAGCTCGTTTACAGTCAAAGTCCGCACTTCGTGCTCACCCATTTGCGGCTGGAAAAAGCCGCCGAGCTTCTGGCCACCACTGGGGAGACGCTGGATGTAGTCGCGCGTCGGAGCGGCTTTAACAGTGCCAGCGATCTTTGTCGGGTTTTCCGGCGCCGCTTCAAAGCCTACCCCAACGAGTGGCGCACACACGTGGCGGGGTCGGAAAAACCCGCCGACCAAATCGAACGTCTGATCGCGCGCGTCGATCCGCAGACCGCCGCCATGACGGAACAACGCAAAAAACTCAAAGCCGCGGGCGCGTCACGACGTCGGGGATACGTCGGTTCAAGCCGGACGCATTTTGAGTAGCGGGCGATCCTGAACCCCCGGTTTGCCCCGACTACTCGCCGCCAAATCCGTGGTAGGGCAGAAACCAGCGGGCAAATTCCGCCAAACCATCCTCCAACGACACGCGCGGACCATAACCGATGCTTTCGCGAGCCAAGGTAAGATCGGCGCAGGTTGACTCCATGTCACCGGGCTGCGGCCCGAGCATTTCCAAAGTTGCCTTGCGCCCCAGCGCCGCCTCGAGGAGCGCCACAAACCGCAAGGTCTCCACCGGCTCGTTATGGCCGAGATTGAGAACCCGCGCGGGCGCCCGACCCGCAGCAAGATCGGCTGCAGGTGGATGCCGCAGAGCCGCTAAGACCCCGGAAGCGATGTCATCGACATGGGTAAAGTCGCGGAGATTTTTACCGTGATTAAAAAGCCGGATCGGACGTCCCTCGCAAATGGCGCGGGAGAAGAGCATAGGCGCCATATCCGGCCGGCCCCACGAACCATACACCGTAAAAAAACGCAGGCCAGTGACCGGCAAGCCGAAGAGATGAGCGTAACTGTGCGCCATCAATTCATTGGCCCGCTTGGTCGCCGCATAAAATGACACCGGTCGGTCCGCCGCCTCATCCTCCCGAAAAGGCGAAACCGAGCCCGCACCATAAACGCTGCTGGATGACGCATAAACTAAATGGGCCGGCGGATCGCGACGGACTGCCTCCAGCACCTTGGTGAACCCGAGAAGGTTGCTACTAACATAAGCCTCTGGCTGCTCCAGACTGTAGCGCACGCCCGCTTGGGCACCCAGATGAATCACGCCGTCAGGGCGAAAGGTGCGATGAGCCGAGGCGTAAAGATCACCCTCGGCCAAATCTCCCTCCACCACGCTAAAATTGGCACGGGCCGTCAAACGCGCCATCCGGTCACGCTTCAGACTCACTGGATAGTAGTCGTTGAAATTATCCAGACCAAGCACCTCGTGCCCGCCCTCCTCAAGCAGGCGGCGACAGACATGATAACCAATAAACCCGGCCGCACCTGTGACCAATATTCGCATAAAATTCAGGAAAATATTAGAGGCCAGGGCATCGCGGGACGATCCTTAATCAGCAGCACCGGAACCCGCCGGCGCCTCCGCTTCGCGCACGACAGGCACATCCGCCTCAACCGATAGCTCCGCTGCCGCACCCTCAAGAACCACGCGCCCGCCAGGGCCAACCTGCAGTTGCAGCTTGGGCCGCAACCCAGATCGCACCGTTACCTCGAGAATATTTTCCAGCTCCGTGTAGTAACCCCTCGCCAGCCCAGTATATTTCCACTTGGCCACTGGCTCAAGCGGGTCTGTTCTTACCTTCAAATGATTGCCCGGCAGACCAAACCCCTGGATCGACTGCCGTAAACCGAGCGCAGGCAAGGTCTCCGCGCCCGCCACCCTCACCCGAACCTGCGCCCCCGGAGCGACTAGCAACACCGCTTCCGGAGGCGATACCGTCACCGGCCAGTTCAAGGCCGAACGCTTGTTGGTCGGCGTCGCCAGCAAGACTCCCGCAACCAGAACTAAAACACCTGCAGCCATCGCGAGATTTTTCCACCGCTCCGCCCGGCGATCCGCCTCTGATCCCAGCAAGGAGGATGGCTCTCGCTCCACCCGCACGATAAAATAATAGGCGAACCATGCCGCCCACCACGTGAGCAAGGCCGACCAGAGCACATCCGAAAGAAAATGCCCTCCCGCCGCCATGCGCGCCGCCCCCATACCCACGCCGATCAAGGTGGAGAAAGCAAAAACCACCCACGCCAACCGGGGCCGTTTCGGTCGTAACAAAAGGAAAACCGCCGCGTAGGCAAAAGCGACCGAAGGGTGCCCGGCCGGAAAGGATTTAGCCGTGCCGGCGTCGCCCTTGAGCAAAGGTGGGCGGTAAGTCTGCGTGCCATCAAACTCCGTGATGTGCTTGGGCCGCGGACGCCCCCAGTGGTCCTTGAAAACCGCATTAACCAGAACCCCCGGCCCTAAAATCAAAGTGATCAATAAAAACGCCGCCGCCCCACGCCAGCGCCTCGCCTCCGGTCGCAAGGTGCCGACGACAAAACCCCACACCACCGCCAGCAATAGCGCTCCCACCAATACCGGCGGCGCGTAATAAAACATCTGCACCCAACCCGCCCTTTCCATAAACCAGGGGCCGTCCAAATGCCCGCGCTGAAAAAAAACTCCCGCCGCCCGGATATCTAAATCCGTTAACCAAAAAATCGGCGTCAACCCCGCCGCCAGCACGATCCAAACCAGCAGATCGCGCCAACGACGGTCGTGTTTCGAGGCAATGGCGTTAAACATTCCCCATACCACGAAGCGGCTGAAGCTCCCTCGCAACCCCTTTTCCCTCGTCTGGCAAAGACCCCCAAAACCAGCCATCCACCGCACTTACCACCGCCCACGCAAGACCCCTGCCGCGAGAAAGGCTTGTCGCTAGCCACCACAACCGGTGCCCTCCCCTCTTCTCCCATGCCCACCCCAGAGCTCTCGGTCATCGTGCCGTTTTACAACGAGGCGGAAAACGTCGGCGAACTTTTACGCGAGATCCGCGCCGCCTGCCCAGGCGCCGAAATCGTGGCGGTCGACGACGGCTCAACCGATGGAACCACGGATCTTCTTCGCGCGGAACCCAGCATCCGGACCGTATTCTTTCCCGCTAACCGCGGACAAAGCGCCGCCCTCTACGCCGGCCTGCGTCTGGCCCGAGGCCGCATTTGCGTGATGCTCGACGGCGACGGCCAGAACGATCCCGCCGATATCCCCGCCCTCGTCGCCGCCCTCGCCCAGGCCGATCTGGCCTGTGGTTGGCGCCGCAACCGGCGCGATACATGGAACCGCCGGGTCGCCTCCCGCATCGCCAACCGCGTGCGCCGCGCTTTTTTAAACGACGGGATCCGCGATACCGGTTGCTCCCTAAAGGCCCTTCGTCGCGAACACGTAGATCTGCTCGTGCCTTTCAACGGCCTTCACCGCTTCATCCCCGCCCTTCTGCGCAACGCCGGCCTCCGCCTCGTCGAAGTGCCAGTTAACCATCGTCCCCGCCTGCGCGGCGTTTCTAAATACACCATCGGCGGCCGCGCCCTGCGCGGCATTCGCGATCTCTTCGGCGTTTCCTGGCTGCTGAAACGCCAGATCCGTTTTCCGGTTGGCCTCCTCGATACATCCGTCTCGCCTCACGAAAGCGCCTGAGGCGCCAGTCCTTTAAAACCAAGTGAACGAAATTCTATTCCGCCTCGAACTGGGCCCCCTCGCTCTAGTCATCACCGGTTGGAAGCTGGTCGGCTACATCGGCGTCATTCTGTTCGCCGGTCGCTGGGTCGTGCAATTAATCGCATCCCGCCGTGCCGGTAGGCCCGTCATGCCGCGCAGCTTTTGGTATATGAGCGTCGCGGGCAGTCTCTTGCTCCTCACCTACTTCATCATTGGGAAAAATGACTCGGTCGGAGTATTGTCCAATCTCTTTCCCGCCTTCACCGCCGCCTACAATCTATGGCTGGACATCAAACACCGGTCGGCCAGCGCGGCCTGAGCCACCTTCCCTGGCGCACGACCGGGGAGCTCTGCCACGGAGCGGCGAGGGTCGCGTGGACTCGGCGCCAGTCGCTGCTACTGGTTCTAGCGGCGCTAGCCGCCGCGCTCTTGATCGTCCATCAGGGCGACCACCCTTTTATGGTTTGGCTGGCGACCTGGCGCACCCCCGAGGTGGTGGCCGCAGCCAAATTCGTCAGCCTGATCGGAGAACTGCACCTTGCCCCCCTGGGTGTAGTGCTCACGGCCTGGGGCTTGGCTGAGTGGGGACAACAAAAAGATCGGCGCATTCCGCTCGGGGCCACCGCGCTCGCGATGGCCGCGAGCGGCATCCTGGCGCAGTTGCTTAAGCCCATTTTTGGTCGCCCCCGTCCCCACCTGCACATCCCCGACCAATTCGATTGGTTCAACGTTCAATGGGATTCCTTTCCCTCCGGTCACTCAATGCACTGGGCCGCGTTGGTCGGAGGCCTCTGGCTGACCTTACCCCGCTTCGCCACCTGGACCGCCCCCGTCGCCGTCACGGTCATGGCCGCACGCATCCTGGTGCCCCGCCACTACCCGACCGATGTTCTCGCCGGCGCCACCTTTGGCCTGATTTGCGGACTTTGCTTCGGTCAGGCCGCGCTCGATTATCAGCGTAAACATGGACGACTCCCGCCCACCTCATGAAGACCCTAGCCTCCAGCCGCTACGCCCCCCTGCTCCTGCTCGCCTTCGTGTTTCTGTTACTCCTGCCAGGCACCGGCACCGTCCCGCTGCTCGACCGTGACGAGCCGCGTTTCGCCACCGCGAGCCGTGAGATGGCCGAACGCGGGGATTGGATCAAACCCACCTTTAACGGCCGCGACCGCTTCGATAAACCTGCCCTGTCCTACTGGCTGATGCGCGGCGGCTACGCCGTCTTTGGACAAAACGAGTGGGGCGCCCGTCTACCCACCGTGCTCTGCACCGCCGCCCTAGTGTTGGCGGTGTGGTTCTTTGGCGTGCGTTGGTTCGGGCCGGAGACCGGTTTGCTCGCCGGCCTCGGCCTCGCCTCCTGCCTGCAACTTTTTATCCACGGACGCCTCGCCCTGGCGGATATGCCGATGATCCTCGCTATCACCGTCATCCAGTTCGCGCTCACCGCCCTGTTGTTCCCCGCCAACCGCCCTTGGTCCACCGCAGACGTCTCAAATCCCGACACCGGCGCGCGCACCGCCCGACGCTGGTGGTGGACCCTCTGGCTCGCGGTTGGTTTGGGCTTTCTCGCCAAGGGTCCCATCACCTTCGCCGTGCCGGTGGTTAGCCTGTTGCTGCTGCGTTTTGCTTTCTGGCGGCAACCGTTGCCGTGGCAACGACTCGGCGCCGGACGCGGCGCGCTGGTCGCGCTCGCCGTGATCGCCGCCTGGGGCGTGCCAGCGCTGATCGTGACCGAAGGACGCTTTTTCACCGTCGGCATCGGCGAACACGTCGTGGCCCGCGGTTACGAGAAATTCAATGGCCGCAGCTACAATCCGTTTTTTTACCTCGGCACTGCCCCCCTCAGCCTCTTCCCGTGGATCTGCTTCGCTCCCTTGGCTTTCCTCGCCCTAAAAACCAAGGACATCCGTCACCGCTGGCTGGCGAGCTGGCTAAGCGCCCCTTACCTGATTTTTACGCTCTACGCGACGCAACTACCCCACTACGTCCTACCCGCTTTCCCTGCGTTTTTTCTCCTCCTTGCCGAAGGCTTGGGCCTCGGGAAAAACCGCTGGCGCCGCGGCGGCGAGATCGCCCTGATCGTGCTTAGCGCAGGCGTGGCGATTCTATTTATCGCGGTGCTCGTCCGCCCGCTGCCGTCCGGGGCCGCCTCGCTCCGCCCCGCTTTCGCCGGCGCCTTAGCCGCCGTGTTCGGCCTCATCCTCATCGCCGCCGCCCTCGTGCGCGGCGATCGCTGGTTGCGCCTCGGGCTAGCCTCGGGTGCCCTGATCGTCGCCGTTGCCGCCGGCCAACTCGCGGCCGGCCTGCGCGCCGCCAGCTTGAGCACGCGTTTACCCGCCCTTTGGGCCGATGCCTCGGCCGAGACCCGCTTTGTTGGCGCCGGCTTCTCCGAACCCAGCCTCATTTTCTACAGCCACCGTCACTGGCTCGATAATGCCTCCGCCCAAACCATCGAAGCGGAAATCGCGACCCCCGGCCCGATCGTGCTCGTCACCGTCGAACGTCAGATCGACCCACTCCATTTGTTCACCGGCCTCGACCGCTGGCGGACCCAAAACACCCCCGCCAGTCTGCTGACCGGCCCCGGCTGGACCCGCCAGAGTTTAGCCGGTTTTAATCCCGGCCGCAGCCGCTGGCAGGAAGTCACGGTCTGGCGCCGCGACTAAAGCCCCCGCTCCAAAGTCCCGCTTTTTAGCGGGCGATCTTACTGTTAGAATCCTTCGTCCTCCCGAGGTGCAGGAAAGGTAGTCATCTGACGATTGGAGAATGTCGCGAAGTAGCCACGCCGCCGGCCTCGGTTGCTTCCCACATTTGCCCTTCACGCGCCCATCCACATTTTACCCGATGCCCCGCCTCCACCTACCCCTGTTGGCCTGCGCGCTCGCAGTTTGGCTGCCGCCCACCAACGCCCGGGCCCACCAAGCGTTGGAGAGCTCCGCCTTAATCGCTTCCACCACGGAAAACTTGGAGATTACCCTGACTCTGGCCCAGACCTACGCCACCGCCCTTTTGGAACCGACACCCGCCCTCCCGCTGACACCGGATAATTTCGATAGTCTCCGCCCCGCACTTCTCGCCATCGCCCCGCTCGTCGCCACCGCGACCGATGCCGCCGGTAAAAAAGTTGATCCCACCCGCGTGCTAGTATCCCTGACGACCGAGGGCGAGATCCGCTATCTCTTTCTTTACCCCACCGCAGTTCATCCCGCCGGCTTTGGCATGCCCGCCCTGGCCAAGCTGCCCCGGGGTTATTTCTGCACCCTGTCAGACCAGCGCACCACCCCTCCCGCCCGCGCCATTCTTCATAAGGAACACGCGTTTCACCCCCTCCCTGCCCTGCCCTGACCATGCCCGCCCCGCTCCGCCACTTTATCCGCTTGCTGCTCGCCGCCGTGTTAATGGGCGCTACCGCGCTGCACGCGCAGCGTCAGATGGAACCCCTTGGCCGGGGCGTCGTCGCCATGCGCACGAGCTCGACCCAGGTATATGTCGGCTGGCGCCTGCTCGGCTCCGACCCTTCCGATCTCGGTTTCAATCTCTACCGCTCCATCAGCGGCGCCACCGCGACCAAACTCAATAGCTCCGTCCTCAACACCTCGACCAACTACCTCGACACCCCCGGATCCACCGCACTCGCCGGCACTGTATCCTACTACGTTGTTCCCGTTCGCAACGGCGTGGAGCAATCCGCAAGCGCCCCTTACACCCTCGCCGCCAACTCCGCTAGCGGCCAGCAGTTCATCCGCCTCCCTCTCGCCTCCGCCTACCCGAACCCAGCATCCACTTTCCCCTACACCGTGAAATTTTGCTGGGTAGGCGACTTCGACGGCGACGGCGAATACGACTTCCTCGTCGACCGCATTTCCACCAACACCACTACCGAGAAAGAATTCCTCGAAGCTTACAAACGCGACGGCACCTTCCTTTGGCGCATGGATATGGGCGTGAATTCAGTGAACCAATACGCCTATGAACCCGGCGCCTCCGCTATTTCCGTGGGCGATACCGATAACGTCACCGTCTACGACCTCGATGGCGACGGCCGGGCCGAGGTCGCCGTGCGCACCGCCAACGGAGTGACCGTGACGAACGCCGCCGGCTCCGTCGTAGCCACCATCACCGCCGCCAACGATACCACCCAGTTCGTCTCCATCCTCAACGGGCTGACGGGAGCCGAGCTCGCCCGCACTACCCTGCCCAACCCCTGGGCCCAGTTCGGCACCCTCACCAGCAAATGCGCCATCGGCTACTTCGACGGCCAGCGCCCGAGCGTGTTGTTCTACGGTTACAACCGCGACGGCTCCGGCCCCTTTTACCGCGTCTTCAGTGCCTTCGACTACCGCAACGGTCAGCTAACCCAGCGCTGGTCCACCGCCCAGACCTTCCATGGCTCCGAAGGCCATCAGATCCGAATTGCCGACGTGGACGACGACGGCAAGGACGAGGTCTGCGAAATCGGGCACGTAATCGACGATAACGGGACCCAGCTTTTCGACCTCGCCGAGGTCTCTCATGGGGACCGCTTCCACCTAGCCGATATCAACCCCGACCGCCCCGGCCTGGAAAATTATATCATCCAGCAAAACAACCCCAGCTTCCTCGCCACCGCCTACTACGACGCCGGCACCGGCCAGATGCTGAAAAAATGGTATGCCACCGACGTCGTCGACGTGGGCCGAGGCATCGCCCAGGACCTCAATTCCACCCACAAGGGCTACGAACTAAATTCGACCCAGCCCGGGATTTTTAACGCGAAGGGCCAGCAAATCTACGCCACTAGTTTCTTCCCCTACGAAGCACTCTGGTGGGACGGCGACCTACTCCGCGAGTTCATTGCCGCCGCCGACGGCAATGGCTACAATCCCGTCATCAACAAATTCAACGAGACCAGCGGAGGCATGGACCGAGTCTGGAGCATCTACAGCGATTTCGGATCGTTCATCAACCGCACCGCTTTCGGCGGCCGCCCCGCCTTCTGGGGAGATATCCTTGGGGACTGGCGCGAGGAGCTCGTATTCGTCACCACCGATTACACCGCGCTTCGCATCTATACGCCCGTCAGCGTGGCGACCAACCGGCTCTACACCCTGATGCACAACCCAGCCTACCGCTGCCAGGCCACCACCAAGGGCTACGTCCAGTCCTCCAATGTCGATTACTACCTCGGAGTCGGCATGACCACTCCACCCCCTCCCCCGATGGTGCCTGCCACCCTCGCTTGGGCCGGCGGCACCGGCGCCTCCACTTGGAATACCGGCGCCACCTCGGCGTGGAAAAACACCGCCACCTCCGCCACGTCTACCTTCTCCGCCGGCCAGTCCGTGCGCTTCGACCTCGCCGGCAATAACTCCGCCGCCGTCACCCTTTCTGGCACCCTCCAACCCGGAGACGTGACCGTCTATTCCCCGATCGATTACACCTTCGACGGCACCGCCGGATCACTCGCTGGCACGATGGCCCTCGTTAAAGCCGGCAAAGGCACGCTGCGCGTTACCGGCGCCCACGCTTTCACCGGCGCCTCCACCGTGTGGGACGGCGCCCTCCGCGTCGACGGCACCCTCTCCGCCACCCCTGTGACCATCTGGGGTGGCACTTGGGGCGGAGCCCTTGCCAAGGGCCTCACCGGCGGACGCCTCGCCGGCTCCGGCACTGTCACTCAAAACGTCTCGCTCCAATACCGCGGCACCCTCACCCCCGGTGCCGGGATGAACGCCGCCGGCACGCTGACCCTCGGCGGCGGCCTGAGCGCCGCCGACGGCTCCACCCTCGCCTTCGACCTTTCACGCGATCCCACCGGCGTAACCACCACCAACGATCGCCTCGCCATCACCGGCAACCTCGCCCTTTCCGGCATCGTTTCCGTGGTGATAAACCCTCTCTCCAGCCAGCTCACCCCCGGCACCTACACCCTCGCCACCTACTCAGGCACCCTCTCCGGCTCGACGGCCAACCTCTCCGTGGTCGTCCCCGAAGGCACCCCCTACTCCATCTCTCTCGGCTCCGGCGCCCTCACCCTTACCGTGCCCGTAACACGCTCCGCGGGAGCCGTGACTTGGAGCGGTTCCACCTCGGGCATCTGGGATATTGCCACCACTCAAAACTGGAAGCTCGCCGGCTCGCCCGCCGTTTTCGTTTCCGGCGACACCATCAGTTTCGACGACACCGGCGCCGCCCGCCCCGCCGTTACCCTTAACGTCGCTAACCCCGTCGCCGGCCTCTCGTTTTCGGGTTCGACTAACTACACCCTGTCCGGCTCTGGCGCGATCGCCGGCGTGGGCGGGCTGACCAAGTCCGGCACCTCCACCGTCACGCTCAACACCACCAATTCCTTCACCGGCCCCGTCTCCATCACCGGCGGTGTGCTCGCCATCGACAACCTCGCCGACGGCGGCGAATCCAGCTCGATCGGCGCCTCCTTGGCCGAAGCCGCTAACTTCACGCTCAACGGCGGCACCCTCCGCCTCATCGGAGCCCAGACCAACACCAACCGCGCCATCACCCTCGGTGCCAACGGCGGCTCGATCGACGTCCCCACGGCCTCCGTTAACCTTCAGATCAGCGGCGGCATCACCGGCGCAGGCGCGCTTACCAAAACCGGCGCCGGCACGCTCATCCTCGCCGCCGCCAACACCCATTCCGGCGGCACCCTCCTGCAAGGCGGCACCCTCGTCCTCGCCTCAGATACCGCCAATACCTCCGGCCTCGGCTCCGGCGGCATCACCCTCCAAGGCGGCACCCTCCGGATGTATGATAACACCGGTTCCTACAACACCTCCTCCTGGCCGATAAACGTCCCCACCGGCGCCTCCGCTCGCTTCGAGGCCGACGGTCGCAGCACACTCGCCGGTGCCCTGACCGGCGCAGGCACTCTCGAATTCTACACCTCGTATATCCGCACCGACCTGACGGGGAACTGGTCCGCCTTCACCGGCACCCTGAACGTCACTACCGACGCCGACGGCGGCGACCTGCGTCTCATGCAGTCTGCCGGTCTCCCCTCCGCACTCGTCAATGTCGCCGCGTCGACCTATACTTATTACAACAACACCCTGACGGCGAATTTGACCTACCCCCTTGGCGCCCTCGCCGGATCCGGCACTCTCGCCGGTTGCATCACCGCCGGTCGCACCCTGACCTGGCAGATCGGCGCGCGCGGCACCGACACCACGTTCTCCGGCATCCTGACCAACGGCACCGGCATCAGCGCCCTCAATAAAGTCGGCACAGGCACACTGACTCTCAGTGGTGCCTCCACCTACACCGGTGCCTCCACCGTTTCCGCCGGTAAACTCATGCTCTCCGGCGGCTCGCTGACTGGCTCCGCCGTAACCGTCCAGTCCGGCGCCGGTTTCGGCGGCAACGGTGCCGTGTCAGGCAACGTGACCTTCAACTCCGGCTCCACCCTGCTCGCGAGCCCGACCGCGCCCCTCGCCATCACCGGCAACCTCGCCTTCGGCGGCACCGTGACCGTCACGCCCGCGCCCGGCGCCACGCTCACGGCCGGCACCTACACCGTGTGCACCTACACCGGCACCCTCACCGGCACTCCGGCCTTCACGTGGAGCGGCACCGGCTTTAACGCCACCTTCAGCACCGCGACCGCCGGCCAGCTACGCGTCACGCTCGTGCCCAACCCCGCCTCTGTGTTTGCTACTTTTCTGACCACCGAGGGCGTGCCCGCCGACCAACGCACCGCCACCGCCGACCCCGACGCCGACGGCATAGCCAATCTGCTGGAGTTCGCCCTCGGCGGTAAACCCATGCTGGCCGACGCCGCCACGACCCGCCCCACCGTTTCCGCCACCGCTTCCACGCTATCGCTGACTTACAAACGCGCCCGGCCCGCCGAGATCCTCTACAGCGTCCAAACTACGAATGACCTCACCGGCACGCCCGCGTGGACCACGGACGGTGTGAGCCAAGGCACGCCCGCTGCCGATGGCACCACCACCGCGACGATTCCACTATCCGCCGTCCTACGCTTCCTCCGCCTGAACGTATCGCTCGCCCCTTGAGCGTCCGCCCCGCCAACCGCTCACCCCACCCCCATGCGTTACCCGCTCCTCGCCCTCACCCTGCTCGCATTGGCACCTAGCCTTCCGGTGCACGCCGAAGAATCCGAACTCGGCCGCCGCACCCCATCCGAACTACGCACCCTCGTAGATCGAGTCACCGGACGCCCGCTGACCGTGCTCACCGCCGGGCCCTCCAACGACCAGAAAAATTACCAGACCCACCCGCAATGGGCCGCCGACGGGGTGCACATCATTTTCCGCTCCCCCGACCGCAACCCCGCCCGCACCCCGCAAGCCTACGCGGTGAATGAAGTCACCGGCGCCATCACCCAGCTCACCTCCGGCCCCGGCAACGAGACCGGCAGCCTGAACGTCGCCCGCCTTTCGAATCGGCTGTATTACCAACGCACCGGCCCCGACGCCCGCCAGCAAGTGGTCGAGCTAGAACTCACGCCACTCCTCGCCGACTCCGCCGCTGGGACCGTGAAGTCCGCCTCGGACTACGAACGCGTGCTCGCCACCCTGCCAGCCGATTTCAAGGGCGCGGGTGGTTTTACTTTGGACGCCGATGAACGCACCGCCTACTTCGGCGTGCGCCTAGCTGACGGCCCGCCCCGCGAACCCGGCAAACCCATCCCGCAAGTCCCCGGCGGCATCCGCGCCGTAGATCTCAACACCGGCACCTGCCGCACGGTGATAGATACCCCTTGGCTGATGGGCCACGTCCAAGCCAACCCGTGGGTCCCGGGCGAAATCCTCTATTGCAACGAAACCGGCGGCGACGCCCCGCAACGCATGTGGCTGGTGCAGGCTGACGGCTCCGGCAATCGCCCCCTCTTCGCCGAAGCCCCCTCCGACTGGGTGACCCACGAGGTCTTTGTCGATCGCGACACCGTGCTTTTTAACCTGATGGGCCATACGCCGGAACTCCGCCTCCGACCCACCGGCATCCAATCCATCCACCTCCGCACCAACGAGGTTCTGCCCCTCGGCCAGACCGCTCGCGGTCAGGGCTTCTGGCATTGCAACGCCACCCCCGATGGTCGCTGGGCCGTCGGCGATAATTTCGACGGCGAGGTTTTCCTCATCAACCGCCACAGCGGCGAGATCCGCCTGGTGTCGACCGGGCACGTGATGAAGCCAGACCACACCCACCCTAATTTCAGCCCCGATGGCACCCGTATCCTTGTGCAGTCAGGGATGTTGTCGGGGGGCACGAGCCTGGACCTGATGCTGATTCCAGTGCCCGAAACCGCCGCCCCGTGAACCCCGTAGCACCTTAGGCGACCGCGGACCCACTCGCCGCCTTGACACCGCCGCGCGTCACCGACTTCCTCCCCAGCCCAAGGCAAACGCCAGAGTAGCTCAGTGGTAGAGCAGAGGACTCATAAGCCTTTGGTCGCCGGTTCAATCCCGGCCTCTGGCACCATTTTAGCCTCAAAGCCTGAAACCCAGGATTTGAAGCCTCGCTGAGTCCTCCTGTTGGGGACCTGCCCCCTCTCCCGCCATTTTCGCCACGTCAGCTACCATACCACCTTGGCCAATCTCCCGCCCATCACCGCCACCGCGCCCCTCGCCGCCGCCCTAAGCGCCCAACTCGGCGCCCACCGCGTCCTGACCGCCCCCGAGGATATCCTGCCCTACGGCTTCGACGGCACCGCCGCCCTGAAACAACTCCCCACTTGCGTCGCCTTCCCACGCGACGCCGCCGATGTCTCTTTCGTCCTCCGCCTCGCCCACGCACACCACACCCCCGTCGTCACCCGCGGCAGCGGCACCGGCCTGTCCGGCGGAAGCGTCCCGCTCGCCGGTTCGATCGTGCTGTGCCTCGCCAAGCTGGACCGTATTCTTGAACTCGACGCGGCCAACCTCACCCTTCGCGCCGAGGCTGGGGCCATCACGCAAAAAATCTTCGAGACCGCCGACGCCGCCGGCCTGTATTACCCGCCCGACCCCGGCTCGATGAAGATCAGCACCATCGGCGGCAACGTTGCCGAAAACTCGGGCGGCCTGCGCGGCCTCAAATACGGCGTCACCCGCGATTACGTGATGGGCCTGGAGGTCGTGCTC
>Ga0209088_10001128_pt1 | contig 17599 bp, 16 predicted proteins | sample S_140625_EF_Meta_FD_187324 | JGI IMG/M metagenome (GOLD analysis project Ga0209088, IMG submission 187324) | Freshwater microbial communities from Lake Simoncouche, Canada to study carbon cycling - S_140625_EF_MetaG (SPAdes) (version 2) | ecosystem: Environmental > Aquatic > Freshwater > Lake ... | reverse complement strand
GAACAGTGACATGTTCTTGCCCGATGACATCTGCAAATACAGAGGGGCGATACTTTCGATATAACGCTAACGACATCTTTATCTACTCTCGTTAAGGTCGCGATTCAATTCACTTCTAATTGGCCGCGAAACTCTTTCATTCTTGGGACCTCCGGTGCACCCGCTAGAGCGTACCTACCCTTGCTGTATTCCTACCCTGGGGGAGTTCGGCACGATAACGTCGCACCGGAGATCTGAGCCAATCTTATGTGTCAGAGCTGACGCTATGCACCGCTACCCTTGGCTCGTTGAGGCTCGCGCCCCAGCGCTGGAGGATTCGCATAGCGGCCGAGTGCGCACGCTTGGAAAGCGTGTATAGGGAAACCTATCGAGGGTTCAAATCCCTCATCCTCCGCCAGATTATTTAGTAGTGAGCCGCCGGTGCTGCCGGGGTCAAGGCCGGGCGATTACCTTGAGGAATATTCAAATAGTCATACCACTCTGTGTAGAAGTCTTCACGCGAGATTCCGAATGCTGTCTTAAATGAACCAGTCCAGTCATTTGAAGTTCCAAACAAAGTAACGAACTTAAAGAGGGCATCGAATCCGCCATGTCTTGCCACTAGAAGCTCTACCGCATAAAAGTTTTGGCTGGATGCGCAGCTTCCACCCCAATTTCTATCTTTCGATTCAAAATCTTGCAGAGTTTTAGTGCAAAGCCCCTTTGGAAAACTATCGATCATGTTGGAAGAAACGAAATAGTCAAAGTAGTTCTTCTTCTCTGCATTCGAATCTGAAATTGCAAGGGCTGCAAATAGCTGGACAAACCCTTCGCGAATCCATGCTGGAATCTGATCTTTCGTACCGTCATATGAAATCGAGCCGTACTGTGCCTGGAGTTCATACATTGTCGCAACATCATGAGCAACCATGTAATCAATGGTCTTGGCTTGAGCCGTAGTCAAAGGCTTATCTACAAACTTCTCACCTTGAGGCGCGTTCACTGCAAAATAGCCATATCCCAGTTGAATATGCCCACAATAAATCCCTAGAGGTTGCTCAGGAACCGAGCGACCACAAGCAATTGGTTTTCCTGTTGTCGAAAGCCATTCTTCAGTGTCTCCAAATACAGCAATGGGTTCTTGAAGGAGTTTGTAACCGTTTCCTACAAATGCTGCAATCAGAACATCAGAGTGCTTGCTAGCACTATTCCATTTTGAATCGTATCCAGGCTGAACAATCACCTTAATCGGAGTAAAAGTTGAGGCACTTTTGCTGCGCCACTTACTCCACAAATCTTCTACCTGTGAGATGACTTTCTCGTGACCACTTAGCTCTTTCGAAGATTCAGATTTAGTTGTGCTCGCGGTAGGGGTAGGCGTTGCTTTAACTGAAGAGACTACGCCCTTATTCCACTGCAATTTCTTGCCGACTTTTACACATGTAAATTTCTTGCCAGACGCAACTGATGTTTGCCCTGCCTTTGCACAAGTAGATCCTGCTTTAACGGCCGAGAAACTTGCTTCAGCATTTAGAATCGAAAATCCAATCGATAAACAGGATGCTATGACCAGTATTTTGCGATTCTTCAGTTTCATCCTTGAAGAGTAGAACTCGGGAGGTCTCTTGACTAGGGATTGGTGAGGTGTCTTTGAAGTGAAACCTGTGGATAACCCCATTCATGAAGTGGGCAGTCAAAGTTAAGTTGCATTCATGTCAATCACTTTCCCAGTAAAGCAGATATTAAAATTTAAAGTTCCTGGCGTTTTAGCCCTGGGTTTAATCCTCGGTCAATTTCTCATGACCGGAAATCAATCAAATACCATTCCAAATTGCACTTTGAAGGTCGAACGACCTCACAATTCAACCTCTCTCTATGAAAATAGGAAAATCAACGCAATTAAGTTGAATATCGTGAGCGAGTGCGATTCTCCCCAGAGATTTACAACCCTGCAGGCTGATATCCAAACAATCAAAAATGATAATCAAATTACGGCCCATGATTTTGGTTTCATCACAGCGAAGTCTTCCAAGAAAAATCCCAGCAAAGCATTCTTTTTGGATCTTTTCTTGGAGTGCAAATCTTCAGAGACGGCTCTATACCTAGGGCAGGCGGCCGGGAATGTTCACTTTGATAACGGCGTCACCGTTCCCGTCTCAGGTAATTCGATTAAATTCCTTCCCGTTGATTGCACTTTAGGTGCAAAATAAGGTTATGAATTTTTACGAGGAATGCCTCACGCTTGGCCAATATCTGAGCCAAGAGGAGAAGGTTTCTCTCTATCAATACTTGCTTACCTCTAAAAGGAATTCTTATGAAATTGAAGCGCGTAAACTATTGAGTGAAAAGGTACATACAAGTTTTATAGCTAATGGTGAAATTAATTATAGGTTCTCAAAAAATGTGGTTTCTTATACCTCACGCGAAATAGACTCTTTGGAATTTCCATCTGCTATACGTGAACTCTATCTAGGAAAGGTTCAATTTCGGAGCGTGGATAAGTTATGCCGTTTTTTTGCTCAGGCAGAAGTGGATGTAATTAGTAATTTCCCTTTGCCTGGTACGAATCAGAATCCTGATCGAGGCTTCAGCTATAACACAATTCCTTATTACGATTTGAATTACTACTCAAATGGCAGGGGAAAAATACGAGGACTACTTGTAAAGTTAAAGAAAGTAGATTCTCAGATATTAATTAAGCTAAGAACCCTTTAGTCCGTAAGTCTAAATCGAACTACGAAGCGATGGTTGTAATCGTTGGCAGCGTGAGATGCTTATTAGACATCAAGCTTGCGTACCCGCACTCGTCACAGAGAACGATTGGACCGTTCTCAGCATTCATTACGAGCTCGAGGTCTTGTGAACGACATAGGAAACACTCTGGCAGATTATTCATTTGTGACATGGCAACCCCTTTCTTTGCAAGTAATCGGCTGGGGAAGCAGTTCAATTTTCCGCCGGCGTGCTGGGCTACTCGCTAGTTGAGGGTGAATGTCTGGTAAATAACAGGCAAAGAATTTAGATCTCAACCCCGATGTATTTAGTCTGCAAGAACTCGTGGACTCCATCGAAGCCGCCTTCGCGACCAAGACCTGATTGCTTCACACCACCGAATGGCGCTGCAGGATCTGAGAGAAGTCCGCGGTTGATGCCAACCATGCCTGCCTCTAAACCTTCAGCAAAACGGATTGCTCGCTTGAGATCTTCTGAATACACATAACTGATAAGTCCGTATTCAGTGTCATTGGCAAGCTTCAAGGCTTCTTCATCTGTATCAAAGAGAACTACTGGCGCTACTGGCCCAAATACTTCTTCGGCCAAAATCGCATCATCTTTCTTCACTTCAAGAACTGTTGCAGGATAGAAAGCACCAGCACCATCTGGAGTTGCTCCACCAAGGTGGACCTTGGCACCGCGTGCCTTTGATGCATCAACGAGTTCTGCAATCTTGTTACGTTCCTTCATGGAAACGCTTGCACCAAGTTGAATTCCAGCTTCGCGCCCCACACCCATTTTGAGGGAAGCCATCGCCTTTGCAAACTCTGCAATGAACTTCTCACCAATTGATCGAGCAACATAGATGCGATTGGCCGCCGTGCAAGCAGCGCCACCATTGCGCATCTTTGCCATCATCAAACCTTTGACTGCTTCTTCGATATTGGCATCATCTAAAACAACGAATGGTGCATTTCCGCCGAGCTCCATGGAGCAGCGAATAACTTGATCGGCAGCTTCTTTAAGTAGAATCTTTCCAACCTGTGTTGATCCAGTAAATGAAAGATTCTTCACTCGTGAATCGTGAAGAATTTTGGCTATTGCAGGACCTGTCTTTGCAGGAAGAATGACGTTAAGAACGCCCTTAGGTAATCCACAACGTTCAAGGATGTCAACGATTGCGAGCGCAGTCAGTGGTGTTTCACCAGCAGGTTTAAGAATCATTGTGCAGCCTGCTGCAACTGCTGGGCCGATCTTGCGTGTTGCCATACCTGCAGGAAAGTTCCATGGAGTAATCAGAAGTGAGACCCCAATAGGTTGGTGAGTAACCAAGATGCGCTTATCTCCTGAGGGAGACATGCGGAAATCTCCTGAGATGCGCACTGTCTCTTCAGCAAACCATCGGAAGAATTCAGCCGCGTAATTCACTTCTGCCTTTGCATCAGGGAGTGCCTTGCCGTTCTCCTTAGAAATCAACTCTGCCAAGTAATCAGCTTCAGCAATCATCATTTCAAATGCCTTGCGCAAGATTTCACTGCGGACGCGAGGTGCGGTCTTTGCCCAAGAGGCGCTGGCGCGGTCAGCGGCATCGACAGCTGCGAGGTTCTGTTCATCGCTTGAGGTGGGAACTGTGGCGATAACCGAGCCATCGCTGGGATCGATAACGTCCAAAGTCCCGGTGCCATCGACCCATTGACCATCTATATATAACTGTGTGCGCATAGGATTAGCATACTTACGAGAAATCAATGGGTCACCTAAAATGGTTACCTACGCAGCTGTGATGCTTTATATGCAACGCCTAGCTGCGAAACTAGAAGGAGCGAGTTGTGCCTAAGTCTTGGACAGATGATGCACCCCAGCCTGTGGCACTTCAGGATCACGCGCATGTAAAAGATCCCTTCTCCTACAAGGTCAAGCGATTCTTCTTAGGTGGTGCGCTTAACCGCCACTCACTCGGCCACCAAAGACTGAGTAAGCGTTACGCCCTTGGAATTCTCTCCTCCGACTGTATTTCATCATCTGCCTACGGTTCTGAACAGATTCTGATTGCACTGTTGCCAGCATTTGGTCTTGCAGCCTTTGCAATCTTGATGCCGATGACTGCAGTTGTCTTAGCAATCCTTGTTCTTATTACCTTGTCTTACCGAAACGTCATCGATGTCTATACAAAGACAGGTGGCGCATACATAGTCTCGCGCGATAACTTCGGGCCAGTCGTTGCACAGATTGCAGCAGTTGCACTGATGCTCGATTACATCGTGACGGTTGCAATTCAATCAGCTGCAGGTGTTGCAGCAATTATCTCTACCTTCCCATCTCTTGAACCAGGCAAGATGTATATGATCTTTGGGGTTATTGCATTTCTTACTTATGGAAACTTGCGTGGTGTAAAAGAGGCCGGTAAAGCATTTGCTCTTCCCACCTACTTCTTCGTCGGCTGTATGTTTATCGTCTTTGGTATGGGTCTCTATCGCTTAGCTAATGGCACTCTCCCAGTTCTTGATACTGATCTTCCTGGTGCAGTCCATGTGGGACAAGCACAAGGTCTACTTACATTCTCTGCAATCTTTATTCTGCTTCGCGCCTTTGCAAACGGTGGTTCATCTCTAACCGGACTTGAAGCAATCTCAGATGGTGTTGCACTCTTTAAGACACCAGAGCATGTCAATGCAAAGCGCACTCTTGTAGTGATGAGCACACTTCTTGGAACCCTTGTTCTTGGTGTCTCCTACTTCGCCCACCACATCCATGCGATGCCATATGAATCTGGCGTTCCAACTGTTATTTCACAGATCGCAAAGGCAGCAGTCGGCACTGGAACATTTGGTTCTGTCATGTTTATCTTGGTTCAGCTTGCAACGATGCTTGTTCTCTTTGCAGGTGCAAACACCACATATAGCGCCTTCCCATTGTTGGTCAACTTCGTTGCCTCAGATGGATACCTTCCACGCCAGCTCACAAAGCGTGGCCACCGTTTAGCTTTCTCTAACGGAATCTTGTTGCTCTCAGGTGGCGGAATTCTTCTTGTATTAATTACTGCAGGCTCTGTCGAACACTTGGTTGCTTTCTACGCACTCGGTGTCTTTACAGGTTTTACCTTGGCTGGTTTTGGAATGTCTCGCTACTTCACTCGCACTAAACCAAAGAATTGGAAGCTGAAGGTTGCAGTAAATACACTCGCAGGATCGGTCTCACTCATAATTGTCATTATCTTCTCTGTCGTGAAGTTCACCGAAGGTGCTTGGTTAGTCCTTGTCACCGCACCTATCTTGGTGGCAACCTTCTTACGTCTGCGTCGTCAATACACACGTGAACAAGAAGCTTTGTCTGTAAAAGGCGATGAAGAGCGTGCAACATCCATGGCACGCCACGATGTCACCATCTTCGTCGATAGCGTTGATATTGCAACAGTTGGAGCAGTTCGTTATGCACGAAGCCTTAAGCCACATAAGGTCAAAGCTGTTCACTTTGTTATTGATGATCGTCGCGCTGAAGCAATTCAGAGAGCGTGGGCAGAATCTGAAGCCTTGGTGGATGTGCAACTCGATCTCATCGACTGCCCAGATCGCCGTATTGCAAATTCAGCGCTGGACTATGCAATTCGTAAGACTGAAAAGCCTGATATTGAATTAACAATTCTCCTTCCACGTCGCTCTTACTCACGATTCTTAGGTCGCTTACTTCACGATCAAACAGCTGAAGAGATTGCAGCACCAATTTCCCAGCTGCAACGAGTAGTTGCAACGATTGTGCCTTTTGACGTTAATCGCATTACATCGGGCGGAGATCTTCATATCCATCACGAACATGAAACTTTAAGAACTGTGACTACACAGGAGAAGATCAAGCCAACACAAGTAGCCCCACAAGTCTTTGCACCTATTACTCATCATGCAGCAGATGTCACTCCTATTGGCAAAATTCAATGGCGTAAGCGCTCTAAGGTCCATGGCCGCGTTACCTCTATTGCAACAGCTCCGCGTGGTTCTGCGCCGATGCTGCAGGTGGAAGTCTGGGATGAAACCGGTGGAATCACACTGAACTTCCTTGGACGCCGTGAGATTGCAGGACTTGAAGTTGGTATGGAGATGCGCGCTGAAGGTATGGTCGGAGAAGAAGAAGGTCAGCTGACTATCTTGAATCCTTCATACGAGCTACTTGTCTGAGAAGAACTCTTTCAATAGCGCTGCGCACTCGTTCTCTAATACTCCAGATGTAACTTCCACCTTAAAGATTGAGCGTGGATCACGAAGCACATCCCACACAGACCCCACCGCGCCTGCCTTCTCATCCCATGCACCAAAGATGAGGTGAGAGATGCGTGATTGAGCGATAGCTCCCGCACACATTGCACACGGTTCAAGAGTGACAATGAGCGTGCAGCCATCGAGGTGAGAGTTCTGTAATCGTGCTGCTGCGTTACGAATAGCAACTACTTCTGCATGTGCGGTGGGATCGCTATTGGCTTCACGCTCATTTGATCCTTTACCAATGACTACGCCATCTTTATTGATAACGATGGCACCCACAGGAACATCTCCAGTTACAAAAGCGGTACGTGCAATATCTAACGCTTCATTCATAAAGTCTTCTGGCGTACGAGATGAAATTTTAAGACTCCAATAACTCAGTAAGTTGCTCGCTAAATCCTAAACGGTTAGCAATCGCTTCAATCTGTTCGTCGGGAAATAGATCTGCATCATCACATAGTGTTGAAAGTTCCATACTGTGAAGACCAAGGTCGGAGAAGATATCGAGATCACCTGCTGGAAGTGGTTCATCATCATCTTCTGGTTGATCTAGATCTGCGAGTTCAAGAAATTCTGCAGCAACTTCATAATCAATAGCGCACGTAATATCGCTAATAAAGAATTTAACATGTGTGCCCAGCACGCGAATTGCTAAGAAGAATTCGTCATCAATTGTTATGAGAGCAACTGCCCCGCCATTGGTCTGTTGTTTCTTGAGGCGGTCAATGATGTGAGTTAGGTCATCTGGGTCAGGTAAGGATGCGATAGACCAGCGTCCATCTTCATGCCACGCCTCAATCGCGAAGTCCTGGGTTTGCTCTGACACATCTCCCATATTGTCACTCATTGAAGTGGAAAGAAAGCCCTGTAAGGTAGATGACATGAAAGTTCACGTTGCTAATCACCCACTGATCTCTCACAAACTTACTGTTTTACGTGATGAAAGAACGGATTCACCAACCTTCCGACTTCTCGTCGAAGAGCTCGTGACACTTCTTGCGTATGAGGCAACCCGCGAAGTGCGCACCAAGACTGTCAACATCAAGACTCCCGTGACTGCAACAACAGGATTAGTTATGGCTGAACCACGACCAGTCGTCGTTCCCATCTTGCGCGCAGGACTTGGAATGTTGGAGGGGATGACAAAGTTACTTCCCACAGCTCAAGTTGGTTTCTTAGGAATGGTTCGTGACGAAGAGACGCTCAAGGCAACTACCTATGCCAATCGACTTCCTGAAAATCTCTCTGGACGTCAATGTTTTATTCTCGACCCAATGCTTGCAACAGGTGGAACTTTGGTCATGGCAATTAATTACCTGATTGAACGTGGCGCAGATGAAATCACAGCAATTTGTCTACTTGCAGCTCCTGAAGGAATCAAAGTTCTTGAAGATGAATTTAAAGATGCTGGAATTCCAATTACTCTCGTAACCGGCTCCCTCGATGAGAAACTCAATGAAAAGGGTTACATCGTTCCCGGTCTTGGCGATGCAGGCGATCGTCTTTATGGTGTTGTGTAAATGGCTTCAACTTCTCCTGGATACGGAATCACAATCCGTGTCGAAGGATCTCCTGAATTACAACCAGTTGCGCTGATAACAACAACAATTACCAATGCTGGAGCAACTATTACAGCTCTCGACGTCGTTGAATCACTCCTTGAGAAGGTAGTTATTGACGTTACATGCGACACCATTGATGCCGATCATGCTCAGGAGATTCACAATGCGCTATCAGCCCACAATGGACTGACAGTTCGCAAAGTCAGCGATCGCACATTCTTGCTCCACCTTGGTGGAAAGATTGAAGTAACGTCTAAGGTTCCTCTGAAAACCCGTGATGATCTTTCGCGTGCCTACACACCAGGTGTTGCTCGTATTTCACAGGCAATTGTTGATGACCCATCTGATGTGCGACGCCTGACTATGAAGCGCAACACGGTGGCTGTTGTTACCGATGGATCGGCAGTACTTGGCCTTGGAAATATCGGCCCTGCTGCGGCACTTCCTGTCATGGAAGGTAAAGCTGCGCTCTTTAAGCGCTTTGCCAATGTTGATGCATGGCCTGTCTGCCTTGATACACAAGATGTTGATGAAATCGTTCGCACAGTGCAACTGATTGCACCTGTCTATGGTGGAATCAATCTTGAAGATATTTCAGCACCACGATGCTTTGAGGTTGAACGCCGCCTTCGTGAACTACTAGATATTCCGGTATTTCATGATGATCAACATGGAACTGCGATAGTTGTTCTCGCTGCTCTGCGCAATGCGCTGAAGTTAGTGAAGAAGGATATGCCCAAGGTTAAAATTATTATGAGCGGAGCGGGGGCTGCGGGTACTGCGATTGCCCGTCTACTTATGCTCAGCGGGGCCACCAACATCATTGCATTTGATATCGATGGTGCTATCTCAAAGAACTCCACATCAGACGGTGCGATGCGCGACTGGTTTATCGAGCACTCTAATAAGGATGATTTCAAAGGTTCAATACACGAAGCGTTATCGGGAGCTGACATCTTTATTGGTGTGAGTGCACCAAACGTTCTCAAAGAAGCAGATATTGCATCGATGGCTGCCGGTTCAATTGTCTTCGCACTTGCCAACCCAGATCCTGAGATTGATCCTGTCATTGCACGTAAATATGCTGCAGTTGTTGCAACGGGGCGTAGTGATCACCCAAATCAGATCAATAATGTTCTTGCCTTCCCTGGAATCTTCCGCGGGCTGCTTGATGCGAACGCTCATAAGATCACAGATAAGTTATTGGTTGCTGCAGCTGAAGCAATCGCAGATTGTGTGAGCCCGTCACAGCTCAACACATCTTTCATTGTTCCTAGCGTCTTTGATCCCAACGTGGTGATACAGGTTGCTGCTGCTGTAAAGAAGTCGGTGTAATGGAACTCTTTGCATCCTTTGATGCTCAGTTCACAGCTCTTGCTCCCTTCGTTTTTTATATCCTCGTTGGTGCAATAGTTTTTATTGAGACTGGACTTCTCTTCGGTTTCTTCCTACCTGGTGATTCAGTCCTCTTTAGCGCTGGATTAGTAGCTGCGGCAAAGGGCAATATCAATATCGCACTGCTTGTAGTGATCATCCTGGCTGCTGCATTCTTTGGCGACCAGGTTGGTTTTGTCATTGGTCGCGTCGTTGGCCGACCATATTTAGATAAGCGCACCTCACCGCGTATGCGAAGAATGATTGAGCGCTCTGAACGCTTCTATGAAAACACGGGTTGGTGGGCAGTAGTTGCAGCTCGCTTCTTCCCATGGATTCGCACATTTGTGCCACCTATCGCAGGTGCATCCAAGATGAATTACTACAAATTCTTATCCGCTAACGCGCTGGGCGCTGTGCTCTGGGGGGCTGGAATTACTCTGGCTGGTTATTACGCAGCAACGTTGCCATGGGTAAAGACTTTCTCTTATGCGATTGCAACTTTCTTTATTTGTGCGTCAATCGTTTCCGGCCTTGTGAATTATTCACGCCGCCCACGATAACGCCTACATACGTCATCGCAATACCTGTCACCAAGTATGCCGATACATGCACGCCATCTGTTGGTGAATAAAGATCAATCAGCAATGAACCAATTAACTGGCCTCCCACACTAAAGAGTGTGAATGTGAGAACTCCTAGATGTTGAACAATGGTTGATGTGAAAGCTATATAAATAACGCCAATGACTCCACCTGTGTAGATCCACCAAGGCCCCGCTGGAAGTGGAACAAGATCTTCAGAATTAATCAGAACTAAGATGCCTAAGAAAATTACGAGGAATGAAGTACCCATAATGAAGTTGAGCAGTGATGTTGTAAAGCTTTGATGGGAATACTCATTAATTTGACCATTCATTGCTCGCTGCACGCCAACAATCGCACCTGCAACACATCCCATAAAGACTGCAATCAGTGAGAGATTTTGTGCATCGATGCGGTCATAGACAGAGATAAAGACTGCAAAGACTGTGAAGAATGCTGCTGCGATACGACGAGGTGTGATGTGTTTCTTTCCGCCACCTGTAAGTCCAATGCGATCGACAATAAGGGAGGCCGCTGTTTGCCCTGAAATAGATGCAACAGAGTAAATGGCAACACCAATAAGAGGCACGATGTGAGTCTGCACCGCAACAAAACTGCCACCCAAAGCTCCTGCAAAGAGAGTCCATTTGGGTAGCTCTTTACGTGCCACCGCCCCTCGCAAATTGCGAGCACCTTCCTTAATAGAAAGAGTAAAGAGTGCGATAACAGAGATGATGATGAGACCTGATCCAAATGAGACGAGAGCTGCTTCAACGCCATTGCCAATCAGATGAGAAAGCTCGCCATTAGCGCGCGCCTGCAGAGCTATCATGACTCCAGAGATTGCTGCCAGAAAATCTAGGCGCTGGTTCTTCGTGGACATGGGTAAATCCTATTAACTTTCCAGGGCCAGAGTTATCTCCAGCCATTCTTCTTCGCGCGTATGTAATTCACTCTGCACCTTCTCAACTTCGGCTGCGATTGCAATCAAACGCTCTGGATTGAAGCTTTCTGCCTCTTGTTCCGTCAGCAGTTCTGCAAGGCGTTCCTTGCCCTTTGCAACCTGACGCTCAACGCGAGTCAGATCCTTCTTCAACTGACGTTGTTCGGCAGCACTAGATGTCGATGAGAACTTTCCACCAGATGATGCTGCAGATGCGATGGATGCAACGCGCTGCTCAAGATATTGATCTACTCCTCGTGGCAAATCTCGAAGGTCTTTATCTCCGAGCAATCCCCAGAATCGATCACAGACGCGTTCAAGGAAATATCTATCGTGAGAGATCACAATCAGGGTACCGCCATAGCTATCGAGTAAATCTTCTAACTCTGTAAGAGTTTCAATATCAAAATCGTTAGTGGGTTCATCAAGGAGCAAGACATTCGGTGAATCCATCAGCAAGCGCGTTAATTGCAGACGTCGACGCTCACCACCTGATAAATCTCCCACCGGTGTCCATTGCGCATCACGATCAAAGCCAAGGCGTTCACAGAGTTGAGATGCTGAAAGTGTCTTACCTTTACCAATCTCAACATGTGTTGCCACATTTTCTACCGCTTCAAGCAAGCGCCATGTGGGATCGAGTTCATCAAGGTGCTGTGTGAGAAAGGCAATCTTGACGGTAATACCTGTAACAAGCTTGCCTGCTGCAGGTTGTATCTGCCCTGCCAAAGTGCGCATCAGTGTTGTCTTTCCAGCACCGTTAATTCCCACAATGCCGATGCGATCTCCAGGACCAATGTTCCATGTCAGGTTATCAATTAGCTCTTTATCGCCAGCCTTGATCAGCGCATGGTGGAGTTCAAAGACAGTATTGCCAAGTCGGTTGAGAGCAAACTTTAAGAGCTCTGTGGAATCGCGTGGTGCCGGTTCTGCTGAGATTAAATCGTTTGCTGCATCAACGCGAAACTTTGGCTTTGTTGTTCGTGCAGGTGCACCGCGACGCAGCCAAGCAAGTTCTTTGCGAATCAAGTTATTACGACGAGCATCCATTGCATTGGATTGGCGTGCTCGCTCAGCTTTTGCCAAGACAAATGCTGAATAACCACCGTCATACTCTTCAACTTTTCCGAGAACTACTTCCCACGTGCGCTCTGTAACTTCATCCAGGAACCAGCGATCGTGCGTCACAACAAGTACTGCTAAATCTCTACGATTCTTTAAGTGGGATGCAAGCCAAGCAACACCTTCAACATCAAGGTGGTTTGTTGGTTCATCCAGCAGAATCAAATCAAGATCATCTATCAGTAACTTGGCGAGACCAACGCGACGCTTTTCTCCACCTGAGAGGGATGCAAATGTGCGATCAAAGATATGGTCATCAAAGCTTCCAAAGAGGCCGGTAAAGATTTCACGGATACGTGGATCACTTGCCCATTCATGTTTCTCGCGATTAGCAATAACGACATCGCCCACAGTGGCGTGAGGGGCAGCACTATCTATTTGAGACAGGATTCCAATCTTTGAAGCATTCGACTTTGTTACTCGACCTGCATCAGGCTCTTCTACGCCTGCAATGATTTTCATGAGCGTGGATTTACCAGCACCATTGCGGCCAACAATTCCTATGCGATCACCTTCTGAAACACCGAGAGAAACTCGTTCTAGAAGTGGGCGAATATCAAAGGCTTTAGAGACCTCTTCGATATTCACAACATTGCGCGCCACGGTAGGAGAGCGTACCTTTGAACTATGAAGGTCACTGACCGCGCATATGCGTTAGAGCTCGAAAAGAATGACCCTCTTGCTCCCTATCGCAGCAAATTTGTTATTACAGACCCCAATCTCTGTTATCTCGATGGGAATTCTCTAGGTCGCCTGCCCCATGCAACTGTCAAAGCTGTCAGTGACTTCGTATCCCACGAATGGGGCAATGAAGTTGTAACGGGGTGGAGCCACTGGATTGATGAGGCACAAGTTGCAGGAGATCTCTTAGGTCGGGCAGCCCTCGGCGCAGCAGCTGGCCAAGTTCTTGTCTGTGACACAACATCGGTCAACTTCTATCAACTCTGTCTTGCAGCCATTAAGGCACGTCCTGGTCGAAAGACAGTAATAACTGATGCTGCAAACTTTCCCACTGATCGCTACATCCTTGCTGGAATTGCAGAGCAACTTGGTCTCAACCTTGTCATTATCGATAATGAAGATCCTGCAATCGCTGAAAATGAATTAATCACAGCAGAACTACTTGAGAAATACATGTCTGAAGATGTTGCACTCGTAACTCTTGAGGTAATTCAGTATCGCTCTGGTGCTCGCACAGATATTGAATCTATTACAGATATTGCTCGCTCCTATGGTGCATTTGTAGTCTGGGATGCAAGCCATGCAACCGGTGCGATTGAGATGAACTTTGATGAGCACGGCGTAGACCTCGCAATCGGATGTACTTATAAATATGGAAACGCTGGGCCTGGTTCACCCGCATGGCTCTATGTAAGTAAGCGTGTGCAGAGTGAACTTCAAGTTCCCATCCAAGGGTGGTTTGGAAATGAAGATCAATTTGGAATGGGGCCTCACTTTGAGAAGGCACAAGGAATTCGCGGCTTCCAGATTGCTAGCCCATCCATTATTGGAATTCGTGGCGTGCAGATTGCCTTTGAGATGGTTGCTGAAGCAGGAATTGATGTCATTGCATCTAAGGCTGCTATCGGAACACAGATGATGATTGATCTCTATGACGAATGGTTAGCTCCTCTTGGTTACACATTACTGACATCACGCAATCCCAAGGAACGTGGTGGACATATCTCTCTTGGGCATCCTGATGCTGCAAAGATCTGTATTGCACTTCGTAAATTTGCCAACGTGATTCCAGATTTTCGCACGCCCAGTGCGATTCGTTTAGCTATATCTCCACTTCCAACTTCCTATGTTGAAGTCTGGGATGGATTTCAGCGCATCCGCGATCTCACTGAGAGCCGTCAATACGAAGAGATTCAAGGATCGGATTCACGAGTCACATGAGCGATAACTATGAATCAGCACTGACATATAACTCTTACTTAGCTGTCGATGACTTACTACAACTGCAAAAGCCTCTCTCTGATGGTCCTGAACATGATGAGATGCTCTTCATCATCATCCATCAGACATACGAGCTCTGGTTTAAGCAACTTATTCATGAATTCCAGCAGGCGCAACGTGCACTTGAATCTGGCGATACTCACTACGCACTCTCTATCCTCGGTCGCATCCGCACCATCATGAAGGTTTGTGTTGCTCAAGTTGATATCTTGGAGACGATGACGCCTCTGCAATTTAATGCCTTCCGTGGTTATCTCTCATCTTCTAGTGGTTTCCAATCTGCGCAATTTAGAAAGGTGGAGGCGATTCTTGGGCGTCGCGATAGCCGTATGGCAGGTCACCTACCTCCTGATATCCAGGCAGAGATTACAGAGATTACATCTGGCAATTCCATCTGGGATTCATTTTTAGATTACCTCACCAAGCGTGGGTATTCATTTCCTGACGATGTTGTGGGTCGCGATAAATCAGTTGCTTATGTTTCAAACCCTGCCGTGCAAGATGTATTACTCACTGTGCATCGGAAAGATCCAGAGAGTGCGATGGTCTCTGAACGCCTTGTTGATATCGATGAAGGCATTCAAGAGTGGCGCTATCGCCATGTGAAGATGGTCGAACGCACCATTGGCCACAAGATGGGAACAGGTGGCTCAAGCGGAGTGGAATACCTTGCAAGCACATTGTTCAACCCAGTCTTTAAAGACTTGTGGGAGATTAGATCTCGCTTCTAAACAGGTAAGCCTTTTATTACCAAATCAGTAAGTGGAAGGCGTTCGCGCTTTGCCGTCTCTCTTTCAAGAAGTGGGCCAGATAGTTTTTCTGGCGCATCTTGTGTTCCGACTGCGATAACAACAACAGGCATGAGCTCTGGCGCAATAGATAGAACATCTTGTGCAACTGCCTTATCGAATCCAGTCATCTGGTGAGCCACTAATCCACGGTGGTGAGTTTCAATAACAAGTTGTGCAACTGCAAGTCCGCAGTCATATTGGTAATCAGCGTGGATAGAACCATCTGCTTTTACAGTCTTTCCGGCAACCAATATCAACGCTGATGAGTTCTTTGCCCAACTCTTATTGAACTCAACTAGAGATGAAAGAATTTGAGTAAAGACCTCATCGCCACGCCTTCCCACAAAGAAGCGCCATGGCTGGCTATTAAATGCAGATGCTGCCCAGCGCCCTGCTTCAAGGATGGCTGTGAGATCCTCGCTATTGATTGTTGCGCTCTCGTTAAAGGAACGTGGGCTGCGACGAGTTGCAATGATTTCGTGAACGGGAACTGAAGTCTCTGCTTTCATGTTGTGAACCCTATTGCTCAGATAGAGTTCTCGCATGTCGATTTCAGAGTGGATACATCACACTGCCGACACTCTTATTGCACATAACTTGCAAGTTCCACTCTTCGCCCTGCTTATTCTCTTTGCATTCGCAGAAGCTGCAGCATTTGTGGGATTCGTACTACCTGGTGAGACATCTCTTCTCATTGGTGGCGTCCTAGCTCATGCAGGCGTATGGAACGTGTGGGTCTTTCTTGGCGCCGCAATCACTGGTGCAATAGCTGGCGACTCTGTTGGCTATGAAGTTGGAAAGCACTTGGGCCCCCGCATTAAAGAGAATGCCTTTGGCAGATTTGTTGGTGAAAAGCGCTGGAAGTTAGCCCAAGCAATCTTTGATCGCTATCACGGAGGCGCAATCTTCTTTGGCCGAGCACAAGCACTTCTGCGCGCGCTTGTCCCAGCGTTAGCTGGGATGAATAAGGTTCCCTATCGCACCTTCATTAAATGGAATGCAGCAGGTGGAATTGTCTTCTCCACAATTGTTGTTCTGCTTGGCTATCAATTTGCCAGTTCTCTTGCAACCCTTGAAAAGTATCTTCGCTACTGGGCAATCTTCTTCTTAGCAGTCGTGATTATTGTTATTGCAATTCTCAAACGAAAGCTTGAGCACCTACTCGAAGATTAAGACTTCTTAGTATTGATAATCTCTATCTTTTCACCATAAGCGGCTTCAGCAATCTCTTTACGGCGCTTAATATAGGCATCAGATGCCCCAGAAATGAGATGTTCAAATCTTTGTTCACCTTTGATTAGTGGATGTAGTTCTCGTGCAGTGCTCTGTGATCCCCAGATCGGTGGCTCTTCACGGGTAATCTTTACAATCATATGCGGATTGATAAAGCGATAGACAAGTGCAAGGCGACGAAGTCCCATATATGCAATATGGCGCATGCCACGATTAATATGATCTTGAATCCGTAATTGGTTATAGCGCAGCCATGATGGACGAATAGGTTCTTCTCGCACAGCTAATTCATACAAAATCTTTGCAATCTCTGCCCCACCCGTTGGATCAGGTAGTTCCGCACATTTCTTGCTTAATCGTGCACGAACATCAGCATCTTGTAACTTCTTCACCGTTGCGGTGATATCACCAAGATCTGCTTGATTAGCACGCAGTGCAAATCCCATGTCATGGCACCACTGTGCTCGCGCTTCTTGATCATCGGTGCCGCGAATATTGGAGACGAAGACTGTTGGGAGAAGAGCAGGCAAGAGCTCGTGAACTCCGTTGTAACCGGTTGCGCAGACACTGGCATCGAATGCGCGCAGCACCCGAGCAAGTGGGAAGTGGCGCACGACGCGGATATCAAGGCCATCTGGTGCCAGTGACTTTCCATCTTTATCCAGTGGCTGCTTAGTAAGGATGACCTGAACATCTCTCCATCCAAGAAGCCCAGAGAGCGCAGCCGTCATCTTCTCATTGACATCGCTATCGCCAGTTCCGAGTTGAACAAGAACGGCTGGGCGATTGAGATCAAGGCCAAGAACCTTGCGGGCGTCATCGCGAGATAGCGCAGTCTCTTTCTGAAAGAGGGAGACAGATGATGTCAGCTGTGAATCATTACGATCTGCAGTTGGCCCAAAATCATATGCGCGAGCAAAGTCCCCAGGTTCGACGATGTAATCCATCATCTGCGATTGCAAACCTAAAACAAAACGTTGTGGCTTCTTCTGCCACAAGCCGCGTCGCACCCAGACGAGTGCAAGTTTGGGATGTGAAACTTTTGCAGCGATAACACCAGGGTATGGAACAACCCCATCGA
>Ga0209088_10001127_pt1 | contig 17603 bp, 11 predicted proteins | sample S_140625_EF_Meta_FD_187324 | JGI IMG/M metagenome (GOLD analysis project Ga0209088, IMG submission 187324) | Freshwater microbial communities from Lake Simoncouche, Canada to study carbon cycling - S_140625_EF_MetaG (SPAdes) (version 2) | ecosystem: Environmental > Aquatic > Freshwater > Lake ... | reverse complement strand
GAGGAGGTTTGGCTTCCACTCCAGCAGCTCGATCGCGCGCGCGCGCGCCATCGAGCGTATGGCGATACCGACCAGGTCGCCGATCAGGATCCGTCCATCCTGCACATGAACGGAAATGGCCATCATTGCCGCGAGGTCGGCCACGGCGCGTTCGCCATCGCCGGCTTCGGCCGCAAGCATCGCGTCGAAGTGGAGAACCCGCGCGGCCGCGCGCAGCTTCCCCAGCTGTGGCAGGAGCACGCCGAACATCGGGGACATGCGGGGATCTTCGCGCTGGGCAACCAGCGTGCGCATCGCCTCGGCGGTCCCTGTCCCGAGCAGGTGCTCATCTGCAGCATCCAGCTCGCGGCCTGCGGGGAATCCGAACACCGGCCGTCGCGAGGCGGCGCGCAGGTCCGCAATGGCATCGCGGTGCGCGTCGACCCAGCGGACCGCCGCGTCCCACTGCGGATCGCCGGGTCGCGGCGCTTCGGACACGGCCTTGAAGCCATCGGAGTTCGCCTCCGGATCGCCTTCGGACTGCCCGAGTCCGACCAGGGCTTTCCGGTACAGCGGCCACGCGTCCTCGTCCGGCGTCTGCGGAACTGCCAGCCGCTCACGGAACCTGGCGAGCGAATCCACCGAGATCACCGGCGATTGCAGCCACAGGTGCGCGGCGAACGCGACATAGGCGAGGACGAAGGCGCCGGTCAGGTAGCCCGTGTACCGCATTGCCTGGCCGAATGCGCGGTCGAGCGGCGATCGCTTGGCGATCGCGGCGGAACGGAGCGCGCGCGCCGCGTCCTTCGGGTCGCCGAACGCCGCGATGGCATCCCCGGGCGTACGGCCGGCGGCGAGCGCCTCCTCGAAATGCGAGCCGAGCTCGCGCTCGACGTCCGCGCGCTCGGCGCGGCGCAGGCGGGTCTTTCGTGCCACGCGGTGAACGAACGCGGCTACCTCGGAAGGCAGCGCGCTCATCCGCACACCGCCTCTGGCGTGCGCGCGAGGCCGAGGGCGCCCATTGCCGCGGTCAACCGCCGCCACGTGCGCGTGTCCTCCGCAAGCCGCTTCTTCCCGTCGGGGGTGAGCCGGTAGTACTTGCGCGACCGCGGGCCGCTCTCGTCCCAGCGTGCCGCTACGAAGCCCTTGGCCTCCAGGTTGTAGAGCATGGGGTAGAGCGTGCTCTGGCCCATGGCCAGGACGCCGTCGGTGCGCTTCTCGAGCGCCTCGACGATCTCGTAGCCGTACATCTCGCCGCGCTCGAGCAGCTTGAGGACGGCCACCGGGCCGGCGCCTCGCAGGAATTCACCTTCGATCAGGGGCATGGTTGACCTCCGTGCTGCATACTATGCGTCACAGAGTATCAGTCGGATGCGCCATTTCCCGGAATTCCGACCGTCGGCACCTCGGCCGATTTCTCCTGAAACACCCGAGTTCACGGACATTAGGGCGTCGAAGCTGCCCTCGCGCGCTGCGAATCGCAGCGTTACGATCGCGCCATGCAGCGCGACGAGCTCGCATCCGTGACCGCCCGCGTCCGCGCAGTGGCGGACCGCATCCAGCCACTCCTCGACCCGCACCCCGGCCTCGCGCAGCGCAACGCGTATGCCCACGTGTGGCTCGGCCTCAAGGTGATCTTCGGCGAGGAATGGCGCGAGCGGACGGCGCCCGCCAGCATCCGCGCGTTCCTCGACTGGATGGACGCGAACCCCAACGCGGATTACGACGACTACGCGGGGCCGCGCGAGGAACTGACGCCGGCGGATCGCGGGGAGCTGTTCTGAACGAAGGCGGGCGCGGCGGTGCCCAGCACCGTTCCGCGCCCGCTCGATCTTTCGCGACATCCACCGGCCGAATCGACGATTCCGTTCACTTCAGCGTCGACAGGTACTCCACCACGTCACGCACCTCGCGCGGCGTCAGCACCGTGCCCATGGCGGGCATGGCGCTGATCGGGCCGTAGCCCTGCGCCACCGCCGCGTTCGGCTCGACCAGGCTGGCAAGCAGCCCCTTTCGGTCGTAGCGGCTGGCCACGCCTGCGAGGCTCGGTGCGGCATGCCCGCCCGTTCCCTCGATCATGTGGCAGCGCAGGCACGCGGCGGCGCTGTTGAAGTTCACCACCTGGCGGCCGCGTTCGGCATCACCGCCGTCGAGCGTCAGGATCCAGCTGCCGAGCTTGTCCTGGGAGGCGAGGCTGCCGGACCACGCGAGCACCTGCTCCTTGAGCTGCGGGCGGCTGGACGCTGCATCGATCACGTCGATGGCAAGCGAGGTGGGCAGGGTGCCTGCCTTCATCGACGCCACCAGCTTGGCAAGCGACGCATCCGCCGCGGCCCCTTCGATGCTGCCGAGCGCGCCGATCGCCGCCTGCTTCTCGATGACCGTGCCGCCCGAGATGGCCGCATCGAGCATCTCCTGTCCGCGCGTCGGGTCGGTGCGCGCCAGGATGGTGCGCGCCTGCGCGCGCAGGCGCGGTTCGTCGGAGGCAAGCGCAGCCTCGATCGCCTGCGGGAGCTTGGCGTCGCGGTCCTGCGCCAGCTGCATCAGGCACGCGACGCGCTCCTGCACCGGCTTGGTGCGGTCCACCACGGCCGCCAGCGCGGCGCCGCTGTCCATGGGCACGCCGTACTTGGCTGCCAGCTCGCGCGCGATGGTGCGCACTGCGCTCGGGCCGTTCGTGGCCAGGCTCGGGATGCGCTGCTTGAGGACGGCCACGTACCCGTCCGTGCTGCGAGCGGTGGCATCCACCGGACGCCAATGGCCGTTCACGCGGTCGCGCGGGCTCGGCGCCATGAACGCGGCCAGCGCTTCCATGGCCTCGATGCGCGCGGCCGGCGCGAGCGTCGGGTTCGCCGCGATGGCGGCGATGGCCGAGGCGCTCTCGGGCGTTCCCAGGCGGAGGTTCTCGTTGATCACGCGGCGCAGGAGCGGCATGGCGCTGGTGTCGCCGGTGAAGCTGCCGATGGGCTGCTCCTTCTTGCCGTCCGGATGCACCACGCCCACCGCCAGGTGGTTGCCGCCGCCGCCCTGGAATGCGCGGGCTTCCAGGTATGCAACGTCGCCGGCCTCCAGGTGCACGGTGGCCATCTGGGTGGGCTGCGACTCCCAGTCACCCGGGTTCACGTAGTTGTCGACCTTGGCAACCTGCTTCGCCGCGGCCGGATCGCCCTTCGGCGAGATCAGCAGGATGCTGTCGTCGTCGCTCGCCACGCTGAAGACGTAGTCACCGGCGACCGGCGCGGTGAAGGTGCCGCGCACGCGCTGCACATACTCGTTGCCTGCCTTGGAGTAGCCGGCGCACTCGTCGTTGAACTCCGAGCGATCGGCCTTGGTGGACCAGATCGGGTCGTTCGCCAGCTGTGCGGCGGTGAAGCCCTTCCTGTCCTTCCACATCTCGCGCTGCCACGTGGGCTTGGCCGCGCTCTTCTCGGCGGCTGCCGCGAGCGCCCGATCGTCGGGCGCGAACTTCGATGCCAGCGCCGCGAGTGCCGGCTCCGCTTCCGCGATCGGCAGGTCGTTGATGGCACGCGCCGCCTCGGTGGCGACGCGCATGTCGGGGTCGTGCAGGAGGCGCGCCATCTGCGGGTCGCCGGTCATGCGCATGGCGAGCACCGCCACCATGCGGGTCTGCGGGAACGGGTCCGCGGCGAGTTCACGCACCTTGTCGGGCTGCTCCATGCCGACCAGGCCCATCACCGCTGCGTGGCGGAGGAAGGGATCCTGGTTGTCGTTCTCCCAGGCCATGGCGCTGATGTTCTGGATGGCCGGCAGGAACCTGATCTTGCCGAGGGCGATCGCCGCCTGCGCGCGCACGCGCGGGTCCTCGTCGGTGAGGAGCGAGACGAGTCCCGGGCCGGCGGAATCGATCCGCACATCGCCCGCGAGGCGCGCGGCCAGGCGGCGCATCTCGGCGTCCTCGTCGGACAGATGCGCGACAACGGCCTCGTCCGCCTTGGCGAGCCGCTTGCCCGCATCGGCGGCGCGGCGCGACTGCACGCCGAGCGCCCAGAGCGCGTGGAAGCGCGGCTCGATCGGCTGTCCGGCATCGGCGGCGGTCTTGGCGAGCGCCTCGGTGACCTTTGCGCCGCGGCGTGCCAGCTCCAGGTGCGCGCGCTGGCGGATGCGCACGTCGGGGTGCGCCATGCTCTGGAAGAGGAGCGAATCCGCCTGCTTGGCGAAGCCCTCGCGCACCAGGTTCTGCGCGGTGCGGATGTTCACGTCCTCCACCTTCGACGGATCCCACAGCGTGAACATCTGCCCGGTGCGGTCGCTTTCCCAGCCGTTCGACCAGTCGCTGATGTACATCCTGCCGTCCCACCCGAAGTCGACGTCGGTGGGGAGCACCTCCTTCACGAACTCGTGGGCATCGGTCACCTTGTAGCCGGCGCCCTCGGGCTCGACGGCGAAGGAGAGGATCTGGCTGTACTCGTCGCCGCCCAGGAAGTCGCACAGGAAGAAGTGGTTCCTGTAGCGATCCGGCAGGCCGAGGCCCGGATAGAAGGTCATGCCCGCGGGGCCGTCGGAGAGGTGCTCGATGGGCGGCAGGTTCCACGCCGGACGCATGGTGTCGGCGGTGTCCCACTTCCACCAGCTGCGCTCCTGGTTCCACGGTCCGCGCTGGTTGCTGCCTTCGAGCGTCTGGTAGTTCATGTCCCAGCCCGTCTCGCCGCCTTCCATGATGTAGACGATGCGCGCGCGGTCTCCGCCGTCGGAGTTGTTGTCGCCGGTGAAGAGGTCGCCCCACTGGTTGAAGGCCAGTTCCTGCGGATTCCGCAGCGAATGCGCGAAGACCTCCAGGCGCGAGCCGTCCGGCTCGCAGCGGAAGACGGCACCCGTGAAGACGCGCTTGAGGTTCTTCCCCTCCTTGTTCGTCACGTTGTAGCCGCGGTCGCCGATCGACCAGTAGATGCGGCCGTCGGGTCCGGCGACGAGGCCGTGCATGTCGTGCCCGCGCAGCGCGGTGCGCACGCCGAAGCCGGTGAACACCTTCTCGCGCACGTCGGCGACGCCGGTGCCCGTGGTGTCCTGGAAGCGCCACAGGTTCGGGATGCACGTGTACCAGACCGAACCATCGAGATACATCACGCCCGCGCCCGTGCCGTCGAGCGGCTCGTTGATGGGGCCGCTGAAGGAGCTCATCTTGTCCGGCACGCCGTCACCGTTCGTGTCGACGAGGTGCGTGACCCGGTCCTCCTCCTTCCGGTAGTAGTCCATGCCGCCTGCGCGCTTGGCCGCCCACTTCTCGTACATCTTCAGGCGGTCCTGCACCGTCTGCAGCTGGAGGTCGTCCTCGAGCCAGAACTTGGAGGAGCGGTTGTCCTCGACACCCTTCTCCTGGCGGAACGATTCGGCGACGTAGATCGAGCCGTCGTCGGCGATGCAGAAGGAGACGGGGTCCTGCACCAGCGGCTCCTTGGCGATGAGCGACCAGGAGAGTCCGGCGATCGGGGCGATGGCGGGTGCGGCGGGCGGAGTCGCGGCAGCGGTCGACCCTGCTTCGGGAGCGGGTGCGGCTGGCGACTGGGCAATGAAGGCCGCGGCGAAAAGCGGGAAGGCGTGGAGGAGGGGCATGTTTGGCTGGAAGCGTAGGGTTGGCGGCGAGAGGGCGTTTACCGATGTGGCCCCAATCGGTTGCCATGGGTGCGGGATCGCCGGTGCCGAATCGCCATTCGGCAAGTGGCGGCAAAATGAACGAGTGACCGGTGATGGCGTGACCGGTGGCGGCCGAATCAGTGTTGGCCTGGCCGTTGCAGGCTTGACCGTTTCAGGCTTGATCGTTGCCGGCGCTCGGCGTTATCCGCCCGCGCGCGACGGATCGTGGCTCGCCCGGTGCCCACGGTTCCCGCGATACCACTCGATGGTCCGCGTGAGCCCTTCCTCGAATCCCACCTGGGCACGCCAACCGAGCAACTTGGCGGCGCGCTCCGTGTCCAGGCACCGGCGCGGCTGGCCGTCGGGCTTCGTGGCGTCCCAGCGGATCTCGCCGGTGAAGCCGCAGAGCCGGGCGATCAGCGTCACCAGGTCCTTGATGGTGATCTCCATGCCCGTGCCCAGGTTGATGGGCGTCGGCTCGTCCATGACTTCCGCGGCGCGCACCAGGCCTTCGGCAGCATCTTCCACGTAGAGGAATTCGCGGCTGGCGCTGCCGGTTCCCCAGCAGGTCATGTGGCCTGCGCCGGACTCCGCGGCTTCGATGCACTTGCGGATGAGCGCGGGAATCACGTGCGAGGTGTCGAGGTCGAAGTTGTCCCACGGCCCGTAGAGGTTCACGGGCAGGAGATAGGACGACGCGAGCCCGTACTGCCGGCGGTAACCGTCGAGCATCACCATGGCCGCCTTCTTGGCGACGCCGTAAGGCGCGTTGGTCTCCTCCGGGTATCCGTCCCACAGCCGGTCCTCATGGAAGGGCACCGGCGTGAACTTCGGATATGCGCAGATGGTCCCGGCCTGCACGAACTTGCGGATGCCGTGGATACGCCCGAGCTCGATCAGGTGCAGCGCCATCGCCATGTTGGCGAAGAAGTAGCGACCCGGGTTCGCCTGGTTTGCGCCGATGCCGCCGACCTCGGCGGCAAGGTGGATGACGAGGTCGGGATTCGCGTCGCGGTAGAGGCGCGCCACGTCCGACTCGTGCGTGAGGTCATAGTCCTTGCGGCGCGGGATGAAGATCTCGCGGGCACCGCGGGCACGGAGGCGTTCGGCCACCGCACGGCCGAGGAAGCCGGCGCCGCCGGTGAGGAGGATGCGAGGCGTGACAAGGTCCAGCATTCACGGCAGTGTCTCATGAAGAGGCCGACGCCGCCTGCGAGGATCCGGGACCATCCGTCCCGTGCAGACGGTCGTGGACATGCCTCACGCCACCTTCACTGCCGTGCAGATCATCAAGGCGGGGTCTGCCATCCGGTGGATCCGGGACGGGACGACGGGATCGAATCCGACCGCCGACCTGATCTGCAGTCCACGTGCGCCGAGCCATGCCGGCAATTCGCCGCGCCCGATCTCGAAGCGCGAGTGCTCGAGGTACCTGAACCTTTCCGCGCCGACGGCCATCGCGGCACTGCGGACGGCTTTCTGCACCCTTCGGGTGATCGACCGACGCATGGGCACCGACACCACCATCACGCCGCCGGGCCGCAGGATTCGCACGGCCTCATCGATCAAGGGTGACGGGTCATCGAAGTACTCCACCACGCTGGAACAGAGCACTCCGTCGAAGGCGTCCGGTTCCGACCAGCGCATCCGTCGCGCATCGCCGCATCGCAGGGTCACGGGGACTGTCGCCCGCATCAATACTCCCTGCGCCTCGTGGATCATTGCCGCCGACGCATCGATCCCCACGACGCCCGCGCCCCTCCGTGCCAGGTGCGCGGTGAGCACCCCGCTTCCGCATCCGACGTCAAGCCACCGGTCACCCTCGCGGACCTCGCGGTCCATGATGGCGGCGAATGCGCGCAGGCGTTGCCTGAAGCTGCGCTTGCGGTAGGCGGCGCTCCACGAGTCGGCGATTCCGTCGTGAAATTCGACGGCGCCGGCGGGGTCATGTGGGGTGACGATGGTCATCGATTCGGTCCCTCCAACGCCGATGCCCGTCGTCCTTCTGGACTCGGGAGCGTCAACATAGGGCGCTGCGGACACGCGCCATGCGGGGATGGTTTCTCCATTTGAAGAGGTCACGCCTCGAATGCATCGACGTGCCGCGCCGGAGTTCGGCTTACCATCCGCAAGAATCCCCGCGGGGACAGCCCTCCGAAGGGGCGGATGGTCGACGGAGCCACACGAATGAAAAAGGCACTCATCAGCGGCATCACCGGCCAGGATGGCAGCTACCTCGCCGAGCTCCTGCTCTCAAAGGGCTACGAGGTGCACGGCATCGTCCGGCGCAGTTCCAGCTTCAACACCGAGCGCCTCGACCACATCTACCAGGACCCGCACCTGCCGGGGGCCCGGCTGAAGCTCCACTACGGCGACCTGAACGACGCGAACAACCTCTCGAACATCATCCGCCTGGTCGCGCCGGACGAGGTCTACAACCTGGCCGCGCAGAGCCATGTCCGCGTCAGCTTCGACATGCCCATCTACACGGCGGATACCGACGGCGTGGGCGCGCTCAGGCTGCTGGAGGCCATCCGCGTCCACCAGACGCAGACCGGCCAGAAGGTTCGGTACTACCAGGCCTCGAGCAGCGAGATGTACGGCAAGGTGCAGGAGGTGCCGCAGCGGGAGACCACCCCGTTCTACCCCCGCTCCCCGTACGGATGCGCGAAGCTCTTCGCGCACTGGATCACCGTGAACTACCGCGAGAGCTACGGGATGCACGCATCCTGCGGCATCCTCTTCAACCACGAGAGCCCGCGCCGCGGCGAGACCTTCGTGACGCGGAAGATCACGCGCGCGGTGGGGCGCATCAAGCTCGGCATGCAGCAGAAGCTGTACCTGGGAAACCTGGACGCCATGCGCGACTGGGGCTTCGCGGGCGACTACGTGGACGCCATGTGGCGGATGCTGCAGCAGGATTCGGCCGACGACTACGTGATCGCCACCGGTTCCATGATCAGCGTCCGCGACTTCTGCGAGATGGCCTTCGCGCACCTTGGCCTGGACTACCGCGACTACGTGGAGATCGACCCCCGCTACTTCCGCCCCGCGGAGGTGGAACAGCTCTGCGGCGATGCAGCAAAGGCGCGACGCGTCCTCGGCTGGGCTCCGAAGGTCGGAGTCCGCGAGCTGGCGGCGATGATGGTCGAGCACGACCTGGAGCAGGCCAGGCGCGAGCGGACGCTCCGCGATGCCGGCCACGCGATGCCGGAAGCCAGCGGGCACGATCAGTGACCTGGGGGCACCTGGCCCCGTTGCTTCACTTCAACGTCGACGGCCACTCCACCACGTTGCGCAACGTGCGCGGTCGCGTTCGCCATCACCGCCTTCGGGCTTGGCGAACTGCTTCCCGTGCATCCTGAGGCGATCCTGCACGGTCTGTCGCTGGGAGGAGGTCCTCGGCGATGCGGAAGGAGACGGGATCCTGGACCATGGGGTCCTTGGCCAGGAGGGACCAGGAGGGGCCGGGGAGCGGGGCGATGGCGGGCAGGGGCGGGGGCTCGGCGTGCATCGGGTGGGGAAGGGGTAGCGATGCTGTACGGCTGGCCACCGGGTTCCACGTATATTTCACGTCACGTGGTCCGGCTGCGCGAGCAGAGCGAGATTCACCCTCCGTCGGCCGAAGTTGCAGCAGGATTGGCAATAGTTGGGTAGTTCCGGGGCAACAGCCAGGAACACCGTGACTCCCTTCCGAAACCGTCCGACCGTCGCAGTTCAGCCCGAGGCCTTCCGGTTCTCGGAGAACAACTTCGACCTCATCCGGCTCGTTGCAGCCCTGGAGGTGGCGGTCCGTCATTGTTACGTGCACCTTGTCTCCGAGCGACTGCCGGCATGGCTCGAGTACCCGCTGTCGCTCGTGCCGGGCGTGCCGATCTTCTTCTTCCTGAGCGGCTACCTGATCAGTCGTGCGTGGGAGCGTTCACCGTCCACGTCGGACTATTTCCGCAACCGCGCGCTGCGCCTGTTTCCTGCGCTCTGGGCGTGCGTCGCGCTCTCCGTGGTGATTCTCTTCGCCAGCGGATACCTCGCGACGGTGCAGTGGTCGCCGCTGGGGATCACTGCATGGATCGCGTGCCAAGGCACGGTTGTCCAGTTCTGGAACCCCGGGTTCCTCCGGGAATTCGGTACCGGGGCCGTGAACGGAAGCCTCTGGTCGATCTCCGTCGAGATCCAGTTCTACGTCGCGACCTGCGTCGCGTACACGCTGCTCCGGCGGCTGTCGCCCGTGCGGATCACCATCGCGCTCGCGGTGCTGGCGGTCGCCTTCTCCCTGTTCAACGTGTTCGGCGGCCTGATCGAGGAGCAGCTCGTCACGTTGCCCAGGGGCGAACTGCTGCAGAAGGCGTACAAGGTGACGCTGCTCCCGTGGTTCTTCATGTTCCTGCTCGGGGCGGTCGCACAGCGGACTTCCGGGCTGTTCGTGCCGGCGCTCATCCAGTACCGCTGGTCGGTGGTCGCGATGTACGTCGGCGCGCTGCTGCTGGACTTCCATGCCTGGGGGATGCCCACCGGGAACGAGATCCCCGCATACCTCGTGCCCCTGATGGGCTGCATGGTTCTCACGGCGGCGTATTGGCGCCCAGGCATCGCCGAGCGCCTGCTGCGGAGGAACGACATCTCCTACGGCGTCTACATCCATCACATGCCGCTGGTGAACCTGCTTCTGTACCTGGGCGCAACCGGTCCGGGGGGCTCGTTCTGGCTGGCGCTCACCGGCACCCTCGCGCTTGCCACGCTCTCGTGGCGCTTCGTCGAGCGCCCCTTCCTTCGCCGCAAGCGCAGTGCCCTTCGTTCGGTGAGTGCGTCGCCCGCGGTCCCCTAGAATCGGGTCATGGCGGATTTCGTCCTCGTCACGCATACCCGGTGGTCCGAGACGCCACGTGTCCGTCACCAGATCGCGCGGCTCCTTCGCGACGCCGGCCATCGGGTGCTCTTCATCGAACGGGCCGGCCAGGCGGGCCGCGAGGGCCCGCATCCCCTTCGCGAGGTTGAGCCGGGGATCACGACGGCACGCGGCACGCGCCTGCTCCATCACCAGCTGCGCGTCCTTCCGCTTCTCCATCGTGCCGATGCCGCGTACGTGGGCCCGCAGGTGGCGCGGATCGCGCGCGAATGGGGGGCGGCGAAGGGCTGCACCGTCGTGAACTTCATGCATGACGGTTGGTATCTCCGCGAACGGTTCCCCGGCAGTCGCATCCTGACGGTGATCCACGACGACTTCGAGGCGCAGAGTCGCCTGCCTTTCCGCAACCACATCACCTGGACCCTCGAACGGACCTGCCGCGCGAGCGACGAGGTCTTCGCGCTGAGTGCGCCGCTGGTCCAGCGGCTGTCCGCCTGGTGCGAGCCACGGCTCTTCCTGCCGTGGGCAGTGGTCCCGTACCGGGCCCCGGTCGCGCCGGCGGCCTCGCGCGACACGTTGCTGTTCTGGGGATACGTCGACAACGCGATCGACATGGACATGGTGCGTGCGCTGTCGGCACACCTCGCCGCCACGAGGCCCGGCTTCCGGCTGCTGTTCGTCGGGCCGACACAGACCAAGGGCGCGCGCGAGCGCATCGCGGCGGAGCTCGCGGCGCTCCCGAACGCGGAGCTCCGCGGGCCCTGCGGGCTCGACGAGCTCCCGCTCGAGCGGACGATGGCCGCGATCCTGCCGTACCGGCGGTCGCCGGCGATCGACAGCGTGACGCTCGCGAACAAGTCGATGCAGCTGCTCGCGCGCGGTCTGCCGCTCCTGATCAGCGCGATGCCTGCCTTCCTCCGGCACGAATTCGTCCTGCGGCTCGACGCCGACGGAGGAATCGAGCCCGCGCTGCGGGAAGCGGGCGAGCGGTTCGAGCAGCTGCAGCCCATGATCGAGCGCTTCTGCGCCGAGAATTCGCCCGCGTCACGCTTGCGGATGCTCGGGGTTCAGCCCACGACGTGAGCGCCGTGCGCCCCCCCGGGGTGCCAGTCGCCACGAGCGGCCCGTGGAGTTCGGCCACGTCCTCGGCCGCCGTGCACCGGAAGGACCGGCGCCGCGCCTTGCGCATCCTCATGACGCCGCGTCGCGGTGGTCGATGAGCCTTTGTGTCGGCATGGCACCGGAGTTACCATGCGTAAGACGCGCTATGTGCGGAATTTTCGCCGCATTTTCCCTTGATGGACGAGGCTTGCCCGATGACGCGGAAGGCCGGGTGTCGCGTGCGCTGCAGGCGATCCGGCATCGCGGGCCGGATGCGAGCGGCGTCCACGTCGACCCGGCGCGGCGATTCGCCCTCGGACACGTCCGGCTGTCGGTGATCGACCTGGACGCGAGCAGCAACCAGCCGCTGTGGTCCGAGTGCGGCCGCTACTTCGTGGTGTTCAACGGCGAGGTCTACAACTACCTGGAGCTCCGCGCCGATCTCGAGCGGGAGGGCGTGGCGTTCCGCACGGGATCCGACACCGAGGTGCTGCTGCGGGCGATCGCGCACTGGGGACCGGACTGCATCCGTCGCTTCAACGGCATGTGGGCGTTCGTCTGGGGTGACGTCCGTACCGGCCGCGCGGTGGTGAGCCGGGACCGATGGGGCGTGAAGCCGCTGTACACGCAGGTCGTGGGCGGCACGCTCCTGCTCTGCTCGGAGGCGAAGGGGCTGTTCGCGTACGCAGGGGAGACACCGGAAGCGGATCAGGGCACGATCGGCCTGTTCCTCCGCTTCGGTGCGGGCGGCGAGGAGCGCCGCACCTGGTTCCGCGGAGTCGAACGGTTCCCGGTGTCCACGTGGCAGGAATTCGCCCTGGAGCCCGATCGCGTTCGCCCCGGCCAATCCGCCCGCTTCTGGAAGTACCCCACCGACCGGGCTCGCATCGATGACGATTCGACGCGCGAGGAGTTCGCCGCGCGCCTCACCGACAGCGTGCGCATACGGCTGCGGGCCGATGTGCCGCTCGGCCTGAGTCTCTCGGGCGGTCTCGATTCCGCCACGATCGCGTGGATCGTCTCTCAGCCGCTCGGCCGGCGGCTCCAGGCATTCACGGCGTGGTACGAGCCGATGGCGTCGTCGGAGCTCCCGCGCGCAACCGAGGTCGCGGCGAAGTTCGGTCACGAGATCATCCCCGTGGCCGAGTCGCCGGATGACCGCCTCGTGGATGACCTTCGAACCGCGATCTGGCACCTGGACTCCGGACATGCAAGCCCGGCGATCGTCCCGTACCTGAACCTCTGCAGGGCGGCGCGCTCGCGGTTGACCGTGATGCTCGAGGGGCAGGGTGCCGACGAGCTGCTTGCCGGCTACGTGCAGTTCCAGCTCTTCGCCGCGAGCGATGCCATGTTCTCCGGGCGGTTCGGCCGGGTCGCGGACTGCGCTCGTGCATACGCGTTGGCGGGCGGCTGGTCATCGATTCTCCACGACGCGCTGCGGTTCGCGATTCCGTCCGTCTACCTGCGCCAGGGCTCGATCTGGGGGGCGCATGCACTGCTCTCGGACGAGGCGCTGCATTCCGAGCCAACCGAGTTGCGGCGGCTCCGGGTGGGCACCGGCAATCTCGCCGAATCGCTCCGCTACTGGCACGAGCACAACCTCACCAACCTGCTTCATTACGGCGATGCGGTCTCGATGTCGGTGAACCTGGAGACCCGCTGCCCGTTCCTCGACTACCGCCTCGTCGAGCTCGGCTTCTCGCTGATCCCTGACCTGCTGGTAGGCGATGGCTACGGCAAGCTGCTGCTCCGCCGCCACGCCAGCGGGGCCGTGCCCGAGGGCATCTGCTGGAACCGCCGCAAGGAGGGATTCACCAATCCCACCGCGCGCGTGGTCTCGCGCAGGATGGCTTCGCACGGCCTGCCCCGTGACGGCCTCGACTGGGCCGTGGGGTCTGGGCTGCTCAGCGAGGCCGCCCGCGACCGTGACCGCATCGCACGGCTCCCGGAGAACATCGCGTACCGGATGATGTCGGTGGCCCTCTGGGGCGAGCTGTTCCAGTGCAGTCCCTCCGGGCGAGGCCGCTGACAGATGGGAGTCGTCGTCCTTGCGCTCCTCGCGGTCCTGTGCATCGGCGCGACGCTCCGCTCGTCATGGGCTGTCGCGCTCATCATCCTGATGTTCACCCTCGAGCAGTCGCTGCAGGGTTCCGTCGGGATCTTCCGCACGCAGCCCGCGCTCGCCAACTACGTGATCGCATTCTTCGTCGGGCTCTCCGCCGTGCGGGCGGTGTTCGCGCTGGAGCGACCGTTCCTCGGCTACTTCGGCCCTGCATGGTGGTGTTCGATCGCGATCTTCGGCTGGGGTGCCATCTCCCTGCTCTGGTCCCCGTCCGGCCAGCTTGCCGGCAGCATGACGCGCGAGGGACTTCCCTACTTCGTGCTCTGCGTGATCGTGGCGCCGATACTCATCGATGACATCAAGGACTTCGCGTCGGTGGCGACGCTCGTGCTGGTGTTCGGCACGATCATCGCCCTGACGATGATCCTGAATCCCGAGTTCAACATCCGCTCGGGCCGCCTCGGCTTCATGCTGACCGAGACCGTGCGATCGAATCCGCTCGCGATCGGCGAGCTCGGCGGCATCCTGATGATCGTCTCAGTGCTCTACCGTGGGCTTCGCGCCACCAGGTTGTTCACGGTCCTGCGCGTGGCGGCCTTCGTCGTCGGAACGGCGCTCGCGCTCTACTCCGGGTCGCGCGGGCAGGTGCTCTTCGGCGGCGGAACGGCGCTGGCGTTCTTCGCGCTCGCGCGCCAGGTGCGGAGCATCGCATCCTTCGCCGCCACGACCGCGATGGTTCTCCTGCTGGGCGCCTCGCTGCTGCTCCTGGCGCAGCTCTTCCTGGACACGGACCTCGCCTCGCGCTGGGACAGCTCGGTGCTGGCGGAGGGCGCGGAGATCCGGCGCCTGAACATCCTCGATCTCTTCATCGCGTTCGGGCGCAACCCGCTCGCTTGGCTGATCGGCCTGGGCTGGAACGCGTTCAGCTCGGTCACGGACTCGAGCAAGGAGCCGTACTCGCACATCCTGGCCGTGGACATTCTCACCGAGCTCGGGATCCCGCTGTTCCTCGTCTACTGCGTGCTGCTCCGCGAGGTGTTCCGCAACTCGCGCGCGCTCTTCGAGTTCGTCCGGGACGATCCGCACCTGCGATCCGCCGTCGCGGCCTTCATCGCGCTCGCGGCGTACCAGTTCCTGCTTTCGAACAAGCAGGGGCATCTGTGGGGGGTCTGCCCGATGTTCATGTTCTTCCTGCTCGTGAGCCGGGTCCGCATGCGGCACGACGCACTCGCACCCGAGCCGGAGCCCGCTCCGCAACCGGCGACGTAGCGACCCGTGGCAACCGCCGACAGCCATGAAGCCCCTGCATCCCTGACCGCCGCCGCGGTCCGGGGTTCCGTCCTCAACACCGGGCAGTGGGTCGCGAACAAGGTCGCGACGGCCGCCGCGATGCTGCTCATCGCGCGGATGCTGCGCCCGGAGGAGTACGGCGTGGCGACGCAGGCGCTCGCCATCGCGCAGTTCCTCGTGGTGCTGACGCCGGTGTCCGTGGGCGACGTGCTCATTGCCCATCCTTCCCGCCTCGAGATGCTCGCGCCATCGGCACGGGCGCTCGCGCTGCGCGTGGGGCTGGCGATGGCCGGCGTGGTGCTCGTGTCGATCCCGGTTGTCGTCACGGCGTACTCGCGCTACCCGGCCCTGGCACTGGGTGGGCTCGTCGCGCTGCTGTCGATCCGGCCGCTGCTCGATGCGCTCACCGTGGTGCCGGTCTCGCGTCTCCGCATCGGCCTGCATTACCGCCGCATCGCGATTGTCGATGGCGTGGTGCAGCTGGCGATGACCGGTGTCTCGCTCGCGATGGCCGCGTTCGGGGGCAGGGGTGCATCGCTCGTCGCCCCGCAGCTGATCGGCACCGGCGTGCGCGCGCTGGTGTACGGGCAATCCGCGGCCGATCGACCCGGGACCCGGGTGCACGGCTGGGCCATTCGGATCCTCTGGCGGTCTCTGTTGCCGGCCGCACTCGCGCAGTACGTGCACAACGTCGTGGTGCTCCTCGAGATCCTCGTCCTCGGACTGGTCTCCGGCGAGCTGCAGACCGGCCTCTTCGGGTTCGCGTTCCTGCTCGCGGCGCAGGCGAACGGGGTGATCGCGTACCAGCTGGCGGTGGTGCTTCAGCCGATCTTCGGTCGGCTGCAGGACGACCCTGCGCGGCAGCGCGCCGGGTTCCTGCGCGCACAGCGGGCGCTCGCCGCGCTGTGCATACCCCTGTCGGTGACGCAGGCCGTGGTGGCGGAGCCGCTCTTCCGGGCCGCGTTCGATCCGCGCTGGGAACAGGCTGTGCCCGTGTTCCAGGCGATCAGCCTCGGGCAGACCTTCTACTTCGCATCGTCCGCGTCCATCTCCTGCCTTCGCGCGCAGAGGCGGTTCGCCACCTTCTTCCGGTGGCAGTGCATCCAGGGCGTGCTGAGCATCCCCCTCTACGTTGCCGGTGCGTACCTCGGTGGCGCGATCGGCGTGGCAATTGCCAGCGGGATCGGGTGGGGCATCGGATCTCCCTGCGGTGTCTGGCTGTGCCTGCGCGGATCGGGCCGACGCTCGGTCGCGGACGCAGTGCTCGTCTTCGCACGGCCGTGGGCCGCCACGGCCATCCCCGCCGTCGGGGGCTGGATGATCGTTCGTCAACTCGGGCCATGCGGCATCGTGGGTGACCTCGTCACCGTGGTCGGCGTGGGTGCGCTCGTCCTCGGCAGTTCGGTGGCACTGGCCGCATCGATCGATCCGGAGGTCCGGGGCTTGCTCGTGCCGAGGCTGCGCAAGTTGCTGGTTGCCTTCGCCGCGAAGGTCGGCATCCGTGCATCGGGCCCTCGACCCAGGTGACCGTTCGCGGCCGTGCCCCGCGGCCCTCGCACCCGCTGCGGGCTGGGAAGCTGCCGGCCATCGGCGTGCGATAACCGCCATTCTTCAACTGCCTGATGGGATGGGCCGATGAGAGTGATCCAGTCGCAGACCGCTATGCTTCTTCGCACTTCGCCACCACACAGGGGACAAGTCGACAGATGAACCCGATCTCAGATGCTCTCCTGACCTTCAAAGGGATCAGGCTGTATGCCACCCTCCTGAAGCGGACCCAGAACGCTTCCGTGGACGAGGTGCGCCACATGCAGGGGGCCTGGCTCTCGAAGCTCCTGCAGCACGCCCATCGGAACGTGCCGTGGTACTCGGCCCGATTCCGCACGTACGGCGTCCGCCCCGACGGGCAGGACCCGTTTGCCGAGCTCGCGAAGCTTCCCGTGCTCACCAAGCAGGAGGTTCGGGAGAACCACGGCGAGTTCTGCGTGGCGGGGGCGGCCGCGAAGTCGCTGAAGTTCTCGACTTCGGGAACGACCGGGGAGCCGTTGTCGGTCTACACCTGCCCTGAACAGTGGAAGTACGAGCAGGCCGCCATCTGGAGGCAGTGGAAGTGGGCCGGATATCGATTCCGGGACCGCGTGGCGATATTCAGGAGCTACGCGCCGCAGCCCGGCCAGCCACCGATCAAGCAGGATCACCTCCGGCAGTGGTCCTACTTCTCCGTGTTCCGCATGGACGACCAGGACATCGCGGCCTATGCGGAGTACCTGATGCGCTGGAAGCCCCGGTTCCTTCGCGGCTACCCATCGGCGCTGCTGCTCGTCGCGCAGCATGCCATCCGCCATGGGTGGCGGCTGCCGACCCTCAAGGCGGCGTTCTCCGCGTCCGAGGCGGTGACGCCGGAACTTCGGCCCGCGCTCCGGCAGGCCTTCGGCATCGAGTTGTTCGACCACTATGGACAGGCGGAGATCACGTGCATGTTCCATGACTGCGAACGGCACGAGGGAATGCATGTCGACTGGGAATACGGGCTGGTGGAGCTGTTGCCCTCACCCGAGCCCGGATGCAACCGCATCGTCGCCACCAACCTGCACAACACGTCGATGCCGCTCCTGCGATACGACACCGGCGACCTCGCCGAGGGCCCGTTCGTGCCATGCTCGTGCGGGCGCACGGCGCCGGTCGTGCGCGCCATCCGTGGCCGCAAGGACGATTACCTCATTGCGGCCAACG
>Ga0209088_10001126_pt1 | contig 17617 bp, 32 predicted proteins | sample S_140625_EF_Meta_FD_187324 | JGI IMG/M metagenome (GOLD analysis project Ga0209088, IMG submission 187324) | Freshwater microbial communities from Lake Simoncouche, Canada to study carbon cycling - S_140625_EF_MetaG (SPAdes) (version 2) | ecosystem: Environmental > Aquatic > Freshwater > Lake ... | reverse complement strand
ATACAAGAAGTTAATAAAATGTTACTCAATAAAAAAAATACAAATGACTTCATCATACTAAACTTTCAATTTTGTTTCTAACTTGTTCTACCAAACTAATCTCAGTTGCGTTTGTTAAAATAACAGATTCTTTGAGGATCTTATTTGGTATGTGAACCAAGAAAGTATTACCATCAAAGTAAGATAAATCCTCACCTAAGTTCAATGCTCCGTCTACCATCTTCAAGAATATCTTAAATTGGATTGGGTCTACGAATGATTCGGAAAGCAAAGTTCCGAATTTTTCGTTCATGATTTTAATGTTGTGATTTAAGGTTGTCTTTATCATCTATAATTATTTCTACAAATATAATAAAAATTTTTGTTCCAATTTCCTATTTGAAAACTTTTTTTAAAATTTTGTAAAGTTGTTCATTACCTTTTTGTTCAGGAATGTCTTCAGATTTAAAATATCTACAAGATGTGTGTTCGTGTCCGTGTGAAGCTTCAGATAAGTCAGGTTCTTTTTTTTCTTTAATTTTTTGTAAGAAAACAAACATCATACCTCTTTTGGTGCCATCGTCATTGAAACTATCAATTATACCAACAAGATCTAAGTCTGTCCCAATTTCAATATTTGTCTCCTCATGGAATTCTCTTATTGCCGCTTGACCTGGCGTTTCACCATTTTCTATACCACCTCCGGGTATAGACCATATATTTGGTAAGGTTTCTTTTGGTGATCGTTTACAAAGTAAAACTTCATCACCATGTTTTAAAATAACCCCAGAACTTTTTCTAAACTTTTTCATAGATATTTATAAATATGAAGGCAAAAATAAATAATAATCTTTTTAACCTAAAAACTGTTTTTACTGATAAAGACACTCAGCAAGGTATGATGAATAAAAAATTCGATGATACATTTGATGGTATGTTGTTTCTAATGAAAAATGAACCTCATTCTTTTTGGATGAAAAACTGTATTATCCCTTTAGATATAATTTATATAAATGACAATAAAATAACAAAAATACATCATAATTGTAAACCTTGTCATTCTGATGATTGCGAACACTATTCTGGTGAAGGAGATATGATCTTAGAATTACCTTCCAATACTTGTAAAAAATACAATATTAAAGAAGAAGATTTGATTGAATTAATTTAAAGAATCAAAAAATATCTTTAAAGGATCACTACTATCTATAGGTTTTTTTGCGATGTCATCAAAAAAACCACCACTTACATTTTCATCATTAGTTTCCTCATCTTTAGAATCGGTTTCTTCGTCCTCAACTTGTTCAAGAATTCTCTTAAGTTGTTTTTCGTTGATTAAATAATTTTTCATATGATATAAATATCACTCACTTTCAATTTTTACTTTTGTTTTTTCATCAACAAAAGATTGAACTCTCCCTCTTGCAACGTCGCAATAGTTTGGTGATAATTCAATTCCTAACCATCTTCTATCCAATATCTCAGCTGCAACCATACTTGTTCCTGAACCAGCAAATGGATCTAATACTACATCATTCTTGTATGATAATATCTTGATCGCTTTGGTCGGGATGTCCATTGAGAAGGTCGCCTTAGTGAGAGATTTAGTATCAGCAAAATAATTCCACTGACCAAAGACAAGCTCCATAAACTCTTTTTTATCTTTTTCTTGGTAGACCATTTTATTTCTTCTTGTTCCATCTTCATTTTCAATTTCCGTTAATTCACCAGTCCATTCAGGTTGACCTTTTACTTTCTTAATGTGTTTGTTTTTGTAAGCCAAAATAACACATTCCTTTGGGTTATAAATGTAAGGTGATGATGGGCTCATCCAAGAACCCCAAGCTGTAGTCTTACTTCTGTGTGGTGATTGTTCTTCTAAATCCACAATACCGAAGAACCCAAATCCAATTTGTTTCATGATCTGCCACATCTCTGATACAAAGAAGATGCGACCACCTTTTTTCTGTCTGTTAATTTCGTAGGGTATGTTCAAAGCAATACGTCCATCATCTTTTAATACCCGATATACCTCGTTTAACCATTGCTTTGAGAAAACTTTATAATCTTCAAATTCAACGTCATCTTCGTGAACATCATAATCAATCCCAACCCCATAAGGACAACTGGTTACAACTAAATCAATACAACCCTCAGGTAATGTTTTCATTACCTCAACACAATCTCCGTTAATTATTTTTCCTGTTTCTATCATTATTTAAATTCCTGCTGTTAAATGGTAGTAGTATCCTTTACTGGATGTATCACCAAATGATTTATATATTTTGTATTCTTTTTCTTCGTATAGTATACCACTTACTACCTCAACTCTACATCCAATGTCATCGACTTTGAATCTTAACTTATCGATCTCGAAGTCCTCTTCTAATGGAATATCGTAAACAAGATGTTCTCCCTTGCAATAGTCTTCGATGATTAGGTAAGCAACCTCACCACAATATTGTTCTTCGTAATCACTTTTTTCGTTATCAAATTCCTCACTTTGATAAACAACATTCCCTTCCTCGTCCTCAACTCTCACAAAGAATGCATCGGGATATGGCCCCATAATAGATTCGTTTGGTGAATCAAAAAAAGTATCAACCCCCAAAATTTCACAGATATGATCGTGATCTAATTCATCTTGCTCAACACCACCATCTCGTAGAGCTTCATATTGTTCTGTGTTCAATTGGAAGGGGTAAACTTCAGCACCTTTACCTCCTATGGTAATTTTGTAGTATTTCATATTATTATAGATTAAAAAATGTAATCAATTAATTTGAATAGGACAAGAGCGGTTCCTACTAACCAACTTAAAACCAAAAAAATCTCAAAAACTCTATAATTCCTTTCTACTTGTTCTTTTGACCTTCCTTGAAAGTCGTTTGGGTTCCATTCCTTTTCCATACCTAAATAAAATTTGAAATTATCTGAGCCAATTTATATCCTGTAAACGCCCCTGCTGCCGCAGATCCAGGAAGAATAATGAATTTACCTAACATGGTTTCATATTTCTTCCTATTCACAATATAAGAAATCAGTATGTAATAAACAATATAATTTATAAGGACCAAAAAGTCCAGTTCTTTTGCCGCAAACACAACAATAGAGTTTCCTAAAAACCCCCACATAAAGTTAATTAGGGTTTCTCTTAATAACTCATTTGGTGTTGTAAGAGCATCCCAAACATTAATCTCTTTATCTAACCCCGTTTTATTTTTCGAGTGTTTCGATGTGGTGTTGGAGGTACCAGAGGGCTTTTCTGAGGTCCTCAAGTTCTTTGTCTTTTCCTTTCTTTCCTGCACGACTTATATATTTTACTGTATTTCCTAAACTAAATCCTAAATCCCAAGCATTAATCACTTTGATTGCCTCGTATGGGTTATCCTCACCTCCGTAATGTTTTGGGTGGTTTACTTGTTCTACTTTAATTGGTGGACACTGACAAAGTCCTGTTCCACCACATACACATTCTTTATCCATTATTCTTCTTCTCTGTATTCTTTTAATAATTCTTCATTAGATATCGTTCCGTATTTTCCGGTAAGACCATCCATATCAACAAATGAAGTCATCATATGTTTTGTATCATATATTTGTTGTGTAACATCAAGTGATTTAACAATTTCACGAATGATCTTGTATGGATCCGCATTTGATCCAGGTCTACGATCTTCAACATATCCTTTCCATTCTTTAGCCGTTTCCTGAGGAACTCTAATTGACGCTCCACGATCAGATACACCCCAACTGAATTTATCCATCGCTTGAGTTTCATATTCACCAGTCAATCGTAAGTGATTGTTAGATCCATACGCTTTAATATGATCTTCATGTCTTGATTCAAAAGCGTTGAATAAAGACATAAAATATTCCTCGTTTCCGTCAAGTCTCATCGTATTTGTTGAAAAGTTTGTATGGAGACCTGATCCATTCCATTCTCCATGTGTGATTGGTTTTGGGTGAAGTTCAATATGATAACCGTATTTTTCTGCAATTTTTAATAAGAAATATCTTGTCATCCAAAGATCGTCACCACCTTTTAATTTACCTTGAGAGAACACTTGGTATTCCCATTGACCTAACGCAACCTCAGCGTTTGTTCCTGTGATATTAATACCGTAATTTAAACACATATTCAAATGTTCTTCAACAAATGGACGACCAACAACATTATGACCTACACCGCAATAGTATTCACCTTGACCTTTAAGAATGTTTCTTTTGTGACCCAAAATGTTTCCATTAACTTCTTCACGAATGAAATACTCTTGTTCAAAACCAAACCAAAGATCTTCAAATCCTTCACCAATACTTGATCTTTTGTTTGATTCGTGTGGTGTTTCATCAGGATTTAATACTTCACATAAAACATAAACGGTGTTGTTTTCAATTGGAAATGCAGAAGGCATGTAATGTCTTACAGGTTTTAACAAACGATCTGAGTTTCCTGTTTCTGCCTGAAATGTTGATGATCCATCAAAATTCCACATAGGAAAATTTCCATCAAGTAATGCGTTCTTAACAGATTCATATTCAACAATCTTAACTTTACTTCTCAGGTTAGGCTCAGGTTTATATCCGTCTAACCAAACATATTCCAATTTAATTTTCATTTTATTTTATTTATTAGATTTATTATTTCTTCTTTTGATGACCCGATACGAAATAACCCATATACCTCGCGTGAAAAATCGTCGGTACAAATTATTGCATCGGCGTCCAAATAGGTCATAAGATTTGGGAGGTTTTTTAAAATGTTTTCTTTCTTTAAAATTCTCTTATTAAATCCCATAACTTATTCTGTTTCTTGTTTTTCTTCTTGGTTTTTTGTTTGTGATATAAGTCCCGCAATTCTTCTTTTGAAGAGGGGTAATAATGTTTCATTAACAGGAAAAATTCCGTTTGATGACATTTGGAATACTGGCCCCATTCTCTTGTCTTTTGGTTCGTATGTTGAAAATGTAGATATTATATTTGGAATGGTCAACTCTCCGATCTCATCGAAATAAATTAAATTTATATTTGCCATTCTTTGTGGGTTACTTTTTGTTTCTTTCTTTATAATGTACTCCCACACATAAGTTTTTTTACTTTCTGTTTCAGTATAAAAGAAATACCCTTTTGGGTGTAATATATTTTTTTTGTTTCTTTTGATTTTCATATCCAAAGAATCAAATACTATTGTCCAAACTGATTTGGCAACATTAAAATATTCCATAATTCTTGGCGCTGAATAAGACAATATTTTTCTAAACTCCTCATTTTCTTCGATAGACATGGTTGGAGCGTCTTTTACTTTCAGGTCCTTCACCATAATCTCATCATCTACAGTGTTTAATTTTTTATCCGTGTAGACAATTTTCTTATCCCTCATAAGAGCTTGGATATTCATTAAGTGTAATGATAATTCAATAAACCCAGGATATAATTCTAATCTATCGAGTTTATCTCCCATTTTTTGAAAATAAGAAAGTAGTTTGTATTCTTTGTATTCTCTATCAATAGGTTTTTCGAACATCCAATCGGTGTTCATCAAAAATTCTATTTTTTTTCTTCGTGCCATTCATACTAAAAATATGATATATTGTTAAACAAATAAAGACCTAACTAGCCCTCATTACAAAATACCAATCACCATTTACCTGTGTTTCAAACATTTCTCCATCATGTGAGTTTAATAAACTACCATATCCGTCACTATTAACTACAATGTCAGTTACTTCATTTAAATCAACAAAATCCATTATAAAACTACTTTCATAACCGTAATGTTTAATAAAATCATCAATATCATCAACATATTCATTAACTCTATCTGTAATTTCATTCTCTATAGAACTTTCATCATAACCACCTTGTGGATCTTCTTTGATGTCTTCTATTGTCTCTTCTAAACCTTCAATTTTTCTTTCGATGTTTTCGAATTCTTCGTCAGACAATCCCTCACTTTGTAATCTATTGTTTAGATTTTCTATAGTTTTTTTTAATTGATTAACTTGATGTTGTTGATTTGTAGATAATTCAAGTCCTATATCATAATTTTCAGGATCATCTCTAATTATATCATCATAAAAATCTTCTAACCAACTTCGCCACTCTCCTTTATTAAGCGCTTGGTCCCAAACCCAACTTGTAAATGCATCGTAACCCATGTCATCAACCGCTCCTTCAACATATCTTTTAGCTGCAACATCTAACTCATCTTGAGTATAAACATCATATGTGTCAGGTTGTAGAGTATCAGCACCTAACCATTCGTATTGTTTTCCAATACCGTGATTTCCAGTACCATTTGGATAAATAAAATACTTATCTTCTTCTATTTCATCACCATTGTCGTCTTCATATAAGGTAGGAATACCTTCTTCAACTAAGAATTCATATAAAGCTTCAGTTCTTTCAGAATCATAGTCTTTATTTTCTATATTCCACTCATCATTTTCTCTATAATCGGCTAATTCTGAAAGTTTTCTATTTCTTTCTTTTTTTAGTTGATTTGTATGCATTGTTGATCCCCAACTACTAACATATCCATCTACCGTAATTCCATCAAGATTTGAAATATTCGTATTAGATATGTCTAATCGTCCCATAACTCTAACAATACCAGTTAATGGTCCAACAGTTCTAAATTTTCTAAGATCTAAACTACCATTAATAACAATACCCTTACCACGGTAAGGTTTAAGATTTGCAACTCTCGATGCAATACCACCAACATCTTCTAATATATCCAAATACTGATCAGGAGTTATTGTGACAAGATTATCATCTTGTTCTAATAAGAAATTTTTAATGAAGTCTCTCATACTTGATAAATATAACAAAATAAAAATAATTGATTTTTATTTATTATGAATTAAACTTGTTTTAGATACTATTTATAAATAAATAAACCAATAAAAACATTTAGTTATGGGCTGCGGATGTAAAAACAAGCAACAGGTACAACAACCTCAAACACAAACTCAAACACAAACACAACAAGGTGCTAATACCACTCAAAATAATACTAACGTTCAAGAGTCGGTAAAAAAAATCATTAACAAATATTATAGAAGATAATATTTGCGTATCATCGAGATAAAGGTGTTCTGATTGGAACACCTTTTTTGTTTATTAGATATTTATACCATATGAGTTTAGAAAGAACAAGACAATTAGTTAATTCATTTAATGATGGTGATTTTGATGACGACATTGAGCCGTATTTTAATGACTTAATAACATTTTTTAAGTTTGTTAAAAAATACGGTCTTTTAGATGAAATTGATTTAGAACAAATAGGTTATCGTAATTGGGACAGTGAACTAATTAATTTTTTAGATGAAAATGGTGTTTTAACAAATCTTAGTTATGACAACGCACCTGAAGAACTAAAAAATATATTACTTTTAAAAGGTTTAGAAGACAACTACGAAGACACAGTTATGTTTATAATTAACAATCTAATAACTGATGTTGAAATTAGAAATAGTGGGTTTTATCTAAAATTAAGAGATAGAGAAGAGTTAAGTGAATATTTTTGTAGTGGTAGTAGAAGAAGTGATAGTGACCCTAGACATGTTGCAAAATTAATTTTAAGTGAAGATGGTTTAGGTCACGATTGGTATTTTGATTCCAGTATGAAGCCATACGATACAGTAGATGTTTTAAATGTTTCTAATATTACACATCTTAAAGATGTTATTTATAAAAAAATAGGAAATCAAGAATTATCATTAGAGGATTATGATTCAGACTTTTTTGAACATTTATCTGAAATACAAGGGACAGAAGGTTATTTTAGAATAAAACCTGAAGATTTAAACGACCTATTAAAAGATAGTGACGCATCAAACGAACTTTTCAAAAAAGATTTAGAAGATATTGGTGATGAACTAAGAAGTATCTACTATAACTCTGAAAATACAGCATACGAAGATGAAGTATATGACGCAGTTTATAAAGGTCTTAGTGAATACTTTGAGGGTCATGTTGAGGCAATTCCAAGAAAGGTTGGTGAGAAAACCCAATACGACGAATATATTAAAATCAGAGACTTTATTGGAAATATAGAAACATTTTTAGAAAATAACAAAGGCGGAACTTATAGTGATTCATTTTTAGAATATTTTGGTGGATATACAACACTTATAAATAATATGATTTATAATGATGAGGTAGAATGTATTGACATTAGAATCCCCGATTATCCTGATTGGGACAGAACAATAAGAAACATAAACGAAATGTTTTTAGATTATATTTAACTCTTTATAGTTTCATTTAATTCTCATATTCATTATACAAAACCAAGAATATGAGAAAATTAGAAAAAAACACAAGACGGTATTTTGTGAATCTATTCGCAGACTACATCCTGTCAAAATTCAACAAATCAGAAAATACAATAATTCAAGTAACAGATTGTGAAAACTTTGTAGTTGTTAACGGTCAAACCACAAGTAGTAATGTCTTAACCCTTAATGAACTTAAAATAGAATTCATAGAATCAAACAAAGAATTATTTAAATCACTTAATAAAGAAAGTCTTAACATTATTGACATTATTAAGTATGAACAAGAAATCGCAGATTTTCCAAGAGCATGGATCACAGTTAATAAATCTTTGTACGTTAACGAATTAGACCCCATTTCAGAAATAAACACTTCATCAGAGTTTCCTTATGGTCATAGTTTAGGATGTGGTAGAGGAATATTATATTACTCACATTACATATTCAATCAAATGTATTCTTTGTTAGGTGTTGATAAAGTATACTTTCATTACTCAAGCGATCTAAATGAAGATGAGGATTATAGAATTAAAGTGATTTGTGATTCTCAAGTTCCAAAGAAATCCATTGAAAGTCTTGTTTTAGATTGTTTTGATATGGATCTTACTGAGTTCAAAGAAAGGATGTCTAACTATGACTTTACAAAAGATGTTACTGATCAAACATTAGATAAACCATACTTGGTTCAAGATCGACTAAAAGACATAATATTAATATAAAATAAAACCCCTCAATCGAGGGGTTTTTTTATCTTTCGTAAAATTCTTTGATTATTTTTAATCCTTCATCTATATCTTCAAAATCTCGATCAGGAGCGTATAGATTTGATGATGGTGATTCACTTTCAGGATTCTCAATTAACATGAATGCTGGTACAAAATCATTTCCTGTAACTTCAACAAACATGTCATATTCTTCTTCATATTCATCAATATCTCTATCAATAAATTCAATATCAGCTTCTTCTAACATTTTTTTAAAAGTGTGACAATGAGGACAACTCTTCATTGTAAACACAACTGCAATTTTATCCATTGATTAATTCACTTACCATTTCTTTTATCTGTCCTTCATTCATAATCCCCACCTTTGTTTCAACCACTTCACCTGAATTAAACATCTTTACAGTTGGGATACTTCTGATACCAAGACTTAAAGCGACTTCTCTGTTATCATCGATATTAAGTGTATACATTTGGACTTCACTTTCGTTTGAAGATGCAACTCTTTCAAAAATTGGTTTCATCATTTTACATGGTCCACACCACTCAGCCCAAAACTCAACCACAAGTTTTTCACCAGCATTTATTTTTTGTTGTAATTCAACACTACTAATTTCCATCTTTTTTTAATTTTTTTAGGTTTAATATAAAGAACTCAACGTCTTTTTTTCTATTTATAGGATAATATATCTTACAAGAAAATGAAGAGACTAATTGGTCAGTTTTAGATAAATATATGTAAATATTGTTATCATAAATAAATATTCCATCAGAATATGAAACCCCATCAGTATATTGCATACCGTCCAATAAATAATTCTCAAATCTTGGTTTTTCAAGTAAACTTTCAGGTGTTAGTTCAATAAAACCCGTTAGTTGGATTGTTGAATACAGTATTTTATTCTCCTCTATAAGGAAATCTAAAAGTCTTTTTTCGTGTTTAAATTTTTCCATAATACAAAATGGGGGTCGGTGACCCCCTTTTCTTTATTTATACTAATAGTAGTTCAGCAGCCTCCCAAAGTTTGGTGTTTAAACGATTCGTAGCTTGGATACTCTTGATCCCACGAAGTGTTGTTTGTCGTCCTCTTGGGCTTTTGTAAGTAAATCCACCTCGAGTCATTTTCTCTTGGATCACATTAAAAACAGTCCAAAGATCACTTCCCTCATCCTCAGGTCTAAACGGTGTTAGAAGGTCTGTGATGTCGATAGACTCAGGTCCATTTCCAACCGCCCAACGGATCTTAACCGCTTCTTTGATCAGACGGAGTTTTTCTTTTTCAGTTAACTCCTTTTCCATCATTCGAGTAACTGACTCTTCGATTCTTGGGAGTTTCTTAGAGAAGTCCTCAGCCAAACCTCGAACATCGTCGAATGAAAAGTGATTGTGTCGAATTGAGAATTTCTCTGCTACTGACGTAGGAACTGTAAGTCCGTTTGAACATACCAATCGGAAAAGTCCTGCTCCCATAGAGAATGTTGCTGTTCCGTCGTGAGAGTTTCTAACGATTGCTTCAACAACTGTGTCACCAACTTTTGGTAATTCACTGTTTCGGTATTTCAATTCGTGCATTGAATGTATACCTCTACCTGTTTGTTTAACAGATGATAGTTTCCAACCTTCACGGTCGAAGATCTCCATTACTTCATTCGTTGGTACGAACTCATATTTGTTCGTCATTTTAGAAGATGGTGATGTGGCGAATACTGCCGGTGCAATTGATTTGATTAGTTCTGGTGTGTATATCATAGTTAATTATTTTCTTTGTTTTTGTGTTTGACTTTACGAGTATATGATTTCTTACTTTTTTGCACGATAGGTCTGGTTGCCTGCCAAATCTCCTGTATCGTTATTTCAATAGTTTTCATTTTGTTTCTCGTTTATCTCTCTACAAAGATAATAATTTTTCAATAAATACCAACTTTAATTTAAAATAATTTTTCCCCACTTTGTTTTTTGGACATATCCTTCAACAACAGCCTTAGGGTTAGGCTTTTCAAATAGTTCAGGAATCTTTAATTCCAAGACAATGTCAATCATTTGTTGTCTAGATAAAACATGATCCAATCCTTCATCAACATTGTTTTCCGATTTTTCTCTTAGTTTCAAATAAAAGTCTTCTTTTTGAACGTTTCCTATAAGTTGCATTAAATCACCAGGATTATTTTCAAAAAAGGAAATCAGTTGTTTAATGTATATCTCACAATCAATATTTTTCATACCTAACATTTTTAATAATTATAGGAAAAAAATTCCTTATAAAAAAGAAATGGGACTTATTAAAGTCCCAAATCACTTAGATCAACATCGCCGTAGTCTTCGTCATCATCATCTCCCATGGCGTCTTTATATTCTCGGTCTTTTAAATCTTTAACGATATCATCAACCATTCTTTGAATTATTTGTTGTCCTTTTGGATCTCCGCTTAGGATCTTTTTAGCCAAACTCATAAATTCTTCAGCATTTAAAGCTGAAAAACGCATGAATAAATAATGTTGGATATGTTTCATATCATCATCAAACAATTCCATAGGGTAAGTTGAAACGAACTTCTCCCAAAAAATTGGTCCTAAACGAGAGTCCCAAATCTCAGCAGGAAGTGAATCTTCAGCATTCAATACCATTTCTCTTTGTTTTGGGTCATCAGGTAAACCATGAGTTCCAAATACCTCATAAACACCTTTAACTAACTCATGTACAAGAAGTGGGAATGTAACAGCTTTAGCTTTTACTGTTGGTGGATCTGTCTCATCATCATATTCTGATTGACCCATTTGACCACCGCCACCACCTGCCATTCCTTCCATATCAGGAAAGATCCAATAAGCATGTTCCATCAAAGATTGGGTAACAGCATAAAGGTTCATTAATTGTGGGTTGATATCATTGATTTCATTTCTTACAAGATTATACATGTGACCTCCTTTGAAAGCCGCTCCTTGAATTAATGAGTTGATGAATCTTCTTTTAGCTCTTTCTAAGTTGAAGTTTTCAACGTCACCCATAAACTCTTCAATTTCTTCTTCACTTGGCATTTCGGCTTCATCTTTCATACCCTCAGCAGCACCCATAGGTTGTGTCATTAGTTCAGCCTTGAACTGCATTGCCCCTTCAGGAATACCCATTTCTTTTTTTACAAGTTCAATAGCTAAATCTTCAAGTTGTTTTTTGTTTTGTGACTGAATCATAACAAGTCTTTGCATCGCTTGACCAACAGTCCCCATTAACTGCATTAAAGCATTTTGACCTTGTATAATTCTTGTATCACCCATAGCCATTCTAACTTTGTCAACTGAGTCTTTGAATCTCTTGGACGATATTAGTTCAACAAAGTCTCTATCCATATTAGGGATAGCAGGAAAATTATGATAGGGGGTTTTTTTACCGGTAATTTTTCCCTCAACATCTCCAGCCATTCTTTCAGGACCTTCGTAGTCAATTGGGGCTTCCATAAGTCTAACAAATTCAGATTTTGGTAAACCTTCAGTGTATAATTTTTTTCTTAAATTTTTCATATTATTCGAAATCAATTCCAAGTTCATCAAAGGTTAACCAATCAGGCATCTCATCGTTTCTATTTTTAGCCTTAGGATCCGGTTTTGGTCCTGGTTTTGGGCTATATGGAGTATCAGGTTTTTTTCCCGGTTTAGTTCCAGGTGTTACCTTAGTTCTTTCTTTTTCTTTTGTGCCTGGTAACATTACAGGAAGATCCATTTCTTCGTCCAATTCCATATCATCATCACTATGTCTATATTTAGTTTTGTATGATGGCATGTCATGAGGTATTCTCAGTTCAGGATAATATTCTTCTTCATCATCATCCATATCATCCATATCATCATAATCAATATCATCATAATCTACGAATTCTTCTTCATCGTCAAATTGTTCCTGTTCTGAAATAATTTTACCTCTATTGTAATTAAAAAGATACTTAATATCATTAAGCTCTTCAAGTATTTGTTTTTTCATACCAATTTTATTTAATAAATATCTAGTTTTTTTATTCTGTCACCATATAATAGTGATAACCCAAAGAATAATATAAAAATTGGCCCTTCTTTTTTAACACATTATTAATTTCTTCTTGTTTAGTTACCTTGGCCCCCACAATTTTTTTATCTTTTGGTAGTTTTCTACCAGGGTGTGTATTTAACACATCCTCAACAGGATCCAAATAGTATTTGAGTTTTTTAATTAAGGTTTTTTTATCACCAACGGCACCAATCCCGTATTGTTTGCAAAGTGATTTAATTTCGGGTAATTCAAGTTTGTTTAAGTCTTCCATATCACAAAGATACGAAAATTATTTAAATTCACCAAATTTCATATTTGAGAAGTAACACTTGTATTGACGATCAAAGTAATTCCAAGTGGGTCTGCGACTCATTTCTTTATCGTGGTAACCTTTTTGGTAGGCATTATTAACCATTATTTTTTCATTCTCAATAACTTGATTTTTTAAAATAGTTAAAACCATTAAAGTTTCTTCAGAAAGTCCTTCTGTTTTTGATAATTCTAAGATTTTTTTTTCGATTGGTCCCATAGTGATAATAAATATATAGTTAAATTTATTTTAGATCAACATCCACATCAATTGGAATTCCGTATTTTTCTAACTTTTTATAAAAAAGGTCATAAACTTCTCCTCTTAAAAATCCAAGAAGATCACTACTTTCATAATTGGATTGAGCTTCAAAGTAAGCAGCCTCAATTGTATCGTTAACTTGAATTTCGTTATCAGTACCTTCTTCAAACATTTGGAAATCCATGGTTCCTTGTTCGTCAATATTCACAAATATGTCCACACCATAATCTTCACCTAATCTACCAAACTGACTTACTTCAATAACTTGGACTCTTGTATCAAGATTACCCCAATCACTTGTTAGATCAAATATTTTTTCGTCAATTTCATTTTTAAGTTTTTCAAATAAGTTATCAAATCCACCGTTGTATCTATACCAAATGGGTCTAATGATTTGAAAGTCTTCGTTTGTATTTTTTCTAATTCCAGATATATCATAAATCACTTCATCAAGATGAGGTTCTTCACCTCTCTTTTTTTGTTGGTTCCATACTGTATAGCAAAGTTTTCGAAGGTTATCTTCGGTCAGTTTGTTATATTGTGATTCTGTAATTATTATTTTCATTACCAATCTGTTCTTGGATTTTCGTTTATAACATTAAGTAATTTGAATTTGAAATTATTTTTCCCTAAATAGTTTTCCAAATTTAATTTCAAGTCCCACAAATAGTCACCAACATCAAATGTGTCAAAAATTGTATCTATATAAATAATTATTCCTAACTCAACAACATTATCAGTCTTGTATGCCGTTACCACATCAATTTTTGTGATTGCTTCGTAGTTATCTCCATATCCACCTTCATCATAATAATCTTCTTCTTTTATGTTATCAGCAATGTCTTTCCAAGCCATATCAACCGCATTTTGAAATGTTATAGTTTTTAATTGTGATTCTGTTATTATTATTTTCATCTTCTCTTTTTAACTTTATTAAAACCTTTTCTAATTTTATCGTTAAATTGTCCAGATATTAACATCATAAAATCATGACTTGCAAATTTAATATTTGGATTATACTCTTCGAAATCACCTTCAATTCTATTTATTAACCATCTTTCATAAACACCAAAATTATCAGGTCTATTACCTGGTCCATCACCTTTTATAGCATCATTTAATTCTTTAATATTAGTATCAAGAATTTGTTCTAACTCACTTAACCTTCTTATTAATGCCGCTTGAGATTCTGTAATTATTATTTTCATCACCAATTAAATTCTTTTCTTTTATTGGTTACGTCACCTATTGATATAGATACAATTTTCCCTCCTATTACGTTTCTTGCTCCTTCTTGTAATTCATAAATAAAATTATCTAAATTATTATATTCATATATAGAATCAAGATGAATGTCAACGGTAACATGTATGGATGATAATTCTTTTTTTTCAAGGTAATTCATAGACGTTGTTTTTGATACATCCACCACCTTTATTTCTTCAATCATTTCTATTGGGTCACATATGTAATTGTAGTGTGATCTGATATAATATCCACCTTCACAATTTTCTTTGACTTGTTCAAAAGCCATGTTAATAAGATTTTGCATTCGGTCTAATTTTGACTCAGATAACATTTTATATTGTTGTTCAGATATTATTATTTTCATTCTCTAGATATTTTTAAACCTATTGATATTATTTCATTTCCTGTTACCGGTAAAATTATTTCATCCATACATTCTAAAACAACATCTTTAATTTCCTCTTGTATTTCCCAACCTAAATCTTCATCTTTTATCGCTTCACTTAAAGATAAGTGTCTACCATCCATAAGAGTAACAGTTCCTCCCGGCAATGTTTTTCCATCCAAATAAAAATCATAGTTTCTATAATCCATATCAGTAATTACCCACTCAAAATCATATCCACCAACAATTTTTTCACTAAAGTCTTTTGTTGAAAATGTTTTACCAAATAATTTTTTAATAAATTTTTTAGTAAATTCGTCATCACCAACTAATTCTCGAAATGCCTGTTGAGCGTAATACTTTTCCTGTCTGGTTGTAATACCCCAAAATTCTAAGTCTTCTTTATGAAATCTAATTTGTTCACCTTTTTTTTGTTTGTTTTTCCAATACTTTTTAATTGCCTCAATATTTTTAATGGCAACTGATTCTTTTAAAAGACTATATTGGTTATCAGATATTATTATTTTCATAACTATATGATATTAGCCCCATTAACCTCTTTTATGTCAAGATCAGGAAACAACCCTTTAAAATAATCGTAAACCGCATTTTTTAAGTGTCTTGACACTATGTGTGAAGGAATGAAGTCTTCCATCTCTCTATCTATTGAATAATCGTAATATACGGTTCTTGATGGTATTCTATATACAAATAAAGGTCCCCCGTATTCATTCATCAGATAAATTGATCCTGGCCATTCACCCCAACCTTTAACATCTTTTGATATTGTCTTTAAAAACAACTTCTTATATTTTGGATATTCATCCTCATACTCAGCGTCAAAACGATCTCTTCTATAGGTTTCGTTGATCAGATTATATTGTTCTTCTGTTATGATGATTTTCATATAAGATAAATACTTTATAAAACAAAAAACCCCCGATCAAAAGAAGGGGGGTTAGTTTATGTTTCAAATTATATTAAGCCGTTTTCAATTGTGCGTTGATTTGTTTGATTCTTTCCATACGATCTAACTTATCTTTAGCTCCCATCTTACTTGCCAAATTTGAATTTAAGTCATTTTGTAATTGTTTCAACTCTCTTTCCAACTCTCTTTTATCTTGTCTTCCTTGTCTATTTTGTTGTCTAACATTTTGTTTTGCTTGTCTATAATCCTGTCTAATTTCTTTATCGGTTCTTAATTGAGGTTTGTTTGTTGCCAATGTAGTTTGTGTCGCTGCTGATGTTGGTGTAGTCGATGCTGTTGTTGCCGCTACTGAAGTTGTTTGTGCAGTTGTAGGTTCGTTTTGTGGGGGGCCAAATGCCTCATCACTTCCGTCAACATCACCTGGTCCTTGGAATGCGGTTAAATTAGATAAAAATGGTAATTTTGCAATAGCGTCTTTAGCTGCTCCTGTTGCTGCCGTCCAATTTGCAAATTTTCCCTGTTTTTTGTACGCCTGAGCCTTAGGACTGGCAGGGGTTTCCTTCAATTTAAAGAAGTAATTGTCCCCTTCTTTTTTGTAGTCGTAATCTTTGTCATTGTTGTAAACACCGTCTACTTGAGCATTATCGTCTTCAAATAAAAAACCTAATTCTTTAGATCTTCTACTTTCATGAAGATTTAAAATTCTTCTTTTTTCTTCTTCATTAATTATTAATCTTCTATTCATTTTTAAGAGTGCGTAAATAAGTTGAAGTCTTCGTCTGTTTCGGCTCTTCTGAATACAGATTCAGGTAGAACTTTCTTAGGGTCGGATCCTCCAAGGTTTAGTACCATAAGGTTTTGCATATCTCCAACACATTCAGGTAACTTCTGAAGATCGGGATTATTCACCAAAGATAGGTATTGTAAATTTTGTAATTGACAAATTGCATCAGGTATAGTGGCAACACATCCAACAAAGTTGATTGCATTTAACTGCTTGAATCTTCCAATGTCGTTTGGAATATTTAATGAGATTTTATCTCTTGATGTGTTTTTAAATGTAAGTCTTTTCAATGATTCAGGAAGAGTAGCAAAGAATTCGTCAAAACCATAAAGTGCAATGAATTTTGATGCCGAATCACTTGGGTAATCAATAACAACTTTTTCACCTTTATCACCAGCCAATGACTTCATGAACTCGGGTTTGAAGAATTGTTTTAAACCTTCTTCATTTGTGTTTAAGAATTCGATCAAATTGATTTGTCTGTCATCAGCATCCATGAATTGATTATCAGGGAAGTGGAATTGGTATCGGTTTGCCGGTAATCCTGAAACTTCACCTGTTTCTTTACCGTAAGATTTGAATGATGTTGGTTTATTTGGGATTACAACATACAATGGTCCTTTACCAATATATCTGTCAAACCAAGAAAGTCCAGGTGAAGATGTACACCAAGTAGTTTCTCCTCTTCTACCTTCAT
>Ga0209088_10001125_pt1 | contig 17619 bp, 19 predicted proteins | sample S_140625_EF_Meta_FD_187324 | JGI IMG/M metagenome (GOLD analysis project Ga0209088, IMG submission 187324) | Freshwater microbial communities from Lake Simoncouche, Canada to study carbon cycling - S_140625_EF_MetaG (SPAdes) (version 2) | ecosystem: Environmental > Aquatic > Freshwater > Lake ... | reverse complement strand
TCGCCGGAAGAGCCGCCGATACCATTAAGATTGCCCAAAAGAGCGGTAATGCGGTCGAGACGTCGCCCGATCGCTCACTCGTCTGGACCGCTGAAACGCCCCAAGTATTTCGCACCTCCGTCATCCTCAAAGCCTATCGCAAAGTAAATGCGACGGGCGAAAAAGTTACCGATGACAGTTCAGCTGTCGCTGCCATCGGACAAGAAATATCTTTAGTAGAAAATACTGATGTTAATATTAAACTCACTCGCCCGAGTGATTTTACCATCGCCGAAGCGATTTTAAAATCGCGCACTTAGTATCCGGACTGACGCAAAGTGGCATCCAGCTTTTGCTGGAAGTCCATGATGTCAGTTTGGGTCGGACGATATCCTTGAGTGCGCGGGACGAGTCCAGGTCGGCCTTCCATGTCTAAATACCAATCGGCCTTTTGATTGTCGGAGAAAGTGACATTACCACTGACCATCGTGCCCGGACGACAAATGGTGTCCACTTCCACCCTCACGCTGGCGGCAGCACCAGCGGGAACGGCTTCAGTTGGCAATGCCTCATCCGTGGCGGCCACAACTTCTTCAGGTTTCTTCGGCTCTTCTTTTTCTTGAAGAGTGAGATTTAAGTCATCGACCAGGAAGCGGACGTCTAAGAAAGTCATCGAAAGGCCCAGCTCGGTTGAAATTTTTCCTTGGATGACAGAAAGCGACGCCCCCTCAGCCACCCATTGAGAAACCTTCGAAATTTGTTCCTTCGTTAATTCACGCATACCTAAAACTGGATGGGTTAGAGTAAATTTTCAAGCGTCCCCTCTCTTATTCATTGGAAATTATTCTTTAACCCCTCACTGTAGGCCTATGCAACCCACACTAAAGTGGATAAAACACGGTAACTATACCGACATTATTTACGAGAAAACCGAAGGTATCGCTCGCGTGACGATTAATCGGACCGATCGACGTAACGCGTTCACACCCGATACCGTCGCGGAAATGATCAAGGCCTTTAACGATGCCCGTGATGATGAAACCATCGGCGTTGTTCTACTTCGCGGTGCCAACCCTCAGACCGATGGCAAATTTGCTTTCTGCGCGGGTGGAGATCAAAAAGTTCGCGGCAACCAAGCCGGCGGCTACGTGGGTAAAGACGGTGTACCCCGACTCAATATTTTAGACTTACAGCGTCTGATCCGTTCCATGCCCAAAGTAGTCATCGCACTCGTGGCCGGTTATGCCATCGGCGGTGGACATGTGCTTCACGTCATTTGCGATTTAACGATTGCAGCCGATAACGCGGTCTTCGGTCAAACCGGCCCAACAGTCGGCAGTTTCGATGGAGGCTTTGGCGCTTCTTACCTCGCTCGACATGTTGGACAAAAGAAAGCGCGTGAGATTTGGTTTCTCTGCCGGCAGTACAATGCGACCCAAGCTCTCGAGATGGGTCTCATCAACACCGTCGTGCCTTACGAACAATTAGACGACGAAGGTATCAAGTGGGCACAAGAAGTCATGACGAAGAGTCCTTTAGCGATTCGCTGCCTAAAATCGGCCTTTAATGCCGAGCTCGATGGACAAGCCGGTATTCAAGAACTCTCCGGAAACGCCACCCTACTTTACTATTTATCGGAAGAAGGCGATGAAGGCAGAAAAGCGTGGAACGAAAAACGTCCACCTAACTTTGGAAAATTCCCTTGGCTACCGTAATCCCTATTCGCGTCACTGAACGCGCCCAAGCTCTAGCCAGCGAAGTTTTAAACACCGGCGACATTGCCATCGATGCCACCGCGGGGAAAGGTCGCGACACTGCTTTCCTGGCACAAACCGTTGGCCCAACGGGCTGGGTGCATTCGTTCGACATTCAAGCGGAAGCCATTGCGTCGACCGAAAAACTTTTAGTGGCTTCAGGTTTAATTAATCGAGTAACACTCCATCATCTTTCCCACGCGGAAATTTCTACAGCCCTACCTGAGTCACACCGTGGAAAAATATCTGTCGCCCTTTTTAATTTAGGATACCTTCCCGGTAGTGATCAGAAAATTATCACACATCCGGAAAGTACGAGTGCGGCATTACAGTCGGCTTTTAATGAATTAAAAACGGGCGGGCGACTCATCTGCGTGGCTTATACCGGGCATCCTGGTGGAAAAGAAGAGTCTCAAGTAGTCGAAAAATTTGCCGAGCTTTGTGAAAAAAGCGGGAATAGCGTCGAAAAAATCGGTTATACGGCCCATCAGCCTAAGCCCTGGATCTTAATGGTTTCGAGGCACTGATTATTGTAGATTATTCTAGGTCTGAGTCCATCATCATAGAATGGTTCAGGCAGCAGACAGGGAAGTGAGGTCTTGGTTTAAAACCTATCAGCCACTTTTAGTAATCGTGACGATGATCACTTTAGTGTCGTTACAAAGTTGGCCCGATCGCGAAGCGTTCATGCTGAATTTTATGGCGGGATTTTTCATCGTCTTCGGTTCGTTCAAACTTTTCGACTTAGCGGGATTTAAATCAGCGTTTTCTACTTACGATTTACTTGCGCAAAAATGGTCGTCCTATGGTTTAATTTATCCGTTTCTCGAACTCGTCCTCGGCTTCGCCTTTCTCTTTAATTACCAAATCAACTTCGCACTCTGGGGATCGGTCGTACTGATGGGCTTCGGCAGTTTAGGAGTAATCAATGCCCTGCGACAAAATAAGCAAATTCAGTGTGGCTGCCTCGGGACGAGCTTAAATTTACCCATGTCGACCCTCACTCTGATTGAAGATTTAGTCATGGTAATCATGTCGGTAATCATGTTATTAAAATAAATATTGTGATCACTTCCACCCCTACCCCCCGAGTTATTTTAACAGGTGCCCACGGCCTCGTCGGAAAAGCCGTGGGTGGTACTTTGATTGAAGATGGCTTCTCGGTCTTTCCTTTAAAGTCCCGCCAACATGGTCCGATGTCGATGGACACCTCCGCTGGCTGGATTGATAAAGATTTTTTAGAAAATGCACACGCCGTTGTTCACCTTGCTGGTGAACCCATCGCGCAATGTTGGACGGAGGCGACTAAGAATCGAATTCTGCTCAGCCGAACCGAAAGCACTGCATTGTTAGCGTCGACTTTGGCCCAATTAAGAAATCCTCCAAAAGTATTCATTTCTATTTCAGGCATTAATCGGTACGGCTTTCATCGTCCCAAGGAAATTTTAACGGAAAAGTCAGCCGTCTCCCGTCAAGGCTTCTTAGGCGAAGTCACCGAAGCCTGGGAAGCCGCGACCGCTCCCGCCAAAGCAGCCGGCATTCGGACCGTACATCTAAGAACTGGACTCGTCTTGGCCGCTTCAGGTGGAGCGCTCAAAACGATGCTCCCCGCATTTTCGGCCGGTTTGGGCGGAAGGATTGGCCCTGGCACACAGCATATGAGCTGGATTCGTCTGGGTGATCTCGCCTCACTCGTCACTTGGATTGTCAGAAATGATAAAATAGAAGGTGCCGTCAATGCGGTGGCCCCAGAACCCGTGACGCAAATGGCCTTCGCCCATGAACTAGGGCGGGTTTTAAAACGTCCAACATGCCTCCCTATGCCAACCTGGCTGGTAACTACTTTATTCGGCCAAATGGGGAAGGAAACTCTCCTCGCCGACCTCGCAGTCATGCCCGATGTCGCCTTGAAATCTGGCTTTAAATTTAACTCACCCCAACTCAATACCGCCCTAGTTAAAGCAATGAGAGAATGATTTTAGGTTGAGTTTAGAATAGTAAATTGAAATGTTAACTCAGCATGTCTCGTAAACATTCAGTAACTTTATCACTGGTTTTAATGACGTCGGTTCTCTTGTTCGTCGGTTGTGATGACAACAAAGACACCGGTGCGAGAACGGTTGAACTGGATGATCCTGAATTTCGTCAAGGTCTCACCTACGGAAAACAACACGAGTCCCGTCGCGCACTCGAATGCTTCTTGCGGGTGATTGATACACGCAAGGGCGCAGCAGAGTCGCACCTCGAAGCTGGTCGCATGTATATCGACTTAAAAGAGCCCCTGCCCGCCATTTATCATTTCAAAGAATACATTCGGTTAAAACCCACCTCCGAACAAAGCAAAATTGTTCGGCAGATGATTAAAACTGCCGAGAAACTTTATCTCGAACAAATCCCAGGCCGACCACTCGAGCCCGATGCCGTGGGCACGACTGAACAATATGCCCAGCTTCAAAAATTAAAATCGGAGAACGAAAGATTAAAACGCGAAGTCTCCGAACTCTCCCGCATTAATAAAGTCAGCGAAGCCCCGGTTACCAATTCAACAACCACGAGTACTAAAGTTACATCCACCGTTCCAAAGTCCTCGACGACCTACATCATTAAAGCGGCCGACACACTCTCATCCATCTCCCGAAAATTCTACGGTACTGATTCCAGAAAGACAGAAATTTTTAACGCCAATAAAACCAAAATTAAAAATCCCTCTAAACTCGTAGTGGGTATGACGATTGAGATTCCGCAGTAGTTATGCGTATTACCCGTATTCGCACGGTCGACTTCAGAAACTTAGTTTTTGCGGATGTAAATACAGACAACCATCACGTTTTCTTGACCGGCGATAACGGCCAAGGAAAAACCAATTTACTAGAAGCAGCGGGCTTAGTTTCCACCTTTCGTTCTTTTCGCACCAACGAAATTACCCCGCTCATTCGCCAGAGCTGTAAAGAAGCACGCATCCGACTCGATATCCTGGACGGCTCCGGCGAACAGGTTGTCGAAATTCAATTAGCCAAAGGCTCACGTAAGGCCATCGTGAATAATACTCCCGTACGTTCAGTCGCACAGCACTTAGGACTTTTTCCCACCGTCGTTTTTTGTTCAGATGATTTACGCTTAATCCGCGGACAACCTTCTAATCGACGTCGCTGGCTGGATGCAGCGATTGGGAGCACCGACGGAGTTTATCTGAACGCCGTACGCGATTATCAACGTGCCCTCGAAGGTAGAAATGCTTTATTAAAAATGGAGAGACCGTCCGACGACGAATTGCGCGCGTTTGAAAAAATTATGGTCGCCGCGGCAGTAATCATAAATCAAACACGGGTAGCGGTAGTTCCTGAACTCGCTGAGACCTTACGTGCCACCTGCAACCGCTCGGGCTTTCCCAACAAAGGTGCGGATCTTGTTTTCCAAGCCGATTGTCCGATTGAATCGCTGGCCGAGCTCTGGGAAAAAAATCGACCTGCGGAAAAAATCACTGGCACCACCTTGCGCGGACCACAGAAAGATGATTTTAACGTTCTCTTCGAAAATCAAGACGCCGCTGATTTTGCCTCTGAAGGTCAGCAAAGACTCCTCGTTTTAGCCCTTTGCTTAGGTCGATTAAAACGCGACGAGCTGCGCACCCCCACCCCTCCGGTGATTCTGGCGGACGATGTTCTCGGGGAACTCGACGATACCCGTAGACGAGCATTTTGGCAGGAAGTAGGCGATTCTCATCAAGTAATTGCCACGGGAACCGTCCCACCCCCATCCGGAAATTGGCTTACTTATAAAGTCAAAGACGGAACCTATAACCTAGCTTGATTTTGGCGTTGTTTTATGGGCATCAGACCTCTTGGATAAAGGCATGACCGACTTTCTGCTCTACGCCGCCGTTGTCTTCTTATTTTTAGTCAGCATCCTCGTTGTACTCATCATCCTGATGCAGCCCCCCAGCGCCAACTCAGGAATGGGATCCGCTCTCGGTGGCGGTGCCGCGCAAAGCGTTTTTGGTGGTGAATCCACCAACGTCCTCTCGAAAATGACGACGACCTTAACGGTCATTTTATTTGTTTTAAGTTTTGGTTTATACCTTGGTTTCGTGGCGCGTGAAAATAAAGGACCGAAAGCCCTCACACCCGCACCAACCGTCACTGCTCCCGCTAAACCTGAACCGGTTAAAGCTCCAGTGAGTGCAACTCCTGCTGCACCTGTCGCACCTGCAAAACCAGTTGCCGCACCCGTCGCACCAGCCACTAATTCGGTCAGCACACCTGCGGAGCCTGTTAAGTCTGAACCTGTCCTAGCTGCCCCCGCAGCCACGGGCACCAAACAGTAATCCGCAGTGTCACGACTCTTACTCAGCTTGCTCATCTGCTGGGTGACTCTGTCATGCCCTACTCCAAGCTATGCCCAAGGCAACTTTGATGACGACGGTTTTGCCCAATTAAACAGCGAGCAAAGCGATCAGGTCTTACAACTTTTTCGACAGTCAAGAATTCCGGGTAATTTTTTTCTAAAGTTTAATATTATTCATAAACCGCGACTCGGTGAAAATAAAAAGCCGGTCGAAGGCGCCCTCTGGGCCGGCTGGGCTGACTTCGGACCGCAAGTACGTGGCGAAATTTTTGATAACGATGGACTAACTCAGCTATCGTTTGTTGCCGTTAAAAATTTTAAACAATCGTCTCTCTGGATTTCTTATAACCTTAAGCCGGCCCAAGCCGGAAATTCCCACGAAGCGAGTGAGCCCATCGTCCCAGGACTGATTCTAAGCGCTTTCGATATCAACCTACCCTTCACTCACTGGAAAGAAACCAAATACACGGCGACGCTAAGATCACGTGGTCGCGGTGTGCATTTCTTCGAAGCGCTCAATCCAACCCAAAGTGAACCAGCGAAAATAGTGTATGGAATTGATCGGGCGTACGGCGCACTCACCGAAGCGACTTATTACAGTCGGACCGGAAAAATCACGCGAACCCTAAAAATTGAAGACTTTGCGAAAGTCGACGGGCAATGGATGGTCAGCACCTGCAGTATTCGTGATGAGACGACGCGCGATATCGATGTCTTAAAAATTACCGATGCCGCCGTACGCATTAATTTACTCGAACAAACTTTTACGCCGGAATCCTTAGTTGAAAAAGCGAAATTCCCCACTCCCGCCGAGTTAAAGAATCTCTAATCATGAGTACCTCCGCTTTGAAAATTACCCAGTTCTGCCATCTGGTCACTAATAATAAGAAAATTAAGGATTTTCCGGGAGCCAACAATGGCCTGCAATTTCGGGGTAATCATCAAGTTCGTAAAGTGGGTGCCGCCGTCGATGCCGGAGCCAAAGTTTTTGAGCAGGCGGCTAAACGGGGCGTCGATTATTTAATTGTTCACCACGGAATACATTGGTCGACCGTCTCTCCAAAAAACGCAGTTAAAAAACTCCGCCAAGCTGCACTCAAAAAAAGTAAACTGTCACTTTATTCAAGCCATCTCCCTCTCGATGCTCATCCAGCGATTGGTAATAATGCTTTAATCGCCCAAGACCTCGGTCTGAAAGTGGTGCGGTGGTTTGTCGATTTCGAAGGCCTACCCATCGCTTGTATTTGTCGCGGCATCAGTCGTAAAAAATTAATTCAGCGTTTAAAAAAGTCTTATCCGAAAACTTTTAAGGCGATTGAATTCGGATCGAAGAATCCGAAGTGGATTGCCATTCTCAGCGGTAGCGGACGCAGTGCACTACCCTATTTGAAGTCAGAAAATTGCGATACACTCATCACCGGCGAACTGCGCGAAGAACACTTCAACGAAGCCCAAGAACAAGGCTGGAATCTCTACCCCTGTGGACATTATGCGACCGAAACTTGGGGCGTGAAAGCACTCGCCGCTGCCGTATCAGCAGAGTTTGATATCCCTTGGGAGTTTATCTCGACCGACAATCCCCTTTGAGCATGTCGGACTATCGCGGTCGCATCGCTCCCACACCCACCGGCTTATTACATGTGGGTCATGGTCGTACCTTCGCTCAAGCTGCCGAACGTGCCAAGCGTGCTGGCGGACAACTCATCTTTCGGATCGAAGATTTAGATACTCAGCGCTGTCGCGATGAGTTCGCCCAGAAGTCGATGGAGGATTGCCGCTGGCTAGGCTTTGCGTGGAGCGAAGGTCCCGACGTCGGTGGCCCGTTCGGCCCTTACATCCAGTCTAAGAGAATCAACTATTATTCAGAAATCTGGAAACAATTACACGCAACGGGACTGATCTATCCCTGCGATAAATCACGTAAAGATGTAGAACGTGCCTTGGTCGCACCTCACGTTGAAGATGATCAAGAGCCGATTTTTCCCATTGAATTAAGGCCGGATAAAAATCATGGCAACAATGCCACCGAACCCGGAAATCAAAATTGGAGATTCCGAATTCCGCTGGGTGAAGAAATTAAATTCCATGATGAATTACAGGGCGATAAGTCATTCACCGCTGGAAAAGACTTCGGCGATTTTCTGATTTGGCGAAAAGATGGATTTCCCTCCTACGAACTCGCAGTCGTTGCCGACGATCATGCGATGAAAATTACCGAGGTAGTTCGCGGTGCTGACCTACTCCTCTCCACGGCTCGACAGATTTTGTTGTATCGTGCCTTAAATTGGAACCCGCCACAATGGGCTCATGTTCCCTTAGTAACGGACACCCAAGGTCAGCGCTTAGCCAAACGCACTCACGGCCTCTCCATCCAAGAACTACGCGAGAAAGGTATCACCGCCGAAGCTGTTTTAACTGCGCCCCTGAAGATACTCTCAAATTAATCCAGTATTCATTGCCTTCGAAGCCCTAAGCCCTAGACCCACTTTATGCAGTCCACCCGGATATTACTGGTAGATAACGGCTCACTCGAAGCCGCGACGACTCTGGGTTTACGTCATCTTTCCCAAGAAGTAACGCGCATCATTGGTCACGAGGTCCATCCTGTTTCCGTTCTGCATTCTCAAAAAGTAGCTCCTGAACTTTTAGCTAATAAACCTGCACAGATTTTTTCCGAAGCAATCCTGCAAGCCGGTCGTGATGGAATTAAAAAAATAATCATACTCCCACTTTTCATGGGTCCGAGCCTGGCCATCACCGAATTCATTCCCGCACAGTTTACCCTCCACGCAACTAAAGACATGCAAATGGTTGTCGCCGATACTTTATTCGGTGCCGACGGAGAGCTTTGCGATATACTCATCGATAATCTCAAAGCCACTGCTTGGCAGAAAGATAAATCGACCGTCCTGCTCTGCGATCACGGGACTCCCATCATCGAAGTAAATCAGGTCCGTAATCTTTTAGCTGAAGAAATTCGTAAAAAACTTGGGTTAAATTCTCATCAATTAATAGCATGCTCGATGGAGCGACGCGAAGGCGATCAATACGCCTTCAACGAACCGCTCCTGGAGTCCGCACTTTCCAAAGTATCTGCTCACGCCATTGTTCTCATGCAGTTCCTCCTTCCTGGTCGCCACGCCGGAACGGGCGGCGATGTGGCAGAAATTTGCGAGAAGCACGCACCCACGGGTATCAGCTGGGAACTCAGTCCTTTGATTGGTACACACCTTAACCTACCTCGCTTATTAGCCCGCCGATACAGCGAATTAAAGGCTTAGAGGGTCTCTTCGAAACTGCCAGCCAGGTCGCTTAATTGCGAGTTCGTTACCACGATGCCGACCACGGCAATTAAAGGGGTCGGCAATGAATCTACATCCACCTTATTCTGTGCGAGATCCGTTAACTGAGTGAGCACATCCGACGCACCGACTTGTGAAATCTTGGACAGCAATCGTACGGGCATATTTTTATCAGCACCCGCGTTAATTAATTTCTGAGCGACTTCGGATAATTTTTTAGCGCCCATGTATAAGCACAAGGTCGCACCCGTCTGCACATGCGCTGACCAATTCTGATCCGAACCATCGGCACAGTGTCCGGTTAAAAATGTTACGGAGGCTGCTTTGCCTCGATGGGTTAAGGAAAAACCGGCATCCGCTCCCGCCGCAGTCGCCGCCGTGATTCCAGGAACTATTTCAAAAGGAATACCTTCACTCAACAAATGATCAATCTCCTCACCGAGACGTCCGAAGATACAAGGGTCTCCGCCTTTTAATCTTACGACTAGGTTAGAGCGTTGGGCTTCGATACTGATGATTGAATTAATCTCAGCCTGCGTCACCGAATGAACGCCACATCTTTTACCTACCGAAATCACTCGAGCTTTCGGAGAGATCTCTTGGAGTAAATCATCACCCGGCAAACTATCATAAATAACCACATCGGCCGCGCGTAAGTATTTCAAACCACGCACAGTGATCAGGTCAGGCGCCCCAGGCCCTGCCCCCACGAAGACCACCCGGCCACTGTTGTTATTGTTTACCATGCATTTGACTTGACCTTAATATGTAATCATTGGTAATCTTATCAAGTATAAAATACAACCAATAACCACAATGGAAAAGCCACTCACTAAGAATGAATTCATGAAAGCCGAAAAGCCTGATTTATCGGGCAATATTCAGGCTACCTTGGCGGACCCCTCCCTCGATCGTTTCAGTGGCGACGACGAACAGTTCATCAAGTTCCACGGAATTTACCAGCAAGACGACCGCGATAAGCGCAAAACGGGCAAAGAATATTCCGTGATGGTGCGTACGCGTCAGACCGGCGGGATTGTTCCTGCCTCTCAGTACATCGTATACGACGAACTTTCTAGTCTATTTGCCAACGGAACTCTACGCATCACCTCTCGTCAAACTTTCCAATTCCACGGCGTACTGCAAAAAGGTATTGGTAATTTAATCAAATCCATCAACGAAGCTTTAAGCTCCACTCTCGCCACTTGCGGCGACGTGAATCGTAATGTTACTGCACCCTCCAATCCTCCGATTGATTCCATCGGCGTCGCGGTTGATGAAGATGCTTTCTCAATCACTCGTGCACTACTTCCTCGCACCACGGCGTATCACTCGATTTGGGTAGAGGGCGTATCACTCGATTTAGGCATTGGCGAAACGGTTGCTAAAGCCCAGGCGAGCGCTGACCAAGCTAATCCTTACATGCCGCCTCCTGCGGATAGCGATGATTCGGGTGCACCCGTCGATCCTCTCTACGGAAAAACTTATTTGCCTCGTAAATTTAAGACCGGCTTCGCGATCCCTCCGAATAACGATACCGATATTTTCACCAATGATATGGGCTATGTGGCCATCGTTGAGAACGGTAAATTAATCGGCTATAATCTTTTAGTCGGTGGCGGACTGGGTACCTCACACGGTAATAAACTCACCTTCCCTCGCCTCGCTGACGTCATCGGTTTCATCACCCGCGAACAGGTCGTTGAAGTCGGCACTGCCGTCGTCGCCATTCACCGCGATTGGGGTGATCGCACCGACCGCAAACACGCGCGGATCAAATACGTCTTAGAAGAAAAAGGAGTGGAATGGTTCCGCAACGAACTCGCTCAACGCCTCGGCGCTCCCCTGCCCGCCGCTAAGCCTTTCATCTTCAAAGGACAAGGCGATGCCTTCGGTTGGTTCAAACAATTAGATGGTCAATGGTTCCTCGGATTATTTGTCGAAACAGGCCGCGTAAAAGACGCCGGTGATTACAAATTAAAAACCGCACTTCGCGCCATTGCTGAAAAATTCGGTCCCGTGTTTCGTCTAACCGCTACGCAAAATTTAATTCTTTCTGACATCAAAGAAGAAAACAAAGCGGCGATTGAAAAAATTCTCAACGACCATGGTTGCAGCATCGTATTCAATCCTGGCTTAATCAAAGGTCGCGGTATGGCTTGCCCTGCTCTGCCTACCTGTGGATTAGCCTTAGCCGAATCCGAACGTATTTTCCCAGCATTACTCGCGAAAATCGAGGACGCTCAAGCCGCCGCTGGTATCCCCAACGAAGAGCTCGTCGTACGTATGACCGGTTGCCCCAATGGTTGTGCCCGTCCTTACAACGCCGAAATCGGTCTCGTGGGTAAAGCCCCTGGTAAATACAATCTCATGCTCGGCGGAAACCGCGAAGGCACTCGCTTAGCCCGCACTTGGCGCGAATCCGTTTTACTGGACGAAATTCCCGTAGCCGTCGGTGGACTGTTCAAACAATACGCCCAAGAGCGTAAGAATGGACAAGCTTTCGGCGATTGGGTTAACGACGCCGCCATCTGGCCAGCTCCTACTACACCCGCTGCTTAATTTAGAATGTCCGTACCAGATCCGAGTCAGCTCAACGCTCTGGATGCGAAGTTATTAAACTTTGCACCTGTGGATCGTTTGCGCTGGGCGGCTGATACTTTCGGTTCTCGTGCAGGTATTGGTACGAGTTTTCAACCAGCCGGTATCGTCATTATGCATTTAACGAAATCAGCGGGTCTGAAAATTCCTGCTTTCACTTTAAATACGGGCTTACTCTTTCCTGAAACTCTCGAACTCAAAAAGAAATTAGAGGCAGCTCTCCATATGCAAATCGAAGAAGTCCACCCGCTCGAGACGGTCGAACAACAAGCCGTGTCCCACGGTCCTGAACTTTGGAAAACCAATCCTGAAAAGTGCTGCGAGCTCCGCAAAGTGGATTCACTCGGTAAAAAACTTTTTGATCTAGATTTGTGGATTACTGGAATGCGTCGCGACCAAAGCAGCGAACGCGCCTCCACCCCGTTACTCAGTATTGCCGCTCGACCCGATAATTCTGACGTCTGGAAGCTCAACCCTCTCGTGGACTGGAGTCGCGAACAGGTCTGGGCTTACCTCAAGGAATATCAATTACCACACAACGTTTTGCACGATCGCGGCTATCGCTCCATCGGTTGCTGGCCGTGCACCCAAATTTCTAGTTCCGGCGATGAACGGGGCGGGCGCTGGCCCGGCTTCGAGAAAAAAGAATGCGGAATTCACACAAAAAATATTAAAAAATAATTAATCATGTCACGTAACGCTCAAAACGATCACCTCACGCGACTGGAGCAGACCTCCATTCACATCTTCCGTGAAGCCTTCGCCAATTTCCGTTCGGTATGTATGCCTTGGTCCATGGGCAAAGACTCCAATGTGCTTATCTGGTTAGCCCGCAAAGCTTTCTGCGGAAAAATTCCTTTTCCTCTCTTACACATCGATACCACGTACGAGTTTCCCGAAATGTATGAGTTTCGCGAAAAAGCCAAAGAGATTCACGGGGTTGATTTAATCGTCCGGATTAACGAAGACGCGATTCGTCGCGGTATTGGTTACGCCACACATGACCCTGTAACAGTCACTCACGAACTCAAAACTGTTCCGCTCAAGGCCGCGATTGATGAATTTAAATGGGATGCCCTCGTGACCGGTATTCGTCGTGACGAAGATCCCACCCGTGCGAAAGAGCGCTGGTTCTCCCCTCGTTCCGCCGAAGGAGTTTGGGATTATAAAGACCAACCGCCTGAGTTCTGGGGACAATTTGCGTCGACCGCTCCTGAAGGTGGACACGTCCGCGTACAGCCCCTCCTCGAATGGACTGAACTCGATATCTGGGAATACATTCGTCGCGAAAATATTCCTAATCCGACTCTTTACTTCGCTCGTAACGGAAAACGTTTTCGTTCACTCGGTTGCCACCCCATCACGCACCCCGTCGATAGTCCTGCCAGCAACATTGATGAAGTGATTGAGGAATTAAAACTCACTCGCGTTAGCGAACGTGCCGGCCGTGCCCAAGACCACGTGGGTCGTAACTCTATGCAGGCCCTCCGCGCGAAGGGCTTCATGTAATTCCTCATTCCTTTATAAAATGTCTCAAACCTCACATCTTTCTTCAGTCCCAAAATCAGCTCAACCTGACATCGAAGACATGCGCAAAATGCACGTCGTCGTCGTCGGCCACGTTGACCATGGTAAATCTACTTTCGTCGGACGTTTATTACACGACACCGATTCTCTGCCTAACGGAAAACTTGAACAGGTTCGGAAAAACTGTGCCGCCGAGGGTATGGAATTCGAATACGCGTTCTTGCTCGACGCTCTCATCGAAGAACAAGAGCAGAACATTACCATCGATACGACGCGTATCTTTTTCCGGACGACTCAACGTGCCTACGCCATCATCGATGCGCCTGGTCACAAAGAGTTCTTAAAGAACATGGTAACCGGCGCAGCCAGTGCCTCTGCTGCCTTGTTACTCATCGACGCGAATGAAGGCGTCATGGACCAATCCCGTCGCCACGCTTTCTTACTTTCACTGCTCGGCGTCAAACAACTTGTCGTGCTCGTGAATAAAATGGATTTAATTAAGCACGATCAATCGACTTACGAAAAAATCAAAGTCGAGTATACCGCATTCCTAAAATCCCTCGGGTTAACCGCCGTACACTTTATTCCGATTGCTGCTAAACACGGTGAAAACGTCGTACAACGCTCCGACAAGATGTCGTGGTGGAAAGGCCCAACCGTCGCTGAAGCTCTCGATAATTTTAACCACGAGGATGACCTCACTGGCCTACCCTTACGCCTGCCCGTTTCCGATATTTATCGTTTCGATCATCGTCGTATTATTGCGGGTCGTGTCGAAGCCGGTGCCATCCGCCCTGGGGATGAACTCATCTTTCAACCGGGTGGACGTCGCAGCACGGTCCGAACTTTCGAAGATTGGCCAGGTCACTCACGCGATGTCGTCGGCACCAGTGGTTCCGCTAATTTCAGTCTCAGTGAACAAATCTTCGTCGAGCGTGGCCAAGTCGCCGCTCACCCGAATCAACAACCTCGCGTCGGTCGTGAATTTCGTGCCCGCATTTTTTGGCTCGGCAAAGAACCCCTCCAACAAAATAAAACCTATCGCTTACGCCTGCTGACTCAAAACGTCGAAGCAGTCATTGCGAAGATTGAAAAAATTACCGACGCCTCCTCGCTCGAGCCGATTGAAGCTTCTACCGTTCCTCGCGATACGATTTGCGAAGTCATCGTCCGCTCCACCCGTCCGATTGCTTTCGATTTACATAGCGAATGTGCCATCACCGGTCGATTCGCGCTCGAAGATAAAGGACGGATCAATGGCGGCGGAATTATTTTAGATTCGATTACTGAAAAAACAACCGGCGAAGGAAAAGTGACGGCCGCTGAACGTACCGCCCGTGCGGGACACTCCCCTGCGGTGATTTGGTTCACTGGTCTTTCGGGCTCCGGTAAATCCACGATTGCTGAATTAGTGGAACGTCGACTTTTCGACGCCGGTAAAAAAGTTTTCCGGGTCGATGGCGATGATTTACGCACCGCGTTGAATCGCGACCTTAGCTTCTCCGCCACCGACCGTGCGGAGAGCGTCCGTCGTGCTTCTGCCGTAGCTGGACTCTTTGCTAATGCCGGACATATCGCTCTGGTTACACTGATTGCGCCACTCGCGGCCGATCGCGCCAAAGCACGCGCTGCCCTTGCGAATCACGCCTTCATCGAAGTCTTTGTGGATGCTCCGCTCGAAGTCTGTGAATCGCGCGATGTCAAAGGACTCTACGCCAAGGCCCGTCGCGGTGAAATTCCCGAATTCACCGGCATATCCTCACCTTACGAGGCTCCTGAAGCACCTGAGGTACATATCCGCACTGATAAACTTTCAACCACCCAAGCAGTCGAATTAGTCATTAACGCCCTCGATAAAATTCTCGAATCGAAAGCCGAAGACTGGGAAGTTTAGTCTGCACCCTGAGCGGGCGTTGACTCAGGTACTTTTAAGCTTATGTTGATAGCACATGAAGTTGCTGCATATCGATGCATCTCCGCGAACCGTACGCTCAGTGACTCGTAAACTGAGTGCGGTATTCGTGAGCGCACTTCGGCTTAGTCACACGGACCTACAAGTCACCCATCGCGATGTGGGACATAACCCTCCGCCTTTTATTTCCGACGCCTGGATTGGTGCCGCTTTTGCCAAAGGTGATTTCAATGATCCATCCATGAAAGGCGCACTGCACCACTCTGATGAATTAGCTTCAGAATTACTTACGTGTGACGCCCTACTCATCGCCTCACCGATGCATAATTTTCATGTGTCCGCTTCACTCAAGGCGTGGATCGATCAAGTCGTCCGCACGGATATGACCTTTAAAATTACCGAAGAAGGCCCGGTTCCTTTAGTTCGTGGTAAAAAAGCACTCGTGGTTACCTCACGTGGCGGCTTTGTGGCGGGTACAGCTTATGATTTTCAAGAGCCGTATTTGCGTACCATCTTAAGTTTCATTGGAATCACTGATGTTACTTTCATTCACGCCGAAGGCGTCAACAGTAGTGATCAAGATCGCGATGACGCCATCACCACAGCTTCCGTAAAGTTGATCGCGCTGGCCGAAACTTGGTAACAGCGTCATTCGTGAAAACGGATGCGTCGCTTCGGCACGCCATTCGTTTTCGGTAAAACTTTTTCCTGCGTTTGAGAATTTTCCGACAACTGCTCGGATTTACTTTTCCACTTACGTTCAAAACCGGTACTCGCTGGTCGAACCATTTCCTTACCGAGTTTAGCATTAATCGTATCGACTGCTTTCATCAAACGATTACGCGATGACGGTACTGCGGTGCCCAAACCAGGAAGTGTTTCCTGAACAATATCCTTCGATGATAATTCCGTTAAGATTACGCCTGCTTTTTTGTAAAAGTAGCCTTCTTTAAAAACACGCTTTAACGCGCGCTGGGCCATCGCACCGATCACCCCTAAATCATCAGTCAGAAAATCAATTTCCTCTGTTTCACTCGTGCCGTATTGTTCGGCATCTTTCTGAAAACGATTAGTACCAAAAAAGACCGTGACGGTAGAAGTGGCTAAATTTTCCTGACGTAGTTTCTCCGCCGCTCGTACAGCATGCGTAGCGATGGCCTCCGATAAATCAGTGAAGTCACTCACCGGGCGGCCAAACGACCGAGAGACCATGATACTTTTACGTGCCTCTGCATTTTCGATGATCTCGTGACAAGGAATGCCCCTTAATTCTAATGCAATACGCTCTCCAACCACTCCAGCCAGTCGTCTGATAAAAGCAGGATCCGCCTCCGCTAAGTCTTGGGCCGAGAGAATCCCATGGCCACGTAGTCGTGTGGCCAGCCCTTTACCCACGCCCCAAATATCGCGCGTCTTCACTCCCTTTAAAAACTCTTCGCGACCTGCCGGTGAATAAGGAACCACGATGACTCCGCCCGACTCCGCATCGCCCTTCGCTCTTTCGTTAGCGAGTTTACATAAAACTTTCGTCGCACCCATTCCAATGGAAACAGAAATACCAGTGTTGGATAAGACATCGTTACGAATTCGATGACCTAAGGCACGCGCGTCAGCTTCGGGCATATCGGGAAAACCTAAAAAGGCTTCATCAATCGAATAAGATTCAAAGTCACGCGCTTGTTTAGCGAGCACCTCCATCACGCGTTCAGAAAAATCTCCGTAGACCGAAAAGTTTGAGGAAAAAACTTTTACCGAATGGGCTTCACAAACTCTCCGCACTTGAAAAAAAGGTGCGCCCATCGGAATACCCAAAAGTTTAGCTTCACTCGATCGCGCAATGACACATCCATCATTGTTGGAAAGAACGACAATCGGTACTCCAATGAGTGCCGGATTTAATGCGCGTTCACACGAGGCGAAAAAATTATTACAATCGGCAAGGGCTCGTAACATATGAACATTTGTTCATCTATCCGTTTGCCAATCTTTTCAAGGGTAAAAGTGCCTAGTCACAAAAAAAGGCGGGTCCTTGCGGCCCGCCCTTTCGAGTCATCTAACCCCAGATTACGATGCAGTTAAGGCGGTGACCTCAGCGCGAATCTTCTCGGCCAGAGCGGTCGAGAGGTAACGCTCACTTGGGCTACAAGCGATCGTGACGATGCGCTTACCAGCAAACTCAGGACGTTTCGCTAATTGGAGA
>Ga0209088_10001124_pt1 | contig 17644 bp, 8 predicted proteins | sample S_140625_EF_Meta_FD_187324 | JGI IMG/M metagenome (GOLD analysis project Ga0209088, IMG submission 187324) | Freshwater microbial communities from Lake Simoncouche, Canada to study carbon cycling - S_140625_EF_MetaG (SPAdes) (version 2) | ecosystem: Environmental > Aquatic > Freshwater > Lake ... | reverse complement strand
GGACACTGCTTATTCTCTCGCTGCACCAACGACCTGGGCTAACCCCGTGACGGTCAGCACAGGTACGAGTCCAACCTGGTGTGTGTTGGATGGCGTGGCTGGGTACTACTTCCCGAATGGTGCTTCGGACTTGCAGGCCCAATTCACATCGGATTCTGGTGCTTGGACGACGATCAACCCGACTGATTCCGACTCTGCTACCTACACCGATTATTATCTCAAGCTACTGTTCAAGCATGGGGCGAATCCGACGGCCGCGAAGTATGCGTATGTGATCCTTCCCAATCGAACTGTGAGCAGCGTGAAGGCTTATGCGGCCAATCCAGACGTCGCGATTCTTTCCAATACCGAACCCACAAGCACGACCGCTGGCATCCAGGCGGTAAAGAGTCAGATCCTTGGCGTGGTGGCGGCGAATTTCTGGGCCAAAACGAGCGGTCCGGACAACGGTGGCACAGCGGACATCATCACCGTGAACAAGCAGTGCTCGGTTATCGTCAAAGAAACCTATAACACTCTTTCGGTGGGTGTGGCCGATCCCACACAGAGTAACACCGGAACTATCACGGTCACCTTGAACGGCCGCGCTTCGCTCGCAACTTTGTCTGCTGACACCGGTGTGACGGTAACGGGAAACAATCCGATCACGCTCAGCGTGAATGTGAATGGATCTAAGGGAAAGTCGTTCAACGCTTCTTTTTCCACATCTCCAGCTCCGCGCATCATCGGCAACCTGAACATGGTGGGGGTGACCGGTTCGCCGATTAGCTATCAGATCGCATCTGACGTTAGCGGGGTAACCTTTGGGGCGACCGGTTTGCCTCGGGGCTTGAGCGTGAACACAACCACGGGGGCAATTACGGGAACGCCGACTGAAAGTGGAACGTACACCGCCACTGTCTCCGCCACCAACGGTTCGGGTAGAGCTGGGTATGCGACTTTGACGATTCAGGTTGGGGCCAACCTTTCCAATCTTTCGAGCACCTTTGGAGCTTCTACAACTTGGGTTTGCCCGGCGAATGTGACTGCAGTTCAGGTGGAGTGTTGGGGGGCGGGTGGAGCGGGAGGGAGCGGATCCAAACCGGTTTCAGGGAATGCATTTGGTGGAGGTGGTGCTGGTGGCTCTTATGCCAAGAAAAGCTCAGTCTCGGTTGTTCCTGGGACAAGTTATACAATTTCGATTGGAGCTGGAGGTATCAGTGTTCTTTCAGCTAATACAGCTAGTCCAACCTCTGTGCCTGGCGGAGATTCATGGTTCGGAGTTGGATCTATCAAAAACTGCTTAGCCAAGGGAGGAGCCGGAGGCCAAAGCGTGATTAGTTCCGGATCAGGCATAGTCGGAAATGGTGGAACTGGAAGTTCAGCTGGTAACATTGGGGATGTTGTATTTGCCGGTGGAAACGGTCTTGCCGGACAAGGTAGTCCCACCAACACGGGAGGAGGTGGAGGGGGTAGTGCCGGAATATCGAGCGTAGGAGGAAGTGCAACTTCATATCTCGGTGCAACTGCAGTGAGCGGTGGAGGGGCAGGGGGAAATGGGAAAGATTCAAACGGGGAGGGTTCCCAGGGCGGTTCACCCGGTGGAGGGGGCGGTGGAGCTAGAGGATCCTCAGTTGGATCTCAATCCTTAGGAGGAACGGGTGGAGCGGGTCAGATAGTTCTCACAGTGGTGGGAATGGCCAAGGTTCCGCAGACGATCACTTTTGGTTTGGATCCGGCGACCGCCAAAATCGGGGATGTGGCACGGACGTTGATTGCGACCTCTTCTGCCGCCGGGTTGGAGGTTACGCTGACCAGTTCGGATACCAGGGTCGCGACGATCACCAGCGGAAACACGCTGAACATTGTGGGAGTAGGGACGACCACCATCACCGCCAAGCAAGCCGGGAATTCGAACTACGAGGCGGCTACGGATGTGTCGGTAGTTTTGACGGTTAGTGCGGCATCTGGAACGACTTTCGCCAGCTGGAGCGGAAATGCGGCAGTCACCTCCGACTTGGTCAGCCGATACGCCTTTGGTGCGGTCAGCAAGAGCTCCGCTCCTGAAAAAATGACCAGCAGCATCACGTCGACCACGCTGAGCCTGACGGCGGTGGTGCGAACGGATGATCCGAAGTTGGTCATCACGCCCAAATCGGCCAGCACTCTGGGAACTTGGAGCGCAACGGACCCAGTTATTTCTGTGGTCAATGCGGCCGATCAAACAGGATTGGGAACGGGTTTGGTACGAAAGGTGTACAGCGTGGAGCGGGGGATCGACAGCAAGCGATTCCTCAAACTGGAGGCAGTGTATACTCCGTAAGATGGCGAGGCCTTGAGGAGGATTAGGAATAGGTAGGGACGGCTATCCTTAGCCGTCCATGTTGTGAGTTGGATAAACAGGGTTCGGTGCAAAACATGGACGCGTAGGGGTACGCGTCCCTACCGGCGATTTTACCTTCGATCAGGGCAGGTGGTGCCCTCGTGCCAGATACTATCGAGCGTAATGGTTTTCGGTTTTTCCGGAATGCCGCGACGGTTTTGATTGATCTGTTCGGCGAGGAGATCCACCGCCGCCGCCCCGATCTCCTCGGGTTGCTGGTTGGTTCCGCTGAGTTCTCCTTTTTCTGGGGTCCAGTTCAGGTGAACGAACGAGACGTTGTCCGGCACGCGGAATCCGTTCTTCCGCATCCAGGTCAAGATCGGGCCGTGGTTGGCGAGGACGGCGTCAGGCTTCTCCTTTTCCATCCAGGCGATCACTGTGGCTTCGTCGAACTGATCGACCAGGAGGGGCTCGATTTTGGCTAGTGCCGGGTGGGTGTACTGCCAGGCCAGATAGCCGGCGAGCCAGCGGCTTTCCACCTTGGCGTCGACAAATTTGGGCATGGCCAGTCCGATCCGGCGATGTCCGCGTTTTTGGCACTGATCCATCGCGAGGGAGAGGGTGTGAAATTGGCTATTCGTCACCCGATGAACCGGAATTTCGTTAAAGGTGTGGCCGAAGGCAACGGTGGCAAACGGATCCCAGGAGAGGGTGAGAGGCATTCCGTACGTGGGCAGGGGGGCAAGGAGAAGGCCGCGGATGCCGCGGAGGTGCATTGTGCGGGAGAGATCGGTCGGAGTTTTTTCGCGAATCCACAAGGTTTCGATTCCGTAGCCAAGGGCGGTGGCTCGGGCGGTGGCGCCGATTAGGTAGCGTGCGAACGAGGGATTTTCCTTCCATCCATCGCGTGTCGGGAAGGAGGTTATGAAGCCGAGATTGCAGACGAATTTTGTTTTTCGGGTCGAGCGAAGGGAGGTCATCAGGGCGCTGACCATTGGATTGGGGGTGTAGCCGAGTTCTGCGGCGACTTCCGCTACGCGGGCGCGCATGGAAGAAGAGATGCGGGGGCTATCCCTAAGGGCGAGCGAGACGGTTACCTTTGATACTCGGCAACGTTTTGCGATGGTTTCAAGTGTTATTGGCATGGCTTAAATCCTTTTAGGTAAGCATAATACGCAGTTTAGTTAACTAGTAAAACCAAAAAAGAATTCAAAAATCTTAGCGTAAAGATTTCGTTAACAACTATTTAGCCGAAGATAGGCACAAAAGTGCTAAAAAAGATGCAAATAGAACTTGAGAACTGTAAGCAAAGTTGTACTATTATATTAGCATGGTGTTGGAAAAATATATGAACAGACCGATGAGCCCGCTGTCCAAATTGCAGGATTAATGTCCCATTAGTAGGAGGTCCAAAATATGAATAAAAAAACCATCCTGAAATTCAACTCCATCAAACCCGTCCGACGTGCATCGTGGTTGGCGCTGGCGATTCTTGCGGTTGGGGCATTTGGAAATTCTGTTCAAGCGCAATGGGTGGTGAGTGAAAATTTTAACGGCTACGCCACCTCTGATGCTTTGAGCACCTCTAAGTCTCCAATTTTGTTGAGCGGTTTTTCTACAGCCAACACGTTTATTGTTGATTCGGCCGGTAATAAAAAACTGAATCTTTTGAAGGCTACTACTGCTACTTCTGGTAGTGGAACCCTCTTTAAGTTATCTGACACTGGGACTACCGATCGTCCTCAAGGGTATGTTTCTTTTAAAATTTCTCAAGGCACCGGAGGAACAGCAGCAAATTACATGGCTTTTGCGCTGGGAGCTGCCGACGCGAATACTATGGCGGCAAGCTTAACTCAATGGATGTCTGTTCGGTTTGTAATAGGCTCCCCAAGTACCATTACAATTTATTCTGGCAACGGAACCACCACTGGTAACCCTACGCAACAGAAGTCCACTGTTAACTCCTCATATAGTAGTTCATACAGTTTTCCAACCGGTGAATGTACTGTCCAAATATGGTACAATAAGACAGGGAATACATTTACCTATCTAAACCCATCAGGTGTTTCAAAATCTCTTAACGCAAATACGTATGTTGTTTATGTAAATGGAACTGCTTGCGGGGCTGATGGCGGTGTCGGATCGGGAATTTTTCCAGCACAAGTATGTTCACCAGCGTCACCAACACCAGTACAAGTAGCTACTATCGGAAAGCTTGGATTTATTGGTGGATCCAGTAGTAGCACTCATGATTTTACTGTAGACGACATTTATGCAGCTGATTCAGCCACTGCCCCCCTCTCACAACCTACCCTCACGGCAAATCCTATATCGGTCACGGCTCAGGCTGGGGCAACGGCGGTTAACAACACCATTAGCTATGGTGGGAATCCGACACCTACTTTTTCGGCTACGACTACCGGAGGAACTTGGCCAAGTTGGGCGACTTTGAGTTCCAGCGGAACTGCGACATTTAATCCCTCCTCCAGCGTGACGCCTGGTCTATATGCCCTTACTTTTAAAGGGGAAAATAGCCAGGGTTCGGTCAACGGGACCTTCAATGTGAACGTTACGGCCGCGGCAACCACTCCTCCTACGATCACCAGTCCGATCAGTCCAGTTGTGGCTAAGTATTTATCCTCTTATACGTTAGCGAGTCCCCTTTATACCCTGACATCAACAGGGGATCAACCGATCACATATACGGCGGCCAACCTGCCTGCGGGATTGTCTTTGTCGGGGTCCACGATTATCGGTTCTGCGACAACGCTGGGACAGTCCGTGGATGTAACCTTGACGGCAATAAACGCTGCGGGATCATCGGCTCCCATCACGCTTCCCATCAAGGTCGCTAACTACTCTTGGAATGGAACTGGGACAGATTGGAAGCTTGCGAGTTCATGGAACTATGACGGAGCTGTGGCCACCCTCGCTCCGGTATTCAATTTCGCGGGCGATGTAGCGGTTTTGGGAAGCGGCGGCAGTTCGGTGGTCGTGCCAGATATTGGGAGTTCCATCGCCGGCCTTATTTTCAATTCAGGCTCCCCTGCGTATCAGTTTTCCGGCGGAACTTTGACGGTCGGTAACAATGCGAGCATCGTCAATAATTCGACGTCCGCCATCACTTTCGCCAACAAGGTGGTAAATAACGGAGGAAATGCCACATGGAGTTCCGTTGCCGGTGGTTCTATCGTTCTCGGCGGTGGGTTTGACTGCACCGGCAGTGACTCAGCTAGCAATAGGACAGTCACACTTGGCGGTACCGGAGACTTTACCGTCGGCGGTCCGATCGGGAATGGTGGAAACGTGGGCACAGTTGTCGGCACGGTCGCCGTAACCAGTACGGGGACAACTCTCTTCAACGCGGCCAATACTTATTCCGGTGCCACCACGGTGGGTGCCGGCGCGAATTTAAAATTGGGCAACGCTGCCGCTTTGGGGGACACCACTGGGGCCACGACGGTTAGTGGAACCCTCGATCTTTTTGGGTTCTCCCCTTTAGCTGAGAAATTCACCCTTTCGGGAGGATCGATCGTCAACAGTAGCTCCACGCCGGTGACGATCGATGGTACAGTTGCCCTCACGGGTACGGGCAATACGATCAACGCCTCCAGCGCGGCGATGACCATATCCGGCGTGATTTCCAGCTCAGGGAGTTTCACAAAAAACGGAGCCAACACGCTGACCCTGACCGGGGTGAACACATTCACCGGCGGGTTCACTCTCAACGCCGGAACGGTGGTTGGGAATTCCGATTCCCCGTTTGGAAGTTATAATACAACTACATCTATATCTATCAACCTTGTGGGCGGTAATCTGATTGTCCAAAATCCAGTCGCTTTTGGATATAATGGTACCGTCAATGTAAATACAAGACCCAGAGTGAATCTGGGTGGTGGTACGTTGACGGCTCAAACCGACCTCACCCTGAATGCGAATGGTGCTGCATCCGGTCAGGTGACCATTTCAGCGCCGTCGACGATCTCGGTGGACAACAATAGAACGGTAAGGATTGAGAGAATGGTTGCGACGGACAATACCACTGCGGCAAATTCCGTTTTGACCAAGACAGGGCCTGGGACCTTGACCATCATAGGCAACGCCTCAACGGTTATCGGCGGGTATGTGGTGAATGAAGGAATCCTTGCCTTCAACGGAAGCTCGAATGCGGGTATGGGCAGTGGGCCGATTGTGATGAACGGTGGAAGCCTCTGGGTCTCAAAGGGAGCAGGAAGTAAATTCCAATATTCGGGATTCAACATCGCCAATCTGCTTTCTCTTCAGCAGAACACGGTCAACTATTTTGAACCTAACGTTAACTCCCCGGCAGGGTACAATGTGATGAGCTTGGGCGCCCTGAATCTCAACGGATACAAGTTGACCTACATGAGAACCAGCACGACCCCATTTGTCAGTGTTCCCCAAACCGATCCGATGGTGACACTCCGTTCGGCTACACTTAATCCTGGTGCCAACGGACTCGAAAATGACACCAGCGTGGTTCTCGTTCTGCAAGGAGCTTCGGGTACGGGTGGATTGACCAAGACAGGGACTGGCACTCTTGTGTTATCGGATCAACCGAATCAAATCTCTCCAAACGCTGTTCTGACAGGCGGTGTCGTTACAAGCATTGGTCTACCGGATAATCCAATGAAGGGATTCACCGGGACCCCAAACGTTACGATTGCGGCCCCCATGAATCTTGATGGGACACCGGTCCTAGGCGGTGTACGAGCCACGGCTACGGCTACTGTAGTCAACGGAGTCATTACTGCGATTACAGTGGACAGTGGTGGTGGTGGGAGTGGCTATCTCAGTGCTCCCCAGGTGACGGTAACTCCGACCGATGCCGTGACGTTTAACACCTATAACGGCGCGACTTCGGTTCAGGGCGGGAAGTTAAATCTAAGTGGCAGTTCCTCCTCCTCAATCAGCTTCGCGAGCGGAACAACGTTGGAACTCAACTATCAAGCCCCTTCCGAGGCATCGGCTTCCTTGGATTCAGACGTTTCGACCATGCCACTGAAGGGCATCTCCCTGGCAAAATCGTTTGCCGGATACACGGTTCCTCCAACGGTAACGATCGGGGCTCCGCAAAATCTGGATGGTTCACTGATAGCCAATGGCGTCGCGGCTACTGCCACGGCACAGATCGCGAACGGCCGGATTGTAGGGTTCACCATCACTAGCCTTGGTTCTGGATATTCATTGGCTCAGAGACCCATCGTGACCATTACGCCTCCCGATCAGGAGACGGTGGTGGCAACGACAACGGGTAGCCTGAATTTTGCACCAGGTTCAAGGGTTCGAGTCAGCATGTCCTCGGCACCTGTGGCGGGCAGATCCTACACCCTTGTGACCGCCAGCGGAGGAATCACCGGCACTCCAGTGTTGGAATCCTTGACGGTCAATGGGGTCGCTACGACCGGTTACACATTGAGTAAGAGCGGAAATAATCTGATCCTTGAGCAAGTAAGTCTCGACGGTTATGGCACTTATTTATTGGACAACGGATTTGATTCAGCGACTCCATTCAATGCCGTGACGGCTAACGGAGCACAGGTTGGATTGGTCTATGCCTTTGGCTCGGCGAGCGGAATGCCGCAGAACAACGGTGTGACAGCTGTCCCGGTGATGAACGGGAATCAACTGACCTACGCCTTCGATCTAGTAAATGACCCGGCCCTGACTGCGACCTACCAGACCAGCACCGATCTGGTCACTTGGACGACGCCTGTAGCGGTGAGCGCAGGCACAGGAACCACGCCTAGTGGATTCTTGAAAAAGCAGGTGCAGGTCACTGGATCGGGCAAGCTGTTCATTAGAGTCAACGTTACGCGGTAACCATAGGCAGGAGGGCTGAATGATCAGCGAGGCGGGTTAGGGACAACCCGCCCTAATAGCTAATGAATTTTTTGGAATTGGTAGGGACGGCTAATGATAGCCGTCCATGTGGTGAGTTGGATGAAAAGGGTTCGGTGCAAAACATGGACGCGTAGTGGTTGGCCCCCTCAAACCTTCCCCCGCCCATCCTCATCACTGCGTCCCGCAAGTTTTGATTCCCGCTTACGCGGGGGGATTCTCGTCCCTGCCGGTGATGAGTTCCGCGTTGTGAATTTTGCGCGCCCTACCTTTCTGTTTCGGGGTGGTGTGGGTTGGGTGAAGCTGGTAAAATTAAATATGTTTTTACGCGCAGTTTTTTGTTTCTTGGCGTTGATGGGTCACGCTTGGGCTGGGTCCCCTGTAACTATCCGTGTGGATATGGAAAAACCGATCCGGACGATTCCGGAAGATTTTTGTGGGTTGAGCTATGAGACGAAGATGCTCTTGCCCAACACCAACACGGGCAAACACTACTTCCGCGGGGATAATCTGCCCCTGATCACAGCGTTCAAAACGCTGGGGATTAAACATCTGCGGGTGGGGGGGAACACGGCGGAGCGGGCGACTGTCAATATTCCAGATGAGAAGGACATCGATGCGCTCTTTGCCTTTGCGAAGGAGGCGGGAGTGAAGGTGATTTATAGCGTTCGCCTCCAGAAAAACACGCCTGAGGCTGCGGCGAAGATCGCGAAGTATGTGAACGAAAAGTATGGGGATCGGCTTTCCTGTTTCATTTTGGGGAATGAGCCGAACAAGGACATGAAATATGAGGAGTTTCTGGCGGATTGGAAAAAGTTCCGGGAAGTGATCGCTCGGCCCGAGTATGTTCCGTCGGCCAAGTTTTGTGCCCCGACGGCGACGGATCGGAATCCCGACTGGGCCAGAGATATGGCGGGGGAGCCTGGAATGAAGGAGATGTTGGCAATGATCGGTCAGCACTACTACCCGGGCGGGGACGGTCCGAGTGTGAAGGATATTGTGAAGGCGAGGGATGATATGCTCTCTCCTGCTTGGCATCCGAAGTATCAGGCGTTTTACGATCTCTTCGTGCCAGCGGTATTGAAGAACGGGTTAAAATTCAGGATGAACGAGGGGAGTAGTTTTTCGAAGGGCGGGGCGTTGGGGGCGAGCGATACGTATTCCGCCTCGCTGTGGATTTTGGATTATCTGTACTGGTGGGCTCATCATAGTGCGAGTGGGTTGAATTTTCACACGGGGGAGAAGGTGTTGCCGGGAACGGTGGGGCCGGATAAGCCGAACGTGTACACCTCGCTGACCAGTTCGATGAAAGGGTACACGATTTTACCGCCTGGATACGGGATCAAGATGTTTGAGCTGGGTGGGCACGGGGATCTGTTGCCTGTGGAGGTGGAGAAGAATAAGCAAAAGGTGAATCTGGTGGCCTACGGAGTGATGGCTCAGGGGAAGGTGCTTTATGTGACTTTGATCAATCGGGAGTACGGGCCGAAGGGGAGGGCGGCGGAGGTGGAGATTGAGGTAGGAAAGTCGGTGGAGAAGGCGGAGACAATCACGATGAGTCAGAGGGATGGGGATATTGCAAAGGTGAATGGGGTGACAGTGGGAGGAGAGGAAATTGGGGAGAATGGGGGGTGGGCGGGCGGGTGGAAGGGTCTGGCTGAAGCAGGCAATGGGCCAAAAGTTACAGTGGGCGTGCCGGCTGCATCGGCTATAGTTCTCAAATTATCCCTAAATAGATAAAAGTACGTAGTTGGAGAGTGGCAATGGGGGTTGGTTAGCTAGGTGGTCCAAACTCAGTAGTTCAAAAGATAGCTAAAAAGCCTAAAAATTTAAATTAATTAACTAGTTAAACAACTTATTTTATCAAAATTATATATATGTAAATATATAATAGACAGCAATTTAAATTGTAAAAGTTAGTTTTATTCATTTAATACTTTCAAGGCAATTGATAAATATCCTTTTAAGGATATATTAGTTAACGTGATTGACAGTTTATTTGAAAAAAGTTTTAGAAAAAGCTGTTTTAATTTGAACATAGGTATCCCTTTTGGGTCAAAATAACATGAGCAAAAAATTAAATACTCTGTTCTCGCTGGGGGTCGCTCTCTTGGGGCTATTATTTTGCCCCACGCCCAGTGCGATGGCGGTTAATTTTATGTGGAACAACACTGGGACGACTTGGAATGGTGGCTCATCTTGGGTTGGGGGAGTTGCGCCCTCTAGCAACAGTTCCAGCACCACCGATACGGTCGAGTTTGGTAATATGACGGCAAATTTCAACAATGTTTATTTGGCCTCCAACAGAACAGTTCTTGGGGCCACGTTCAATGCGGGAGCCAACGCTTACACGTTTGCCACCGATCCGGTTACACCCCTCCGTTGGGCCGTCTCGACAAGTGGCATCGTGAATAATTCCACTGCGACACAAACGTTTAATTTGGGCATGGATTTGACTCAAGGAAACTCCACTTGGCAATCGGTAGCTGGCGGTAGCCTGATCTTTAATAACGGCATAAATCTTAGCGTCTCTGCATCGAGCAGAACTCTCACAATTGCCGGTGCCGGAAACTTCACTGTGAACCAGGCAATCGCCAATGGCGGAACCGCCACGGCAGGCGCGGTGACAGTTACAGCAACTGGATCTACCACCCTTACGGGAAACAATACTTACGATGGGTTGACCACGATGAACGCTGCGAACGGAACGTTGACCTTGAGCGGGAACAACTCAGGTGCTGCCGGAGGGGTGACCCTGACTGCGGGCACATTGAATATTAACAACAACAATGCCTTGGGATCAGGAGTTCTCAGCCTTGCGGGTACGGGTGCCACCATTAACAACACCAGTGGCTCTGCTGTGGTGAATGCGGGAAATCAGGCTTGGACGTTAAACGACGGACTGACTTTTGGAGCGTCCGGAAATAGTGCGGCAAATAACCTCGATCTTGGGACTGGAGTTGTCACTGCAAGCTCTTCCAGGACGATTACTTTGGCGGGAACGGGCACCCAATTGACGATGGGTGCTGTGAATATTACCAGTTCCTCAACCGGCAGAACCCTTACTGCTAATGGAGCGGGGAACAATCTTGAAATGCGTGGGTTGACCCTTTCGGGAAATACATCGATTGCGGTTACCGTGACCTTGGATGGAACGGCTAACATTGGGGTGACCGGAGCGATTAGCAACGGGCAGAACTTCGCCAACGGAGTCTTGATCAAGAGCACGGGGACAACGACATTCTCTGGAGCGAATACCTATACGGGCGGAACCGAGATTGCCAGCGGGGCTACGCTGCGTTATGGGGCGAACGATGTTACGGCTAATAACGGTGGTGAAATGTATGTGAACGGGGGAACCCTGAATCTGCAATCTTATAACGACACGGTCTCATCTCTGAGAGTCAGTACAGGAGGAACCATCAGTGGTAGTGGGACTCTGACTGCCGCCAGCTTTGCACTTTCTGGAAATACAACCATCGATGCGAATTTGGCAGGTGATGCGGCCACATTATCCAAGACAACGTCAGGTTCAGTCTCATTGTTGAACGGAAATAATACCTACAGTGGCGCAACGACTGTCTCCTCGGGGACCTTAAAATTAGGATCTAACACAGCATTGGGGAGCACATTGGGAGGAACGACTGTGTCGAGTGGGGGAATCCTTGATTTGAATGGCAAGACAGTGGGTGCAGAGGGACTTACTTTTAGCGGTACGGGAGGACTTCTTAACAGCAGCGGGGCGACCGCCTCCGTCAGTGGAAATATGGAAGTCGGAGCTGGGATGACAGTTGATACAACAGGGAGCATCACTTTGAGCGGAAACTTGACGGGTGCATCAACAAGAAATTTGACGAAGAACGGGGCTGGAACATTACGACTTACGTCCTCGGGTTCAACGTTTGCTGGAACAAGCACGGTGACTGCCGGCACCCTGTTGGTCGATACGGGGGCCAGTGTTGCAACTAGTGCGAGCATCGTGAATGGCGGTTTGCTCAAGGTGAATGGGACTGCTGGCGCCGTAACAGTGAATACCGGTGGAAGCTTGGGTGGATCGGGAACGGTGGGTGCGTTAACACTAACAAGTGGTTCATTTCTAAAGCCCGGAAATAGCCCTGGATTGCTGACAGCTTCATCTTCTAGTTGGGCGGCAGGATCCACCTACAATTGGGAGATCAACAATGCGACTGGCACAGCTGGAACAAACTGGGACGTTTTCTCTGTGACTGGCGCACTTGATCTGAGTGCCCTTTCCTCCACAGCCCAAATGAATCTGGTTTTGGAAAGTCTTTCGATTGCCAACTACAGTACTACCTCACCCTACACCTGGGTCATTGCCAAAGCGGGATCTTTCACCGGAACCGGTTTAGTTGATGGTGCAAATGTGACAGATCTCTTCAACATTAACGCAATAGCTTTCAACAATGGGGATCTACCAGCAAATGGATTTAGAGTTGAAGTTGGGACTTCAGAAGGTCTTCGCACACTCAATCTGATGGCCATTCCTGAACCGTCGACCGGATCCTTGATGATGTTTGGATTGGGTGGGTTGGTGATGACTCGTCTCCTTCGCCGCAAAGTAAGTTAAGAGTCTTTTCAGTTCGGCCGAGTGTCGCTGCTGGCTGTAATCACGATTTCATTTTGCGGAAGGACTCCATCGCAGATATTCTCTTCGGATGAGTTTTTCTCTGAGAGCAGTTCCCCTTGTTTGCTCTGCAATTTTAGCGTGTGGGTGGGCAGAGACCAATCTGCCCGTTAGCGTAAATTCAGCTGATACGAATGAAGTCACTCCCCTGAACCTGCCCGGATCAGAACCCTTTGTTTTTAAGAAGGCAGGCGATGTGGAGCTCCGGCTTCATTTAGTAAAACCGAAGGATTGGATAGCGACCGACAAGAGAGCCTGTCTGGTGACTTTTTTCGGGGGAGGATGGAGCAGTGGAACGCCATCCAAGAGTATTACCTATGCAAAGTGGGGGGCGAAATACGGAATGGTGGGAGTAGCTCCCGACTATCGCACCCGCAAACGGTTTGATGCCAAGCCTGAAGATTGCGTGGCGGACGGACGCGCGGCGGTGCGTTGGGTTCAGGATCATGCGGCAGAGTTGGGAATCGATCCGGCAAAGATTGTGGTACAGGGCTCTTCAGCGGGAGGCCATGTGGCGGCATGGACTGCAATCCAGGATCCTGTGACGTCCGAGACGGCCTCCGATCCCGTGCCGAATCCTGCTCCGATGGGACTGATCCTTCTCTGGCCAGTCACAGATACGGGAACGAATGGTTATGGGGGGCCAAAGCGTTTCGGAAATGATGAGGCTCGGGCAAACAATCTTTCGGTGACAGGCCGAATGCCTGTGAAGATGCCGCCCACGCTGGTGTTTCATGGAACGGCGGACAAGACGGTGAAGTTCGAAAATTCGCAGGCTTTTACGGAAAAAATGAAAGGCAATGGGAATCTGTGTGAGTTGGTTGTGTTTGCCGATGCCCCGCACTCTCCCCAGTCGAGTAAGGAAGGTGAGAAGGGTAAGATTGTAAAAGCGAAGATCGAGGAGGAGAGCCTAAAGTTTTTGGTGAAAATGGGGCTGGTAAGCCACGAACAGGTATCGGCAGGCGCGAAGACGACGGACAAGGAAAACGGGGAGTAGATTTTTGTTTAGATTCGCCTGCCTTGTCAGTTTCTGGGGGCTCTGCCTGAACCTTCAGGCGGCAGAAAAACTTCTTCTCATGCAGGAGGCTCGGTTGGGCCAGTTGAAATCGGCTTACGAAGGGAAGGAGGATCCTAATCTTCCGTCCGAAGCGATGGCTATGGCGACGAAGATCGTGAAGGAGGCGGAGAAGAGAGTGGGGAAACCGATAATCACGATTACGGAGAACGAAAACCTCCAGGCCAGCAAGGATCCGCACGACTATTTTAGTACGGCTCGTTACTACTGGCCGGATCCTTCGAAACCCGATGGTTTGCCATACATTCGAAAAGATGGAGAAACCAATCCGGAGCACAGCGAGGTGTCCGACGAGAAGAAGTTGAACGATATGATTCATGCGGTGAAGTATCTGTCACTGGCCTATTTCCTGACGGGGCAAGAGAGGTATGCGGAGGAGGCGGGGAAGTTTCTCCGGGGATTTTTTCTAGATCCGACGACGCGGATGAACCCAAACATGAATTACAGTCAGAGCGTGCCCGGAGGTGCGGAAGGGAGAGGTTCGGGGGTGATTGATTCGCGGGAATTTATGAGGATTTCCGATTTTCTTTTTCTGATTTCGAAAAGTCCCTCTTGGACCGATCAGGACCGGTCCGCAATGAAAGCATGGTGGACCGAGTACGCGCAGTGGCTGCAGACGAGTAAGATCGGGCTACAGGAAAAAAGCGCGCCCAATAATCACGGTGCAGCCTACGATGTCCAGCTGAGCGCAGTTTTGGTGATGGCTGAGAAAGAGGAGGATGCAAAGAAAGTCTTGGGAGAGTCACTGCCTGCCCGGTTGGACGCTCATATCACCCCAGAGGGTAAGCAGCCGAGGGAATTGGCTCGGACTAAAAGCTGGTCGTACAGCTGCTTTAATCTGAAGAATATTTGCAATGGGGCGGTGATGGCTCGGGCTTTGGGCATCGATCTTTGGAATCATGAGGGAGAAGGGGGCAGGGGGAGTTTGAGGAAGGCGATGCTTTATCTTGTTCCTTTTTTAAAAAATCCCGAGGGCTGGTCAGAGAAGCAGATCACCAAGTTTGAGCCGAAGGAGGCTCGGGTTTGGTTGAATGACGGGGCGGTGGTTTATGAGGAGGATGTTATCCGATCCGCCCAGAAAGAGTTTGCCCCGATGGAGAAAGCCGATGTGGAAGATTGGATTTCGACACCGGTTCAGAAATGAGGTTTCGTGGGGAGCTTTTTGGTAGTACCATGGCAATTATGATGAAATCTTTTCGCTCCTCGTTCGCTTGGCTGACCCTCGGCCTTGGAATAGCTTCGATCGGATGGAGTGAGGGGAAAGAGTCTGCCCATTGGAAGGCCTTTCAATCCGCCACCGATCGTTCACCGGCGGAGATCCTGACCGACTACTCCTATGCGGGATACGAGCATGGGGAGAAGGCGATTCCCGATGTGCAGGGGCCTGTTTTCAAGGTAACCGATTATGGGGCGGTAGCGGACGATGCGATTTCGGATGAGGATGCGATCCGCAAAGCGGTGGCGGCGGCTGAAAGTGCGGGTGGAGGGGTGGTGCTATTTCCGGCGGGTAAGTTTCTGATTTGGGCGGATCGCAAGAAAGTGAAGCCGATCCGAATCACCCGTTCCGGAGTGGTGTTACGAGGAGCAGGGTGTGGGCGCGGGGGCACGGTGATCCGACTCGTGCACTCCGGCTATGGTACGGGTCCCTATCCGGTGAAGGGCATCGATTTCAACACGATCCCCTACGCCTTTGTCTTCAGTCCGAGGGACGAGGAAAAGTCGGAGATGGACAAGGGGGAGGCGGTGACGGGGGCGGTGAGAAGGGGGGCTATGGAGGTTCCGCTAAAATCAACAGAGGGGTTTAAGCCGGGCGATTGGATCACGCTGAAGGCGACCACGCCCAAGTTGAATGTGGAGTTGATGGCGGGGCTGAAGCCGGATCCCACTTGGGAGCGAATCATTCAAAAGGGGTCAAGCATCAGTGAACTGCATCAGGTGGCCGCGGCACGTGATGGAAAAGTCGTGTTGAAGGATCCGCTTTTGGTGAACCTGGGCGAGGATTTCGGGGTCAAGGTCGCGCGCGCGGTGATGATTGAGAACACGGGTGTCGAGGACATGACATTTCAGGGAGGATGGCGGCAGGTTTTCGTGCATCACCGTTCGGCCTTGGATGACGAGGGATGGGATTCGATCCTGTTTTCCCATGTGGCGAACGGGTGGGTTCGGCGGTGCGCTTTCCTCAACCTCAACTCGGGTGTGTACTCGAAAGATTCAGCATTCTGCTCGTTGTTGGAGAACCGTTTTGTCGGGACCCAGAGCCACTACGACTTAGCGGTTCGCGCGAACAGCACGTACAACCTGATGGGACTGACGGATGAGGCGATCGGACCGCAACATAGTGCCTCCACGGGCAACCGCTCGGCTGGAACGGTAGTTTGGCGCTGGAGGATGACGCCGAACTCCTCGATTGACTCCCACGGGAATGGGCCCTACGCAACCCTGATTGACCGGGTGGATGGTGGAACAATGACCCGAAGCGGAGGTCCGGCTCCCTCTTTCCCGAATCATATGCGGTGGATGGTATTTTGGAACTTTGCCTACAATTCGGACGACAACCAGCCGATCAACCTATGGAACTACGTGAAAGGGAAAGAGGCCAAGTTTGTGAAACCGCTCTTCGTGGGGCTACATGGGAAACCTGTGACCTTAGTGGCGGAGGCATTGGAGGGGAATGAGTGTCAGGGGGAGAAGGTGGCGCCGGATTCCCTGTATGAGGCCCAGTTGGCCCTGCGGTTGGGCAAGGTGCCCGATTGGGTAGGATCGGCGCGTAAGGATTGGGAAAAGGTCATGGCGTTGGAGTTGCCACCCCATGGGGTGGTGGATATTGCAAAGCACGATCTTTGGGAGGAGGAGTTTGAGCTTGGGGAAATGATCCAAGACTGGAAATCGCAGATGGAGAAGCAGGAATTGGAATGGAATGTTCCAGTGGAGATTTCGACACCCGTCCCGGCCGTGAAGTGGAAGAAGGATTATGTGTTGATGCGAACCCTGCTACAGACGATGGCGACCTACGCCAACCCGGTGGCCTCGAGGGGCATCGTACGGACACCGATGAAGGTCAGCATAGAGGGTGAGGGCAACGAGGTGGTGCTGAGAATGGCGGTGCAGTCGGATCAGAAATCACAGAAAAAGACGGAAGAAAATCTCAAGGTGGCGCGGGAGTTGGCGCCTTTATGCGGGGGAACGTTGGTGGTTGAGCCGACGAGTTTGAAGTTAACCCTGAAAAGGTGAGGGGTTTTGGATTTGGTAGGGACGGCTACCCTTAGCCGTCCATGCGCTGTGTTGGATGAGCATGGTTCAATTCAAAACATGGACGCGTAGGGGTACGCGTCCCTACCAGTGCTTCAATCTAGTTAGAGTATTAGACTGATGGAAGAATGGGGTGTCGGACTGTCCAGAGTTCGCCTTTTTGATTTTTAAGGGACCAGTTGCCGGCTTTGGTTTCGCTTAATTCCCAGCGGCCCAACGGGGTAGAGATTTGGGCGACGGCGTGGAGTGCGGCCAGCCAGCCATCCCCAGAGATAGAATCTGTCTCGAGAAAGAGGGTGACGCTGTTGCCAGCGTTGAGGTGGGTGCGCGACTGTTTTCCGACGATGGTCCTTCGGGATCCGGCCTTGGCAAAACCTTGCAGGGATTGGAGGACAACATGATGGGTAGAGTTTTTCCAGGACAGGGTGGGGAAAGAAGATTTCTCCTTCAGATCCTCCATTTCCTTTGCCGAAAGGCTCTGACCTCCAAGCAGGAGCCGACATTTTTTCCC
>Ga0209088_10001121_pt1 | contig 17665 bp, 30 predicted proteins | sample S_140625_EF_Meta_FD_187324 | JGI IMG/M metagenome (GOLD analysis project Ga0209088, IMG submission 187324) | Freshwater microbial communities from Lake Simoncouche, Canada to study carbon cycling - S_140625_EF_MetaG (SPAdes) (version 2) | ecosystem: Environmental > Aquatic > Freshwater > Lake ... | reverse complement strand
ACTGTACATCAGCCTATGCTGTTGCTTTGTGGTGCTATTTTTTTGATTACTTTTAGCATAACAATTTATTTAATCATTGAACACCGCAGAGGACCAGGTAAAAAAAGAAAGCATTTTCATAAAAGTATTTACATCGAGATTATGTGGGCGGTAATTCCATTCTTAATAATTTTTCTCTTGGTGTGTCCAATATTTGTTACAGTTTTTGCTCAATAGATGTTGCAGTGTTTAATGCACTGCACCAGAAAAATTATAGATTTTATAAGAATTTACGGGTTAACACTTATCAAATTATCGTTTATCTAAGATATTAGGTATATCTTCAGAAAGAGTTTAAAGAACTTTATTTTTGATGAGAGGTTTCATTTCTAGATAGAGATATCCCAGAGTTCATGGCGTTGATGTAGCTTAAATCCTAAAGGGCGAAATGCTCTAGGAGCGAAAGGCGTTATGGCACTTGCGATCATAATTGCATTACTCGTCATTGGCTCAGTCCTTTTTCAATTCTTGAGTCCCTGGTACTTCACGCCAATTGCGTCGAATTGGGTTGCAATTGACAACACTATCGGCTTGACATTCTGGATTACAGGCGCTGTCTTTGTCATTGTTAATTTATTTGTTGTTTATTGCATCATTCGTTTCCGTCAGCGCAAAGGCAGTAAAGCTGGATATGAGCCTGAAAATAAGAAATTAGAATGGTGGCTCATTGGTATTACCACTATTGGCATTGCCTCCATGTTGGCCCCAGGATTATTTGTATGGTCTGACTTTGTACATGTTCCATCCAATGCTAGTCTCTTTGAAGTCGTTGGTAAGCAATGGAATTGGAGCTATCGCTTTCCTGGTAAAGACGGCAAGATGGGTTTAGTTGACACAAAATTTATCTCCGAAAAAAATCCTTTCGGCATCGATCCAAAGGATTTAAATGGGCAAGACGATATTTTGGTGTCTAGCCAAGAGGTTCATCTTCCCTTAAATCAACCAGTGAAAGCGCTGCTAAGGTCTGTTGATGTGCTCCATAACTTTGCGGTACCGCAATTTCGTGCCAAGATGGATCTTGTGCCAGGAATGGTAACTTTTATATGGTTTACACCAACACGCGTTGGTAAATTTGATGTTCTTTGTAATGAACTGTGTGGTGTAGGCCACTATGTCATGCGCGGCAAAGTCGTCATTGAAAGCGACGAGGCCTATCAAACTTGGCTAAGCAGCTATCCAACATTTGCCCAAACTCAAACACAAAAAAATGTTGATGCTGCTGCTGGTCAAGCACTTTATGCCGTCTGTTCTGCTTGCCATGGAGCTCAAGGTGAGGGTAATAAAGCTTTAAATGCGCCCAAGCTAAGCGGTCAAGCAGAGTGGTATTTGAGTCGGCAACTAATGAATTTTAAGCAGGGTGCTCGCGGTGTCAAAGATCAAGATATCAATGGCAAAGTGATGGCGCCAATGGTGGCTAACTTAAGTGCTACCACTGATATTACTAATGTCAGTGCTTATATCCGAACGCTTCCTGATACCCCTGTTGTACATACTATTCAGGGCAATCTTAGCAAAGGAAAAGATTTATATAACAGCACTTGTGCGGCCTGTCATGGTCTAAATGGAGTAGGGGTTGAGTCAACCAAAGCCCCAAGGCTGCAGAACATGAGTGACTGGTATTTAGTTACTCAGTTAAATAATTTTAGTAGTGGTGTTCGAGGTACCCATCCGAAAGATTTATATGGACAACAGATGTCATCAGTTGCCTCATTTTTAACGCAAGAACAAACGATTAATGATCTTGTTGCCTATATTGGGACATTGAAATGATTAATTTTTTCATGAGGAGACTTTGATGGAACACGTTGCGCATGACGCATCTAATTTTGCGCCACCGGTGGAAGTCAAAGAGATGGAGCTTTACCATCCTAAAACATTCCTCGGTAAATATATCTGGAGTCAGGATGCCAAGGTAATTGCGATTCAATATGGCATTACTGCGATGGCAATCGGTTTTGTGGCTCTGGTGATGTCATGGTTAATGCGTTTGCAGTTAGGCTTTCCAGACACATTCTCTTTTATTAACCCTAGTAATTATCTCCAGTTTGTCACCATGCATGGAATGATCATGGTGGTTTACCTTTTAACTGCCTTGTTCTTAGGGGCATTTGGTAATTACCTCATCCCACTAATGGTTGGTGCGCGTGATATGGTTTTTCCATACGCAAACATGCTTAGCTTCTGGATCTATCTCTTTGCAGTATTACTTCTAGTTGCAAGTTTTTTTGTGCCCGGCGGTCCTACAGGTTCAGGCTGGACTCTGTATCCACCTCAAGCCATATTACCTGGCACGCCTGGTGCTACTTGGGGCATCATTTTAATGCTCATATCTTTAGCCTTTTTTATTATTGGCTTTACGATGGGTGGCTTGAACTATGTGGTCACTGTTTTACAGGCGCGAACACGTGGAATGACCATGATGCGATTGCCTTTAACAGTTTGGGGCATCTTCATGGCTACCATATTGGCACTCTTTGCTTTTCCAGCTTTATTTGTGAGTGCGATCATGATGCTGTTAGATCTCACTTTAGGTACAAGCTTTTTCATGCCCGCCATAGTTTCAATGGGTCAACAAGGCGAACATGCTGGTGGAAGTCCATTACTGTTCCAACATCTATTTTGGTTCTTTGGACACCCCGAGGTTTATATCGTTGCCTTACCAGCGTTTGGTATTGTTTCTGATCTGATTAGCGTTCACGCTAGGAAAAATATTTTTGGTTATCGCATGATGGTGTGGGCGATTGTTGCAATTGGAGTTCTGAGCTTTATGGTTTGGGCTCATCATATGTATGTCAGTGGAATGAATCCCTACTTTGGCTTTTTCTTTGCAACCACTACTTTAATCATTGCCATACCAACTGCACTGAAGGTATATAACTGGGTTTTGACCCTTTGGCATGGAAATATCATTCTTAGTGTGCCAATGTTGTTTGCAATTGGATTTATCTTTGCATTCATACACGGCGGTCTTACAGGTTTATTTCTTGGAAATGTTACGGTAAGTGTGCCCTTGTCTGACACGATGTTTGTCGTAGCCCACTTTCATATGGTAATGGCCGTTGCACCAGTGATGGTCGTATTTGGAGCTATCTATCACTGGTATCCAAAAATTACCGGGCGCATGCTAGATGAGAAACTTGGAAAGATTCATTTCTGGGCTACATTCTTAGGCACCTATGCAGTCTACTTACCAATGCACTATCTTGGTTTTCTTGGGGTGCCACGTCGCTACTATGCTGTTGGCGGAACCGATTTCATACCGCAGTCAGCTCAGAGCTTAAATGCAGGTATCACTGTCGCTGCCATAGTAGTTGGTGCCTTTCAGTTTGTATTTATTTACAACCTCATTCGCAGCTATACCAAAGGCAGGATAGCCGATAGCAACCCTTGGAATGCAACTACTCTAGAATGGCAAACCTCTGAAACACCTCCTGTACATGGTAATTTTGGCCCTCAGTTGCCTGTGGTTTACCGTTGGGCTTATGACTATAGTGTTCCGGGGGTCGTCAAGGATTTCATCCCTCAAAATGTACCACCTAGCGACGTAGTAATGGATTCAAATGCAACTAAGGTAGAGAGGGATTCTATTTAATGGGAATCTTTCAAACATTGAGGGCACAGCCTTGGTCTGTTGAACAAGCTAAATTAGATAATCTTTATGCTGGGCGTAGTTCAACTGCCTATGCTAAAAAAATTGCCTTACGAGTATTTCTGGGGGTTGTAGCAGTCTTATTTACCCTGATGCTAATTGCCTATGCCGGTCGTATGGGTTATGAGGATTGGCGACCAGTGCCGCAACTGCAATTGTTGTGGATTAATACAGTTGTATTGGTATTAAGTAGTTTATCAATGCAGTGGGCTCAATACTCAGTTCGCCATAGAAAAATGGATGCAATGCGTATCGGCCTTCTATTAGGCGGTGCTTTGACCATTGTTTTTTTGTTTGGACAAGTGCTTGCCTGGCGGCAATTAAGCACAATGGTTTATTTTGATATCACCATTCCAGCTATCGGATTTTTTTATATGATTACTGGCGTGCATTGCTTACATATGGTGGGTGGTTTAATTGCCTGGAGTCGAACTGCTTCCAAGGTTTGGAGCAAGGTTGATATTGCTAAAGTACAAAACAGTATTGAGCTTTGTACTACGTACTGGCATTTTTTATTACTAGTTTGGTTGGTTCTTTTTGGACTACTGTTTGCAGGCGACAATCTGGACCTTGTTCTAAAACTTTGCGGAATTCGGTAGATAGGATCTAAAAATGTCAGAAGCCCATTCAACACACGTAGAAGTGATTCCACCACCGTATACAGGGCCGGAAAGCTTTGTATCAGACTGGTCTTCTGATCAAACAGCATTTAAGAATGTCCCTTGGGGTAAGGTCATGATGTGGATCTTTCTTGTTAGTGACACCTTCATTTTTAGCGCCTTTTTAATCTCATACATGACAGTGCGGATATCTGCTGTAGAGCCATGGCCAAATCCAAGTGAAGTTTTTGCCTTAACGCTATTCGGTAAGGAAGTTCCATTAGTACTTATTGCAATCATGACTTTCATTTTGATTAGTAGTAGCGGGACTATGGCTATGGCAGTGAACTTTGGATATCGTAAAAACCGGAAAGTTACTTTTATCCTATTAATTATCACTGCTATTTTGGGTGCATCATTCGTTGGAATGCAAGCCTTTGAGTGGACCAAACTTATAGTAGAAGAGGGCGTGCGACCATGGACTAATCCTATGGGCGCTCATCAATTCGGATCTGTTTTTTTTATGATTACTGGATTTCATGGAACTCACGTCAGTATCGGAGTGATATTTCTTTTAATTGTTGCTGCCAAAGTGTATCGAGGTGATTTAGAACATAATCGCCCTGGATTTATGACGGGAAGAAAAGGGAATTACGAGATCGTTGAAATCATGGGTCTGTATTGGCACTTTGTAGACTTGGTGTGGGTCTTCATTTTTGCTTTTTTCTATCTTTGGTAGAGGGGAATGATGGAATATCCTAAACAACACCCTATTGGCATTTACCTGAAGATATGGGCACTGCTATTTATTTTGAGTGGCCTGTCTTACTCTGTCGACTATTTTCATTTTGAGGGCTATTTGAGATGGGCTTTAATCATCATTTTTATGATGTTAAAAGCAGGCTTAATTGTTGCATTCTTCATGCATATGGTTTGGGAGCGGATAGCCTTAATTTATACCGTACTTATTCCACCGCTATTGCTGTTAACCCTGATTGGTATTGGTGTGCTTGAGGGTGGCTATACCTTTTTGACGCGCAATGTCTTTTTTGGTAGCTAATGTTTTGAGTTTTTAATTTGAACTTGAGGGTCTTTAATGAATCAGAAATCTTTATCTGTAAATGTATGGATCCTTTTCTTGGTCTCCATTGGATTAATCCTATTCACATTTATTTTGGTTTCTCATAATGAGACTATGCCAAATAAAATAAATCAGGATCGTGATAATCTACTAAGCGTTGGTAAGACAGTGCTGGAGCATATCAAGCCTATTGGTCAACTTAATCTTGGCTCCTAAAGAGCCCTCTACTGAGGCCGTTCTTTACTAACTTTAAATTTCACCGGCAATACTAAGCCACCCTGAAATTCAAGTAGCACTTCCACTTGATCTCCTTGCTGTAATGTTTTTTTAGGACTCATGAGCATGAGATGATATCCACCGGGTATAAATTGTAGGGTAGATCCCGCTTTTATTTCAATACGGGTTGAGTGATTCATATGCGTCATACCGCCTTTACTTACTGTTTGATGCAACATGACTGATTTGAAGATAGTGCTACGAGCCCCTAGAAGGGTCTGTGCTTGCGGAGATTGATTTTGCAGGTCCATGTATCCAGCAAGTGCTTCTGCGTTTGGCGGTGCCTCTTTGACCCATGCATGGCTAACATTCATCGTAGATTCAGCTGCGCTCAGCTGTGCTAAACCAAAGCTCATTATTAAGCCCAAAATGGTTGATTTAGATAATTTCACAATGTGACCCTCAGGGTAGTGAGTTGATGACGTTAATTTTTTTAAGAACGATAAAACGTCTGCTGATAGTGCTGATATCGAAGGGTGGTATCAGTGAAGCTACATACCGACCTTGCGGGTTGATTAAAAATATTTCTGAGGTGTGATAAACCTGATAGCTCTTGCTGTCTGGCGCAGATTCAACTTCAAATCGGGCATTGAGTTGCTGTGTTAAATTGCGCAGTTCTAATTCCGTACCCGTTACACCAATGATAGAAGGGTCAAAGTAGTTAGTGTATTGCTTGAGTTTAATTGCTGTGTCGCGCTTAGGGTCTACTGAAATAAAGACAAATTGAATGTTTTTACTGCCATTGATACCTTCAGAAATTTGCTTTCGTAGTTGAGATAAGCTTTCTAAAGTGCTTGGGCAGATATCTGGGCAATGTGTAAAACCAAAGAAAAGAAATGACCAATTACCTTTTAGCCGTGTAAGATCAAATGGATTGCTATTTTGATCAGTAAGAATAAATTCTGTTAGTGGTTTAGGATCCACAAATACACTCATTGCTTGATCTGGAATGAGCCTAGGATGCGAATCATCATCTAGGCTAAATAGAAATATAGATCCCCCAGCTATGAATGTGATTACCAGTACAAAAGCAATGATCAGGCTGAATTTAAATGGTAGCAGCCTCATTTAATGAGCCAGATGATTTAGCAGTGGCGAATCATTCCTATTTTTTGTTGAAACAGGACCATCCAATGAGGTTCAGCCTTCCCAGTCCCAGCCAAACTGACCTGAGGATGCAATTTGAGTATTCGATCCAATGTCACTTCCTGAGAAGGGTATAGGTCTACATAGAAAACATGTAAGCCATCTTTTAATGCTTGTTTAAACCGTACAAAAAGATGATTTGGCCGATGGATACCAATTAAACCGCCCTCCCAAATACAAAACCAAAATAAAATTAAGGCAAGGAAGATGAATGGCATCCAACCTGCACTAGATTTATGCCAATCTAAATAATGCGTAAGCATGAGTACGGTTGAAAAAACACAGGCACCAACTGCAGCACCAATTAATCCAGAATGAACAATGTCTATTTTCATGAATGATTGAACCTCATGAAGGTGAGGGTGTTGTCGAACCCCTTCAACATCATTACTCAGTACGTGAATTTGTGCAGTGGTAATGTTTTCTTTTTCTAGTTGTTCTTCAAATAGCTCTAGGTCGTCTAAGTTGTTGCTAATGAAATAATGCCTGAGTAATTTCACAATGCACTCCTAGTTAAATTAACTACTAACATAATTTCATCTATTCGAATTTGATATAGATCAAACCATCGTTTGATTGTGCTCTTTTGAAGCAAGCTTGTCTATTGATAGTGTGACGTCCTCTGAGCTTGCAGCTTAGTCTAGCCCGATTAGTACTTAAATCATCGATTCAAGCATTACGAGACGGAGGGGGTATGTACTAGGTATACCCGCCAATCATTGATCTATACATTGATCCTTCATACTAATAATCCGCCCTAGATCGTTATTGGCTGGAGGAGACGCTAACCACCCTGGGGGTAGCATTCAATGCAAGCCAATTCAAAACAGCATTTCAATATTCTTATCTTTGGCGCTTCTTATGGCTCCTTATTGGCTAGTAAGTTAGCCTTAGCAGGTCATAACGCAACCTTAGTATGTTTGCCGGCAGAAGTTGAACTCATTAATTTACTAGGAACGCGTGTTCGATTACCAGTGAAAGGTCGGGAAGCATTGGTTGAAATTGATTCCCGTAACTTACCCGGCAAAATTAGTGCTGCTACTCCGCAAGATGTCAACACAGCAAACTTTGATTTGGTGGTTTTAGCGATGCAGGAGCCTCAATACGGTGCCCCTGCCGTTAGCGACCTATTGGAATCTGTGGCAACTCAGCAGATTCCCACCATGTCTATTATGAATATGCCGCCACTACCTTACCTACACCGCATTCCAGGTTTGAATGCCAATGACTATTGCGATTGCTACACAGCCCCCGAGGTTTGGGATAAGTTTGATCCGCGATTCATGACTCTATGTAGCCCAGACGCTCAAGCTTTTAGACCCCCAGAGGAAGGTGTCAACGTGCTGCAGGTACGTTTACCAACAAACTTTAAAGCCGCTCGTTTTGAGTCAGAACAGCACACCAATATGCTACGAAAAATTGCTGCTGATATTGAGGCTGTGAGATTTGATGTGGATGGTGAAAAGATTGAGTTACCAGTCAAGCTCAAGGTATTTGAGTCAGTATTTGTGCCGCTGGCTAAATGGAGCATGCTAATGACTGGGAACTATCGCTGCATTACTCTTCAGGGTATGCGCTCAATTAAAGAAGCGGTTCATTCTGACAGTAAGGCATCTCAAGCAACATACGATTGGGTGAGAGATTTGTGCATATCACTTGGTGCCGAGCTTAAGGATTTGGTGCCGTATGAAAAGTATGCTGCCGCAGCTAATGGCCTGGCTAATCCATCTTCTGCAGCAAGAGCTTTATATGGCGGAGTAAAGAATATTGAGCGGGTCGATAAATTAGTGCAGTCGATTGCTAAACATAAAGGTAAGAATCTCTTAATCATTGATGAGGTTGTTACCCTAGTAAATACTCAACTTGAGAAAAATCAGGCACAGTAAGTTTTCTCCTTGCATAAAACTATTCGACTACCTCTTGCTATTAATGCGTATTGTGTGCGGAATGATGCTCTAGCATTTCCCATTCTTCTAGATAGTTTTGAATATCTTGATTCCTCGACGCTATGGATTGATTAAAGCTACTCTCAGACTCTTGGCTTGGTAGGGTCTGCGAAAAATCTATTGTTAGATTTAGTAAATGGCATATCTTCTCAGGACACTGTTCGAATAGTAGTGTTTTACGTATACCCACATCTAATAGGTGTTGCGCCAGAGAAGATAAAATTTGCAGATGCTCATGTGTAGTTATTTTAGGAAACAGTAAAAAAATCAGGATGGAGATCTTATTTCTATCTGGCGCAGCAAATTCTATAGCGCCAGATAACTTGATAAAACATCCAACAGGTACTTCAATTTCAGCGACTATCCCATGGGGTATAGCAACTCCAGAACCTAGGGCAGTAGAACTTAAATTTTCACGGATATTTAAACAGTCGACCACTGAACTTGAGCTTATCCCTAGTCGACTCTCAAAGAGATCACCCGCAACAGCAAAAGCTTCACCCCTATTTTTAGCAGGACTATTAATGGCAATGCAGTCTATCGTGAAAAGATCACTCAGAATATTCATCTTGATTAGGTAGTTTTTCGTGATGGTGATCTTGCGTCTTTTCTTTGTGTTTTGCGACTTGGCGTTCTAACTTGTTTACTACCGCATCAATTGCATGGTAGAGGTCTTCGTTATGGGCTTCTGCATACAGCTCTTTTCCTTTAAGGTGAATAGTTAGCTCAGTAGTATGACGTAATGCTTTTTCTGTAGCGTTATCGATCATAAAAAAGACAGTAGCATCGATGACATGGTCAAAATGCTTGCGAATTTTCTCCATGCCATTTTCGACATGTATGCGCATGGCGGCAGTGACTTCAAGATCACGACTATTAATAGTTAAGTTCACCGGTGATGTCTCCTGTATCGCTGAGGAAATAAGGTTTAATTCCTTATTATTTTTAACGTCTAGAGCAAAGTAGGTTTTATGCTTATGGGACATCTTTTTGATACCGAAGCCTTAAATTGAAGTCATCTTTTCCATGAATTTTCCAAAACTTGATTTCTTCAAATAGCTTATCGAGATCTGCATAAGATAGGTTTTTCATATCCAGCAGATTGATTGAGTCACCTCTCTCTAGTCTTTCTAACGCAATTGCGAACGTAAGCTCAGTCATCCCAAGATCCTTTAGTTAATTTGAGCCAATTTTTACTAAGATAGGCTTAATTTAGGACTTGTTGCCACGTTCAAGTTGGCAAATGTAATAAATCTGACTTATGGGTGTAAAAGGAACATGATGTTAGATAGGCAAGAGAGTGTTCTAGGGAGTTTTCACTATCAACCAATTTGTCATCGAGCATTTTCATTTGGCTTAGCGCATCAGATAGTTAAGTAATGAGTCTTTAGCCCTAAAAAGGAGAAAGTCGAATGTCTACAGTAGAACAATTCTTAGACTTGAATTCGCGAAAAGTATGGAGTTTGAGACCAGAAAATCGAGTAATAGATTCACTGTTTTTAATGGCTGAGAAAAATATTAGTTGTATTTTGATTATGAATGAAGAACAACTTTCAGGAATTTTTTCTGAAAGAGACTATGCAAGAAAAGTAGTAATTCAAGGTAAAAATAGTAATGAAACTTTATTAAAAGAGGTTATGACAGATAAGTTAATTACGATAAGCCCTAAGACTGAATTAGATGAATGTATGCAGTTGATGACTGACCACCGGATTAGACATTTACCGATAGTAGATAACAATAAAGTAATTGGCTTAATATCGATTGGAGATGTTGTAAAAGAAATGATTGTTCAGCAGAAAAATCAGATTGAAGAATTACAAAAGTATATTGCTGGCTAGGTCAAGAATTGACTACTTCTGATGCCATGTTTAGTTATTAATCGTCGCCTTATATTAAAGGATCAGGCATCCTAGGCCCTGCATCGTGCGGGGCATTGTCTTTTGGTCACGCGTATGAGGCTTCGTTGGTTAGGATGACGTTGCTTTTAGTATTACTTAAAGACTATTTCTGAAAAATAGTTACTAAAACCTTTAAACGTTTTAGAGCTAAAGGGCTTGGCAGAACATTTTTCATTCTGTTATCAACTGGATCAACGCTAACTTTAATTAGATTTAGTCTAGTCAGCTCTTTTGTAACAGCATGAAGTGTTGCTGGAGATCCTGCTGTTTTTAATAAAATAATCTCATTGATGCGGCAGCCCTTATGGGAAAGATGTTTTTCACATATATAGTCCAAGATGAAGGCTTGTCTATCATTTAAGCGATAGCTTTTATTGATTGACCTTACTTTATCGATTTTGGACAAGTATTCCAACATAATCTTTACCATCGCTTTACTTCATTAATTTTTGTGTCGGTCTTACCATAGACCTTCCAATGTTTTATTTCTTCAAATAACTTATCGAGATCTGCATAAGACAGATTCTTCATATCTTGTAGGGTGAATGAATCACCTGCCTCTAGTTTTTGTATGGCATTGGTGTAACTTAGTTTGGACATAGATACCTCTTTATTTTGGTAGTGACTATTCTGAATAAAATAAACCGAATAGCTTGTCACTTGCCAAGTTCAAGTTGGCAAATGTAATAAATCTGACATAGAGTCTAAAAAGGTACATGATGTTAGATAGGCAAGAGAGCACCCTAAGGAGTTTTCACTATCAATCAATTCGTGATCGAGCGTTTCCATTTAGCTTTTAGAGCTGGACTGATCAATCGGTTTGGGGAAATACCTACGGCCAGTAAGTTAGCGATTGAATTTAATCTACGTAACTTTCAGTCAAAGCCAGTTAGCCGTGAATCAGCTAGAAAATGGATCAATGGGCAATCGATACCAGAGACGGCTAGACTGAAGACTTTAATTGGCTGGCTCAATTTAGATGCAGCGTTTATTTACTCTACGACTATTACCGAGAAAGAGAGTATTTCTGTAGGGATTGAGAGCGATCAAGATAGGGCAAAAGTAGAAGCTTATGGGCTGCGAAAAATAGAGGGTTTGGCACAAGCTGCTTTGAACTTTGTTTCACCCCTGACGGCTATATTAAATACAGATGGCGTCATTATTTTGGTTAATAGTGCATGGCGATCTGCGGCCATGCTATATCCAAAGTTAAAAGGAGGAAGCCTAGGATGCGAGGGTGTTAATTACCTTGCTGTTTGTGAGAAAGCCATGGGATCAGGCTCTATAGAAGCAAATAAAGTGGCTAGAGCGATCCGTGCAGTGAATGCAGACTATTCGAAAATATTTACTTCGCAGTATCCTTGTCATAGCAATGGAGATAAAAGATGGTTCGAGGTTAAGGTGTCTGCCTACAAACACTTTAATGACGTGTGTTGTGTCGTTACCCATATGCCGATTACTGAAGCCACTTTTAAAAAGAAAAACTGATTGGAGTGCACTTATTGAAGCGACCTTTAAAAGGACGGCTATGCAAAGAGGGTAGACCAAAAATGGCATAGATTATGCATGGGTATGAGTAAGTAAATCCCTATAAGGAGTGCTTATGTCAAATACCGATTCTTTATGGCTATTTCTAATACTGTGCTGCTTTGCCCTAGCGATACAGGCAAATTAGACTGGTAATTATTGCCGCTTAAGTAGGAGTTTTTAGCCGCATTAATCTGTATGCGGTCTGCTATTAACTTTTTCGTCAATGGCGATTCGACCTAGGCTATCTAAGTCTGATTCATCAACTTCTATACTTTGATCTTTAATGGCGTTAGCACCTATTAAATGCTCAATGTATTCTAAAGTTGCATAGTAAGGGGGCATATGAGCGTGGTTAGCCGCCCGATCACTCCCATACCGATAACGATAGACTAATAGCTTCATATCAAACGAATTAATCATCACCCCAGTCTGCGTAATCTTCATCTGGAATATGGTTCATTTCATTAATTTTGCGTTTAGTTAAATGTTGCCAAATTAATCGCTCATGAACTAATTCATTGCTTTGCAGTTCAAAGAACTTTTCGGTTAAGCTATCTTCTTCAATTTGTAAATTTTGGGTACTCATGGCATCCTCCTATCAAAGCGGAAAAATAGTTGCCAATGAATGAGTTAAAACACGCTATATCGAAACAAGACCTAAGTCGTGACTAATTTACCCATCAGCATCAATTTATGCTGAACCTAATAAGGGAGTTTGTCTAATTAATTCTGTAGTTTTTTAGTAGGTGAAATTGTATTGCATGGCACCAAATTAAAAGTCAAGTCAAGTGATTGCCCACTTTGCATTGACATTTCAAATCTTCTTCCCTAAGCGTAATTACTAGAGTAATCTAAAACCATCATTGAACCTGCTGAGGTTGTCATGAGTGGCAAACATGCGATTTATGTTGTTGTTAAATCCAAGGGTGGGCAGATTGAGAGTAAAGATCATGGCCTACTTAATTTAATTAATCGCCATCACTGTGATACGACTTTGGCAGCATTCTATAGAGACTGGAATACCTATTGCCTGCATCATTTTGGTTATGTATTGGAGATCATTGATGTGGGTTATGAGTGGTCATATGAGTAACTAGACCTATTTTTGAAATTACTGTGGGGTCATGATGAAAATGAAAACTGCCAAGAATTCTCCTTATCCAATTGAGGTGGTCAAAGGCCAGACTTATTTTTGGTGTAGTTGTGGCTTAAGCGAGAATCAACCTTTTTGTGACGGATCACATCATAGAACAGAGTTAAGTCCTTTGGAATTTGTTGCATCAGAAAGTAAAACAGTTTATTTCTGTGGCTGCAAACAATCAGCTACTGCTCCATTATGTGATGGAACTCACACCACGCTGTGAAGGGGGATTGAATGAAAACCTATCCCATTGCTATTGAGTTGACAGCCTGGGTTGAGCTAGGCATTCATCAATACAATATTACGATTGACGATAAATCCACTTTATCGATTAAACGTAGTGATGATGTTTTGCATACCCGTGATTTAAATACCACGGAAGTGTCTAATCTGATTGAAGCAATCTCTCGAGTTGAAATACCCTTGCTGGAATATGTCGGTACCGACTCGACGATCGCTTCTTCAAGTTATGAACTGATCATTGAATCAGCCCATTTTTCAAATGAATTTAATTGGGAAGATCTTGATCTAGAGGGTGACAATACTGGTTCTTTAGAACCCTTAAGACTGTTGGCACAGCTAATAGAAAAACTAGGGCAGCTTCACTAGTATTAAGTGTTGCTTTTTAGTACTAATTCTTAGCTTTATATCTAAAATCAGCTATTTTGACTAGAAGAGGGATAGACTGAACCTCTGTAAAAGGTTAGGAGTCTAGTCATGGACAAAAGATATGAGCCTGAAGAACAGCGTTTAGCAGAGCTCACGCTCGAGAATCTGAGGCTTTCTAATAGAGCCAAAGCCATGGAACAATTAACTGCAGGCTGGAGAGAGGCAAACGCGCTGTTAGTATCCAAGCTTCAACCAAAATTAAGTCTTAGAGAATACGAACAGTCTATCAACTATCAACCAGGCGACTCACTTAAATTTATCTGGTAAGTGGCTGAAGCGTGAAGCGACGCTTATCTGGGTTGGTGCTTGCGTTGTCGTTTTAAACGACAATTCTTACAACATGGATAGCTGACCAGTAATTTTGGCACCTCTTTCGATGTCAATTTCTTTGTAAAAGATATTGCCAGAAATAGTCGAGCTTGCCCTTACTATGAGCAATTCATGAACACGAAGATCATCTTTCACATGACCAGCTATATCAGCCATCTGGCAATCGACTTTTCCCTCAATTTTTCCTGTACTGCCTACGGTTAATGAATGAACTTTTAAGTCGCCATTAATCGCGCCTAAGACCCAAGCTTTATCTGGAACTTCAAGAGAACCATTTAATACGACACCTTCTCCAACTACTAATTCACCGGAATTAAAGTCATTTTTGTTTTGAGGGATTGCAATTGAGGCCATAGAGATATCTTTTAGCAGAATTTCTTCTGGTACTGATGGTTGATCGGGTAGGGAGCTTTTAAAAAACATTATATTTAACTCTAAGTAATAAATACATCATAAATTTAATTTACCATGACTAGATGACACTTTTTTGTACATATTCCGTTGATAAATAAAACCAAAGCAGATCAAATCATCTTGAAAGATGTTTTAAAAGCCGCTCGTGAGGAGCGGGGCTTAAGCCATGAAGAACTTGCTGAGCTGGTCTGTCTTAAAAAGTGGCACATCAAGGAGCTTGAAGAAACAGAGACCTTTTTGACCTTTTATACAATGGCAATTAAGATACGGGCGGCAAAAAGGATTGGAAGTTATCTTGGGCTTTCAGAGGATCAGTTTTTATCCACCAATGAGGAAATCGGTTGAGTAAATACTGGACTATAAAAGTTCGTCATTTTGAAGAAAGTGGGTCACACACATCAAAGATCAGAATAGATGCGGAGAACTTGAGAGAGGCTATGTCCAAGGTACTTGATATCTATCGAAAGTCCTCACTCGTTTCTTATCAGGCAGACGATGGCCCTGAGATCGAGTTTGAAAACTTAGACTAAAGCTTGATATTTGGGGTTGTTTTAAAAGACGCTAGACCCTAATCTTCATCTCTTACGGCGATCCGGCCTTGAGCGTCAAGATCAGACTCATCCACCTCCAAGGAATCATCTTCAATGACTGTTGCGCCTTCTAAATGCTCAATAAATTCTCGAATAGCATAATAAGGCGCGATATGAACATGATCATCATCTTGATGATCCCAGACTTTGTAACGAAAGACAGTTAACTTCATTTAGTGTTGTCCTAAATTTAACTCATGAACCTAAGCGGTGATTGATATAGCGACGGGCATAGGCTTTACGAGCCTCAGCCCAAGCTAGAGCTGCTTTAATAATTAAGCGTTTAAGTTTTGGCATTATTTATAGCCCCTTGAAGTTGAATGGTGATTCAGGTAGTCACGAGTCAATTGCTCTACTTGCTGATGGCTATTAGGGTTGCGGCTGCTGATATATTGCTCCAAATCATTGCCATTGGTCAGGTTGCCAAAGACTTGATTCAAGAGACTCAATAATTGTGTCATTTAAGGCTCCTTTGGTAAAAAATACTATGTTTGCTACTTACCTAGTATGTGCCTGACTGATGAATCTTGTGTGACAGTAAGATAATTTTTTGTAATTAAAAGGTTTTAAATGTGTAGTTATGGAATTGTTTTTATCAACCCTAAAAATGCTGTGCTAAATTAGGTGCTCGTTAAAACTTGGAATAAAAATGAATAAATCAGAATTAGTAGAAAAAATTGCTGACGAAGCAGATATTACAAAGGCATCAGCAGAGCGCGCCTTAAGTTCAGCAATAGAGCAAATCATCAAATCTGTTACCAAAGGTGATGATGTTCAGTTAATTGGATTTGGTACTTTTAAGTCAGGCAAGCGTGCCGCTCGCATTGGGCGCAATCCACAAACCGGTGCTGAGCTTAAGATACCGGCAGCCAAGACCGTCAAGTTCACTGCTGGCAAGGCATTTAAAGACGCCGTTAACAAACGCAAGTAATTGATTGGATAAGGCGCAGTCCCTGGTCGATTCCGCCCTTAGCCATTAGGACTCACAATAGCCCACTTGTTGGGCTATTTTTATTTAGGGCTTGGCTCGGTCATCCACCATTTCTATCAGATACCCCCATAACGAAGCGTCTTTTAAAAGCAGGCTTGATGAAGCCGTAGGACCCCATACTTGGTTTACACAGTATTTTGGGCGTTAAATCGGGGGTGTCACAGAAGTTTCATTTAATTGGTGCAGAATGCACCACATTCGATCAAATTTGGCTAGAAGCAACCGCAAAAAGTCATAAGCTAACGATCATCTTAGTAGAATTATCCGGTACAACCATTAAGAAATACGCTTTAGGAAATCAAATATGCAACACAAGTCAAATAAGCAGCACAAACTAGACAAACCAAATGTGAAACATAAACCTAGCTTTTATGTGTCTTCTACTGCCATAGCAGTTTTCACTACTGTTTTATGTACCGCTGCCTTTGCTATCGATGGCATGGTGTCTGCTGGCATCAAGATTCTTTCTCTTTAGAGAAACGGTAATTCGAGCTCAGAGAGGATTAGGGGTGGGGTGGCGCATCCCTCCTTGCGTCACCAAGAATCTCCAGAGCCCAATCAACTTATTCTGAAGTTACTGGTGTTGGCTTAGCCACTTTCTTTGCTGGAGCCTTCTTAGCGGCAACATTTGTAACTGTAGTCTTTTTGACTGGACTTTTCTTTGCAGCCACTTTTTTAGCCGATGTTTTTTTCGTAGGAGTCTTTTTAACCGCTTCTTTTTTATCCATCTTTTCCATAGCTTTGGATAATTTGTCGATCAACTTCTCTCTATCAATTTCTAATTTATCAAGCTTTTTCGATAACTGTTTAACTAGCTTCTTTTGACTCATGATTACTCCTTGGTGAAATTATGTCTTTTGATGCCTATTATTTAACTGGTTAATCCTACTTTTTATTCTCGATAGTTTCAATTGTTTTTGGTAGTAACTACCGGTTCCATTTTTTAAGATGGTTCATGATCCTTTTGTCTAAAACCTGCACTGATCTATTAGAAGGCTGAAAACCTCTTACTGTCACCGTTTAGTCATATTAATAGTCGAGAGTTATTCCAATTCCTCTCATTTGTTAAAAAACGACAATTCTATGAAAACCTTATCCACCTTGAAGTTTGCCGTTTCAGTAATTATTTTCTGTCAAGCACTTGCTATTCAGGCCGCTACCATCTATCCAATCAATGATGCAGCCATTTTATTAGGCTCTAAATTTGATATTAAGGTTGAGTTTGATAGTGTCGTGGCGATAGAGGAGATAGATATACGGCTCAATGGCAAGCCCATTTCTAATACCTTCAAGCAGCAGGCCAGCTTTATTCCCAACGAATCAGGCAAGGGCAGTTCTCTGATTTATCGTGATGTCCAGTTAG
>Ga0209088_10001117_pt1 | contig 17697 bp, 15 predicted proteins | sample S_140625_EF_Meta_FD_187324 | JGI IMG/M metagenome (GOLD analysis project Ga0209088, IMG submission 187324) | Freshwater microbial communities from Lake Simoncouche, Canada to study carbon cycling - S_140625_EF_MetaG (SPAdes) (version 2) | ecosystem: Environmental > Aquatic > Freshwater > Lake ... | reverse complement strand
GCTTTCAATTTTGATAGTTGTCCAGACCGCGCTGGAACCGACAGCACCAAGTGGCATAAATATGCGCAACGTGATATTATTCCTAGTTGGATTGCGGACATGGATTTTACTTCGCCGCCCGCAGTCGTTGAAGCCTTGCAAGCGCGAGCCGCTCACGGCGTCTATGGCTATCCTGCGCAACGCGACGAAGTTTTTAATTCTATCGTAAAGTACATGCGCCGTCGGCATGGCTGGGAAATTCAGCCTGAGTGGATCACGTTCATGACCTCCTTGGTTCCAGGTATTCATGGAGCTATCCGTTGCACGACCAATCCAGGTGAGACAGTAGTGACATCCACTCCGGCCTATCCACCATTCTTATCCGCCCCCATTATTTCGGAACGCACCTCGATCAAGTTGGAGATGGTTTTGGTCGACGGATATTGGACTTTTGATTGGGAAAAGTTGGAAGCAGCCTGTTCTCAGTCGGCCTCAAAGATTTTACTGCTTTGTAATCCGTATAATCCCTTAGCGCGCGTGTTTAGTCGCGCTGAGTTAGAACGCATCGCCGCGATAGTTAAAAAATATAATCTTGTGGTTTGTTCGGATGAAATTCACTGCGATCTCATTTTGGACCCTGCAGCAAAACACATCGTCTTTGCTGCTTTAGATGAAGATACCAAAGCCCGCACGGTGACCTTAATGGCGGCGAGTAAAACCTATAATATTGCCGGGCTTACTTGTGGTTTTGCGATTATCGCCGATGCTGGTCTGCGGACGAAGTTTCGCCGTATTTTACAGGGCCTCTCCCTCGATCAAAATGTATTTGGCTTAGCTGCCACGCAGGCTGCTTTTGATCACGGCGAAGAATGGCGTGTGGCGTGCATTGAATATTTACGAGGTAATCTGGACTTAATTGAAAAAGAATTAAAACAGATGCCGGGGGTGATTTTACATCAACGCCCGCAATCAAGTTTCTTAGCTTGGCTGGATATTTCTGCGCTAGGCTTCGAAAACGCTCACGCGGAATTTGAAAAAGGAGGAGTCGGCTTAAGCAACGGATTAGATTTTGGCGGATCAAGCCACGTACGAATTAATTTTGGCTGTCCGCGTGCCCGTCTGCAAGAAATGCTTAATCGTATGAAGGCCGTGGTCGCTCGAGCTCCGTCGAACAAGAAATAATGAACCGTTTCTTTTCGGTCTTAAATTTCAGGAATTTATGGGCCGTCGATTTTGTATTGTTCACTCTTTTAGCGATGGAGGCCTTAAGTCCGGGCCTCATTATTCATACAGTCTCACGCCCCACTTATTTTTTAATCGGGGCAGTTGATTTAAGCTTATTATGGTTAGCTCGAGTGGTCTTACTGACTTTTCAAAAGAAAGCGTTCGCTGGTTTTTTTGAGTTGGGTTGGCCCGCGGTGCTCGTATCACTAGTCTTTTTATTGCCCAATATTATTTGGCATCATGGAACTCTCACCCTGGGTGAATTTTTACCCCTAGCGTTTTTATTTACCTCAGCCTACGCCGTCATTTATAGACCGGGTGATCCGCAAATTTACTGGCGTTTAGTGCCGATGGCGGCGACGGTTCTGGGTTTTGTTTTGTCTTATTTAAGACCGGAAAATATTAATCCGATACCTGTTTCTGCCTGCCTGTTGGGCGGTGCTTCGCATTGGTTTATCAGTAAATACAAAACATCTGACCCCATCGTCACCTCGTTGAGAGTTTATTTTATTACCGTCGTAGCGCTTTTAACTGCCCGACTGATTTATGGCAACTAGGGCTTGAGTGATCACGACGCAGGCCAGGGCAGCATTTTCGGCACGTAAAACATTAGGTCCAAGCGTGACGGCAATAAATCCACAGCCGATGGCTTGATCGATTTCTTCGGAGGTGAAATCACCTTCGGGTCCGATAAGCCAAGTAATTTTTTTGGCTTTTTGAAGGTTTAAATTTCCTACCGGCTCCGCCCCGATTTGTAATGATCCTAATAATCTTAACTCGTCGTTTTCTTTGGCGGGTAATCTTTCTAACCAGTTTTTAATCGCCTGGGGTGCATGAATATCGGTGCACCACGGATTACTCGATTGTTTGCAGGCTTCCGCCGCTTGTTGATGCCAGCGAAGCATGCGTGTTCTCGTACGGTCGGCGTCGAGTTTGACTTCACAACGCGCGGACTCGAGTGGGATAATTCCCGAGGCACCGGCTTCACAAATATTTCGAACGAGGTCATCCATCGTACCGCCCTTGGGCATACTTTGGGCTACTATAATTTCTGGTATCGGCTTGGGTGTTTGGCGAAATCGAAGAACTTCTACGATGCTACAGGCGCTGTCTGCGGACTCAATTCTTCCATCAATCACCAGGCCTTCACCGTTGATGAGAATGAGGGCATCGCCCCGACGGTAGCGGAGACTACGGACAACGTGTGTACTTTCTTGTTCGGAAAGTTTTAGACGCATGCCATTGGCACACTCTTTTGTTTGGGTGGAATCAATCCAGGCGCGTTGCGGGCTCATGAGTGGGCGGCGGTGGATTGGTCATAAGTGATATCCCAATCTTTCCAAACAGTTTCATATCCACTGGATTTAAGCATTTCCGCTAATTCGTGGGGCGTACGATCGTCCTCAATCGCAAATTGCTCCAGCGAAGCTTCTTTACCTTCGGCGTAGCCCCCTGGGTTAGTACGGGATCCAGCACTCATCGAAGTGATACCCAATTTAAAAGCGTGATCACGGAAGACCATGCTTTCACGCGTGCTTAAGGTTAATTCTAATTCGCCGTTAAAAAGTCGAAATGCGCAGATGGCTTGCACGAGTTGGCGATCACTCATTTCGACCTTCGGTTGCAAGTCTCCTTCGTGTGGACGGAGGCGAGGGAAGGAGATGCTGAAGCGACTCTTCCAATGTTTACGTTCGAGCCAATGTAAATGGAGTGCCGTGAAAAAACATTCTGCGCGCCAATCTTCTAAGCCAAATAATGCACCGAGTCCGATTTTATTGATACCGGCCTCGCCAATTCGATCGGGAGCATCGAGTCGATAAAGGAAGTCCGACTTTCTGCCCTTAGGGTGGTGGATATTATAAGTTTCACGGTGGTAGGTTTCTTGATAAACAAAAACCGAATTTAATCCGTGTGCTCGAAGTTTTTGGTAATCTTCCACGTCGAGGGGTTGTACTTCCATCGAGAGGGACGAAAAATGTGGGCGTAGGCAATCGAGAGCTGAAATAAAGTAGGGTACGCCCACATGGGTAGATTCGCCCGTTAAAATGAGGATATGATTAAAACCCAGTTTTTTAAGCGCGCCGCCTTCTTTTAAAATTTCACCCGGAGTGAGGGTACGTCGGGCAACTTTATTTCCGGCTGAGAATCCGCAATAGGTACAAATATTTTGGCATTCGTTAGATAGGTAAACGGGAGCGAACATTTGTATCGTTCGACCAAAACGTTGCACGGTGCGCTCATGGCTGAGTCGTGCTAAATTTTCCAAGTACGGTTCGGCGGCGGGAGAAACGAAGTTTTTAAAATCTTCTAAATCGCAAATTCCATTTTCTGCTCGGGCCAGAGACTTTAAAACATCAGCCGAAGTCCGTTTTTGGATAGAAGACAAAACTTCATCCCAGGAAAAGGTGGCATGGACTTCCGCAAAAGACATTAGTCCGTTGAGTGAACAAAGATTAACCCAAAGAGCAAGAGTGGGTCGGGCTCCCTTAGGATTAAAGGAGTGATTGGTAGCTTGAACTATCGAGAAGTTTATCCAACTCAGCCGCGCTCTTAAGTTTTATCTTAATCATCCAGGCTTTTTCGTAGGGCTCGCGATTCACTAAATCGGGCGTATCGTTCAGACTGCTATTGATGGCGATGACTTCGCCGCTGACGGGGCTGTAAAGATCAGAGGCTGCTTTCACGGATTCGACCGTTCCGAAGACATCCGCAGATTCAAGTTGTTTACCCACTTTAGGGAGGTCGATGAATGTAACGTCACCCAGGGCCGCTTGAGCGTAATCCGTGATGCCGACGGTGACCGTTCCATCGCCCTCTACCTTAACCCACTCGTGGTCTTTGGTGTAGTGTAAATTGGATGGGACGTTGCTCATGGGTAAGATGTTAGGTTATTTAAAGAATGGGGTTTGCGTAATTTGCAAAGGTAAATGTGTGCCGCGAATATCCACCGTCAAAGTATCGGGGTTAATTCCACTGGCCACTAAAGCGGTACCAATCGGTTTATTAAGTACTGGAGAGAGGGTTCCCGAAAGAATTTCTCCGACCGCTTGGTCGCCAGAAAACACCGTAGCTCCGGGTCGTGCGATGCGCCGATCATTCAACGAATACATCATTACTTTTGAAGCTACGCCTTTTTCGGTTTGGTGTAACAAGGAATCGCGTCCGATGAATTGGGGTTTGGAAAATTTAACCGTCCAGGAAAGTCCGGCCTGAATAGGGGAAATCTTTTCAGATAATTCATGTCCGTATAAGGGATAGCCTGCTTCGAGTCTTAAGGAATCTCGCGCGCCGAGGCCGATGGGTAGAAGTCCATCCGGCTTACCTTTTTCTAAAATAGCTCGAGCGACTGCCGAGCCTTGTGCGGCGGGGACATAGATTTCAAAGCCTGGCGAACCGGTATAGCCGGTGCGTGCGACGATACAGTTGGGTGCCCCAGCCACTTCTCCAATTACAAAAGCAAACCGCTTTAAGGTATCTAATTTTAAGTAGGTTAAGGATGAAAGAATTTTTTCAGCGAAGGGGCCTTGGAGGGCGAGCTGGGCCCATTGCGAACACTCGTCGATAATTTGGACGTCCCAATTTCCGAGTTGGGAATTCATCCAGGCGATATCTTTAGCGGCATTGGAAGCGTTAAGACAAATCAAGAATTCGTCATGAGATATTCGATAAATAATTAAATCATCGACGCATCCGCCATCGGGATAGCACATGATGGTGTAGCGCGCGTGATTGGGTTGAAGAGACGAAAACTCATTCGTCATGATGGCGTCTAAAAAAGCAGCGGCGTCTTTACCGCACACTCGTGCTTCCCCCATGTGTGATACGTCGAATAAGCCTGCTTTATTTCGGACGGCTAAATGTTCTTCGATGATGCCCGAGTATTGGACGGGCATTTCCCATCCTGCAAAGGGAACCATACGCGCTCCTAGTTCTATGTGTAAATCATAGAGCGGAGTGCGGCTTAATTCGTCGGACATGGGAACAGGTTGTCTACCTTTGTCGTGGTTCCAATAAAAAAGCCCAGTGATTAGCTGGGCTTTTTGTCTTCAATAATTTTGTTAATTATTGGCCTAACTCTTTACGTAGTTCGGCGATCTTCGCTTTGAACTCAGCTTCGGTAATCTCTTTATTACGGTAGCGATTTTCGACGAGAGCGTAGCGGGTGTTGAATTCAGCGTAGATTCTCTTTTGGGCTTCAGCATTAGCGGCTGCGATCTTCTCTTTGGCGTCGGCAAGTTGCTTATTCATTTCAGCGACGGCGCTTGCGGCAGTAGATTTTTGTTCTTCCGCGGCTGCGATCTTCTCTTTGGCGTCGGCAAGTTGCTTATTCATTTCAGCGACGGCGCTTGCGGCAGTAGATTTTTGTTCTTCCAGGGCTTTTTGAATTTCTTCGAGCTGTTTAGCGGCTTCGGCCTTGGTTAAGACGTCGATACCACCGTTGAGGGCGATGAGGCGTTCATTGCGTTCAGATAAGATTCGAAGGGTCTCGGCGGTTTGTTGGCTAGCATTCGCATTCGCATCCTTCTGTATGGCTAATTCAGCTTCGATAGTGGCAACACGTTCGATGATGGGTTTGCCACCGGTGGCGGCTTCACGATCAGCCTTAGCTTTTTCTAAATTTGCAACGGCTTTGGCTACGGCGGCGTCAGACTCGGAAAGAGCTTTCATTACCTGATCTTTATTTTGCTCAATCTTGGCGGCTAAATCTTCAGCGGTTTTAGCATCAATCCGTGCTTCGAGTGAGGATTGCTTTGCTTGAAGTGCGGCGAGGGTATCTTTGGCTTCGTTGCCGGCTGAGTTATTGCGATTATCGAGTGCGGTGCGTAGAGCAGCTTCCGCTTCAAGAACTCTGTTTTCGGCAGCGACATCGGTAGATCTTAATTCAGGTGATTTTGCGTCTGCGAGAACTTTAGAAATCGCGGCGACTTTTGAGTTATATGAGGCATCACGAGCGGCGATTGCCGTCTTAATTTTTTCGATCGAAGTTTTAACTTCTTCGATATCTTTTTTCATGTCAGCGACGGAGTCACCGCTGCGTTGAGCGAGGCCAGCGTTGTTAGCTTTTTGCACTAATGATTTAAATTCTGCTTCATCACCTTCGGGCACTACAACGTCATCGGCTCCAGGTAACTTCGAAAGGGTGACGTTAATCTTTTCTGGGAAACCGTAATCCATGGCGCCTGTGGTGCTGGTACGAAGGGTGGGCTTGAGGTAGGCTGACTCGGGGGCGTAGCCACCTTTGCCAACCGCTAATTCGTAATTAGCATTACGCTCTAAGGTAATCGTGGTTGGCGTGCGACCCACAGCATTGCCGTTAAGACGAACCGCAGCATTGGGCGGAACTGAGGTGATTGAGACCTCCTGAGTGATGGAGGAGTCGGTGTCGGTTGTGCAACCGGTGATAGCCGCACAAAGTACAAGAAGAGAGACGGGGATACGCATAATAAGCTAAATTAAGTAGGGTAGTTTTTTGTCTTAAAATTAGCGGGGGGGTTCAATCCCTAAAATACATTTGTAGCGTGATTGACAGAGGGGGCTGAAATAAAAGAGTAAAACCTCATTGGATTGCCAGCATAGCTCAGTTGGTAGAGCAGCCGCCTTGTAAGCGGCAGGTCGTCGGTTCGAGTCCGTCTGCTGGCTCCACTTTTTAAAAATCAAGATTCAGACCAAGTTTGGCCCCGGCGCAAAGCGTCGGCCATCTGGATGACTTTTCTTAACCGGGAAAAGTCGTGGGCGCGGATCATGTGGCAGCCTTGAGCGATGCCCCAAGTCGCCGTCACTTCATTTCCTTCTTCGCGATGCAACGAATTTTTTTCGTTCAGCACTAAACCCAGAGTCGATTTACGACTCGCCCCGAGCATGACGGGAAATCCAAGAGCGGTCACTTTTTCCAGGTTCCGCACGAGCATCAAATTTTGCTGAGGGGTTTTACCAAAGCCAAATCCTGGATCCAACCAAAGTTGTTCGGGGGCGACTCCCGCTTTCAAACAAAGGTTAATAGATAATTTTAAGTCACCGAGTATTTCAGGCCAAAAGTCCTTATAATTCGCATCTTTTCTGCGATGCATTAAAATGAGAGGACAGTTTAACTGCGCGGCAACTTTGGCCATCGCGGAAGAATTTCCGGCCACTTCCCAGCGTGCGCCTTCGATATCATTGATAATATCTGCACCGCTCCCGATCGCCACTTTGGCGACAGCAGATTTATACGTATCGACTGAAAGGGGTATCTGCGGAAATTTTTTCCGGAGTGCTACGATGATGGGTAGTAAGCGAGCGAGTTCAATTTCTTCTGAAATAGTATTAGAGCCCGGTCGGGTTGACTCGGCCCCGAGATCGAGAATGTCGGCGCCTTGATCGATCAGAATTTGAGCTTTGTTGATAGCCGTTGGAATGTCGGTCACCTCGCCCCCGTCCGAAAAAGAATCGGGGGTAATATTTATAATACCCATCATTAAGGTGCGTTGCCGCCAGTCGGGCAGGGGGGTGCCATGTGGACTCTTCCAAGACATGGCTTAAGGGGGTAAACTCCTAAACCTAAGGCGCAACCCACAATAAATTCCCGGGTAGTAGCCAATGGGCGCTGCACTATTAGTGTAGATGATTTGATATAAATATTTCTAAGTAACTTATAATCAATAACTTAAGACATATTTGAAGTGTCTATTTGAACTCGGCCTGTGGTGTATAAAATCAGACAGTGGGGCGGTGCTTGCAAATTAGCCATTTATTATGAACTTTTGCATGGTCCGAAATAAGTATTCCAATGTTTTCACGCATTTTTAACAAGGTCCACCTTTTCACCATTTCCATTTTTGGAATTTTGGTCAGCGCCTGTTCGCGCGACGACTTAAATGTTCGTCAGTCGACCTTGGATCCCAAGGGCCCAGTCGCCCAGATGCAGTTCGATGTGTTTATGGACACCGTTTGGTTGGTGGTCATTCTCTTTGCACTCGTCGGTGGATTGTTAGTCTACGCCGTAATTAAATTTCGGGCTCGTCCTGGTCAAGACGCTCGTCCCAAGGCAGAAAAAGGTCACGGCAATCCTTTAATTGAAATCGGTTTAATTACCGCATCGATTGGGGCCCTCGTTTTCATCGCGATTCCCACCCTTAATGCAATTTGGTACACGGATGATGTTCCTGCGGAAGCGATTCCTACTTCAAAACTTTCTGCTTGGTATCAGCAGCTCGACGAAAACGGAAAAGAAAATTATCCGAAAGAGCTCGCCGGCGATGTTTTAGAAATCGACGTCATTGGTAAGCAGTGGTGGTTCCGTTTTGAATACCCACAACTGGGATTAACCTCGGACGCTAAACATACCGTCCCCAATGAAATTGTTATTCCGCGGGGTAAAGCCGTGCGTCTAAATTTACGTTCCGAAGATGTGATTCACTCTTTCTGGTTACCTAAGATCGCTGGCAAAGTGGACTTAATGCCGGGACGTAAAAACAAGATGTGGATTCAAGCCGACCAAGTCGGACACTTCTACGGACAGTGCGCTGAGTTCTGCGGTGATTCCCATGCCTACATGCTTTTCCGCTGTAACGTTTTAGAGCCCGAAGAATTTGCCAAATGGGTTAAGGCACAAAAGAAAGAAGCGGCACCCATTGAACCAAGTTCCAAAGCCGAAAAAGGAAAAGCATTATTCGCCGCCAAGACTTGTGCGATGTGCCATAATATTTCTGGTCACTATGGAGCCGGTAATTTTGGTCCCGACTTAACCCACGTCGCCTCACGTCGCTCACTCGCGGGTGCTTGGATGGATAATCGCGAGCGCAAGGCTCAGTTAGCTTTAGAAACCCAAACGAAGAATACCGAATCAACGACTCCGGTTGATCCTGCAGTACTGAAGGCTAATTTAATTAAATGGATTGGCTCCTCGGGCACCTCGCACGGCATCGATGGCAAACCCTCGAAGGACGTTAAACCTGGCAACCGCATGCACTATTACAAAATGTTCAACGTGGTGGGCCTTAATGAAAGCCACCAAAAATTCACCGCTGAAGAACTAGATTGTTTAGCGGAATACCTCTTAACTCTAAAATAATTTAAATCCAATGTCACACGACACCCATCACGCTCCCGTAGCCTCGAAATTGGAACTCGTTCCTGAACGTAGCGATCTCGGCTTAATCCGCCCTGATCGTTCAACGGGCTGGGCCGATTGGCTCACCACGGTCGACCACAAAAAAATTGGTATTATGTATGGCGCCTTCGCCATGTTGTTCTTCTTGGTCGGTGGCGTTGAAGCCCTGGCCATTCGTACTCAGTTATCTCGTCCCGATAATGATTTCGTGACCGCTCGGATGTATAATCAGCTCTTCACGATGCATGGTACCACCATGATTTTCTTAGGAGTCATGCCCTTGTCGGCAGCCTTCTTTAATTTCTTGGTGCCTCTGCAGATTGGTGCCCGCGACGTCGCCTTTCCGCGACTCAATGCCTTCTCGCTTTGGACATTCGTGGCGGGTGCTCTCGTTTTAAACAGCAGCTGGTTATTTGAGTTCGGCCACCTCTCTGGTTGGTTCAATAATTTCGATTGGTATAAGAGTTTAGTTTATACCGACTTCGCTCCAGCGAACGGATGGTTTAGCTACGCTCCGCTCTCGGGCACGTTTGGTCAGGCTAATGCTGCACTTCACGCACCACGTTTCACGGGCGTGGGTACAGACTTCTGGATTATTGGTCTCCAAATTCTCGGCATCGCCTCCTTGGCTGCTTCGTTCAACTTTATTTGTACGATCATCAACATGCGTGCGAAGGGTATGACGATGATGCGCCTGCCAGTATTCACTTGGATGGCTTTAGTGACATCGATTTTAATTATCTTAGCTTTCCCAGCGATCACCGTCGCGCTGATTGAATTGATGTTCGATCGTCAGTTCGGGGCGAACTTCTTTAATCCTTCCGCTGGTGGTCAGCCTATTCTCTGGCAACACTTGTTCTGGATTTTCGGCCACCCCGAAGTTTATATTTTAGTACTACCTGCGATGGGAATTGTTTCCGAAGTGCTCCCCACCTTCTCGGGTAAAGCTCTCTTCGGTTATCCGATTATTGTTTTCTCTGGTGCGGTCATTGGTTTCCTCGGCTTCGCCGTTTGGAGTCACCACATGTTTACGACCGGTCTGGGTGCGGTACCAACGGCGGCCTTCGCTTTATTAACCATGGCGATTGCCGTTCCCACCGGCGTTAAAATCTTTAACTGGTTGGGTACACTGTGGGGTGGTCGCATTCGCTTCACTCCTCCGATGGTACTCTCGTTAGGATTTATCTGGATGTTCATGTGCGGCGGATTTTCCGGCGTGATGCACTCAGCGGCTCCAGCCGATGCGCAACAACAAGACAGCTATTTCGTGATCGCCCACTTCCACTACGTTTTACTCGGTGGCGTTCTACTCGGATTAATGTCCGGACTTTATTTCTGGTTCCCAAAAATCTTCGGACGTATGCCCAACGCGCCTATTGCTTACATTGCATCAGGTCTGGTGATTCTCGGATTCAATTTAGCGTTCGGTCCGATGCACTACTTGGGTCTAGCGGGTCAACCGCGTCGTACACACACCTACCATGCGGGTAATGGTTGGGAGACGTGGAATTATGTAGCGACGATTGGCGCCTTTATTTTGGGCATCGGAATTTTCTTAGCTTTCGCTAACTTAATATGGACGGCCTTTAAGGGCAAAAAATGTTCGAACGATCCTTGGGATGGTCGCACTCTCGAATGGTCACTTCCTTCACCCGTACCTGAATATAATTTCGCACGTAGTCCGATTATCGCTACTCGCGATGCTCACAATGAAGACAAGTACGGCGAAAAGAAAATTGGATATGAAAACGATGGCGGTGAAGTTGGTATCCACATGCCTTCCCAATCTTGGATGCCCCTCGTGGCAGGTTTTGGTTTCTTGATGATTGGTATCGGCATGCCACTCATCGCGATGGGCGTTCCTCATGCGGGCTGGGTGGTGATTTCTGGTCTCAGTGTGATGTTCTTAGGTATCTTGCTCTGGGCTCTCGAAGGTCCAGGTGGTTATATGCTCAAGACTCCTACGCCGTCATCGCCAACTCCTGTTACGGCCAACACTTCATCTTACTAATTTAAATTAAAATGTCTCAAGTAGCTGAATCTTCGCACGCCCCCACTTCCACGGGGATCGACCACAAGAAGCTCATCATGTGGCTGTTCTTGGCTTCGGATTGCATGTTCTTCGGAACACTCATTTCGACGCACCTGCTTTATCGTAAACTCTATCCAGCGGGTTTTACGGATGCCGAGGGTCATCAACGTTTCATCCAAAATCTGTTCAACATCGAGTTAACCTCTTTCTCCACGTTCATTCTGTTAATGTCGTCATTCTTGATGGCCTTAGCAGTTTCGGCGATGCACAAGGGGCAGATTAAATCCTTCCGTCGCAATGTTCTCGGCGTGATTTTCTTCGGGTTAATTTTCTTGGGCTGTCAGGTCTACGAATTCACTCACTTCTTTCACCAAGGTCTCACGATTCAAAACAGCGTCTTTGGTTCGACCTTCTACGTTCTCACCGGCACGCACGGCACGCACGTGGCAATCGGTGTGCTCTGGTTAATTATTCTCTACTTCTATAGCTTTACTGGAAAATTATTTGGTCATGTGGGCGCGCTTGATGTGGAAATTGCCGGACTTTACTGGCACTTCGTGGACATCGTTTGGATTATTATCTTTACCGCTGTTTACCTCGTAGAATATCTCGGGCCAACCGGTTTTTGGGGTACCGGACTTCCTTTAACTAAATAATTTTGTCTCTATGTCACACGCCGCTACCGATCATAATTTAGCTACCGAAGAGATCCGTCGTTATCACCACTTCATCACGCTCGCACTTTGGTTAGCGGCGATTACGGGTGTAGAAATTGTCCTCATTTTCTTACCGGTTTCCCTGTCGATTATTCTGACAGTGCTTTGTGTGCTCTCCGCGATCAAATTTTTCGCCGTCATCCTTTGGTTCATGCATTTGATTTACGACCACCGCTTACTCTTTTGGATTTTCGTCGCTGGTATGGGTCTCGCCTTTGCTACTTTTACTGCTTTGTTGTCTCTGTTCGCCGTCAATCGAATCGATACCAAGTGGTTTAGTTAATCGCTCCACCGAGCGATAAGTAGGGCGGGACGTTGTTAAAATCCTCTAATGAACATTCCTCTCCACTGGCATACTGAGCCGCTCTTACTGCTCTTAATTGTCGGTGTTGTTTGGGGTTATGCCTTAATCACAGGACCGTATCGGGAGAGTTTTGCACCGCAGCTCACCCGATATCCAGTTAAAAGTAGCACCTGTTTTTACTTGGGCGTCTTCTTTGCCTACATTGCCGTGGGTTCTCCGCTTGATCAAATTGGCGAGAGCTTTTTATTTTCCGCCCACATGTTGCAGCACATGCTGCTCATTTATGTATCGGCTCCGCTGATAGTTTTAGGTTTACCGCCCGAAATCACTGATTCCTTTTTACTAAAAAATCCTAAACTGCAGAAAGTCCTGAGATTTTTAGTACATCCACTGGTAGCGGGCATTCTTTTTAATCTTAGTTTTTCTTTTTGGCATTTTCCCGAGTTGTATGAGGCCGCCTTAAGTAATCGTCCACTTCACATCGTGGAACACTGGATGATGTTCTTACCGGCTTTAATCATGGTGTGGCCTCTGGTCTCGCGCTCTAAAGTTTTACCACGACTCGGCGGAGGCGGGGCGATGTTCTATTCATTCGCTCTGATGATTGCCGACTTGCCCATTTGGGCGGCGCTCATTTTTGCGGAGCACCCCATTTACGAAACCTATTTATTAGCTCCGCGCATTTGTTGGCTTAGTGCGAGTCAGGATATGATTATGGGCGCCGTCATCATGAAGGCCTTTAATGAAATCTTCGCCCTCACCAACATGGGTGTAGCCTTTTACGCCTGGTATCAGCGCGATCGTTAATCAGAACTGCTCGCTTCTTTTTATTAACGGAATAGCTATCGCGAGGACGATTATGTTGGGCAACCAAACTAAGAGGTCGGGACGAAGGGCGGGTGACTTCACCCACATGGCGAACGAACTGAGAACATAATAACTTAGGCAAATCCCTAAGGCGATGGCGGCGTTGATAAAGGTTTCGGAGCGGCCCACCCGCATTGCCAAGGGAATGGCTAAGAGTGCGAGTGCAAAGATCGAGAAGGCAGAGGCTAAGTGGGCCATGAGTTGTTTGCGGGCCTCCATCTTACCTTGAGCAATTTCATCGGGAGTAGACTGTGGCGTTACTTGCCAGCCTTTATCCATGGCATCGAGAAGTTCACTCGTGGTTAACCAACGAAGTTTTCTTTCCACCGTTCCGCTGTCTTTGAAAATCGCATCCGCCGGGAATTCCATGACAGAGTCAGTAGCTGCGGCAAATGAGGAAGGTTTCGCGAAGCTGAGTTTTTCATCAACCCGACTTTCCATGCGCGCTTCTTTAAGTCTGACGCGGAGAAAAATAGAGCCATCGGGTTTATCGACGCGTTCAAGTCGAGCTTCTTTCGCTTGAATGGATTGCACCAATTTACCGTTATTATCTAAGCGCCAGAGCCAAAAATCTTTTAAGACATCGTCTTCGCGTGAGCCTGTGCGAATAACCAGCCCCTTAAATTGACGATTGAGTACGCCGGGTGTGATAATCGATGCAGGGTTTTCTTGGGCTGATCCGACGAGTAAACGTTTATATTCAGTATTAGCCCGGGGTGCTATTTCCAAATTAAGCCAAGCAGCGAGCAGGGTAAAACTGGCGGCTAAAATGAGGGCGGGTCGTGCAATACGTAATAGTTTTATACCCCCCGCTTTCATGGCGGTGATTTCGTTTTGCGAACTCATGCGTCCGAATGCGATGAGGAATCCAGTGAGTACGCCCATCGGTAAGGCATAAGGAATGATTCCCGGAAATAACAGGCCCACCAACTCGACGCCTTGCCAGGTGCTCACCTGCCCTGAGGCTACTGCACCTACTATTTTTTTTAAAATATTTCCCGCCACTAAGACAAAAATAAATGCGCTGGTAGCTACGATAGAGGTAATCGCAGTTTCAATGAGTACGTGGCGATCGAGAATGCGCACAGGTCTATCAAACCCGAGAGGACCCCTAACTCCAAGTCCAAAGGATTAAGATTAATTAAACTAACAGGAGCCGAGAGACTTCTGAATGGCCGCTTTCACAAAGGCAGCGAAGAGGGGATGCGCCTTATGGGGCTTGGACTTAAATTCAGGGTGATACTGCACGCCAATCATAAAGGGGTGATCTTTGGCTTCGACGATTTCGACGAGCCCCGTTTGTGGATTGGTGCCACCGACTAATAATCCCGCCGCTTCTAATCGAGTGCGATAGTCGTTGTTGTATTCAAAGCGATGGCGATGACGTTCCTGAATGATGGGGGCACCGTAGGCTTTGAGCGAGCGACTTCCCGGAGTAAGTTGGCAGTCGTAAACCCCGAGTCGCATGGTTCCACCTTTAAGAGAAACATCTTTTTGCGCTTCCATTAAGTGAATCACCGGGTCGGGTGTCGCTGGAGAAAACTCAGTGGAGTGGGCTTGCTTTAAGCCTAAAACATTTCGGGCAAATTCAATGACTGTCACCTGCATGCCTAGACAAAGTCCGTAGAAAGGAATTTTTCTTTCACGGGCGAATTGTACGGCGAGGATTTTTCCTTCGATACCGCGATTACCAAAGCCGCCTGGGACGAGAATTCCATCGAGTCCTTCGAGTGCAGCAGTGCCTTGAGTTTCTAAATCTTCGGCGTCGATGCGGACAATTTCAACGTGCGCTTCATTCGCAATACCGCCGTGAACGATGGATTCGTAAACGGATTTATAGGCATCTTGAAGTTCGATATATTTTCCGACCACGCCAATACGGACCTTGTATTTAGGCTCTTTAATACGACGTATAATTTCGCGCCACGGAGAGATATCTATCGGACCGCATTGAATTCCTAACCGTTTCACGACCACTTCATCAATACGTTGTTCGGCTAGCATTACGGGAAGTTCGTAAATGGAATCGGTCACATCTCGGCACTCAAAAACAGACTCAATCCCTACGTTGCAATAGAGCGAAAGTTTTTGGCGGTTTTCTTCGCCGATGGGGCGATCGGTGCGACAGACTAAAATATCGGGCTGAATACCAATCTCCCGGAGCTTTGCGACCGACTGTTGAGACGGTTTCGTTTTTAATTCACCCGCTGCTTTAATATAGGGAACGAGGGTGCAGTGCAGGAAGATGATGTTCTCGCGTCCGGTATCGTGTTGGAATTGACGAAGGGCCTCTAAGAAGGGCAGGCCTTCGATGTCGCCCGTCGTTCCGCCGATTTCGGTGATTAGCACATCCACGCCGACGCCGCCTTTTAAAATGCGCTCTTTAATTTCGTTGGTGACGTGGGGAATGACCTGAACCGTTTTGCCGAGGTAGTCGCCACGACGTTCTTTTTGGATAACCGTTTCGTAGATTTGTCCGGACGATAAACTATTGAGCTTTGATAATTCGCCCGAAGTAAAACGTTCGTAGTGTCCGAGATCTAAATCGGTTTCCGCACCGTCATTGAGAACGTAAACCTCACCGTGTTGGTAGGGACTCATCGTCCCCGGATCCACATTGAGGTAGGGGTCGAATTTCTGAATACGGACTTTTAATCCCCGACATTCAAGAAGCGCACCAATCGCCGCCGCCGTCAGTCCTTTCCCGAGGGAGGAAATGACGCCGCCAGTGACAAAAATGTACTTCATTATATAGGTGGGAGAGGGTGGTGAATTTAGTAAAAAGATAAGACCGGCTGGTCCGTTAAACGGTAGGCCGGTCTGGACTTTGAAATGTCATAGCCAACTTTTAGGGAGGCAAGCGGTTTTTAGCAGAAAATGGGCGGGATTGGCCTCCCCCTTATGAGCGAATTTTACAGTTAACTAGGAAAAATCTAATACCCCACCGTAAATAAGCCAAATAGGTGGCTTAATGCTACAGGTCGATACGATGGTATTTGCACTTGGCATCGTCCATTTGCCCTCAACCTTACTATTATGTCTGCCAGTTCCAGTTATAAAAATTGTCAGCCCGCCTCCATTGGCAAAAAAATCATCATGGCCTTTTCGGGTCTGGTCCTCGCAGGCTTTGTGTTTGGACACATGATCGGCAATCTCACGGTTTTCAAAGGAGCAGCTGCCATCAATGAGTACGCCGAATGGCTTCATGCTCATCCTGGATTACTCTGGGTCGCTCGCTCGGTTTTAATTGTCAGCGTCATTGCTCATATTTGGTCGGGCGTCTTACTCACCATTGAAAATCGTATCGCTCGAGCGGGTGGTCCTGCTGTTGAAGTGACGCGTCAGGCATCGCTCTCATCGCGCACGATGCCCTACTCGGGGGTAATCATTTTAGCCTTCATTATTTTTCACCTCTTACATTTTACTTTCCGAAAGATTGCGTTGGGCGGACAGGAATTTGGAGCGGATGTTTACAAAATGATTATCGCAGGCTTTTCCCAGCCGGCCGTCGCTCTCTTTTATATCGTGAGTATGATTTTGCTCTGCCTGCACTTAAGCCATGGTATCAGCAGCGTTTTTCAAACTTTAGGCTTACGTAATCAGCGCTGGCGTGGACGTTTAGACGTTGTCGCCACCGCTTATGGATGGGTTATCGCCCTGGGCTTCATCTCCATTCCTCTCGCCGTTCTTCTCGGCCAACTCAAATAAAGTTCATGAAACTTGATGCAAAAATTCCCGCCGGTCCCTTAGCCGATAAGTGGAATAATCATAAAGCAAAAATGCGCTTGGTAACTCCCACTAATCGTCGGAGGTATCATATCATTGTCGTCGGTTCGGGTTTAGCAGGTTCTGCCGCCGCCGCGTCGTTGGCCGAAATGGGTTACGAGGTTTCCTGTTTCTGCTATCAAGACAGTCCTCGCCGCGCTCACTCGATTGCGGCCCAGGGTGGAATCAATGCTGCTAAGAACTATCAAAATGATGGAGATAGTGTTCGCAGATTATTTTTAGATACCATTAAGGGTGGAGATTATCGTGCCCGTGAAGCGAACGTTTATCGCCTCGCCCAAGTATCCACTTCAATCATCGATCAATGCGTCGCTCAAGGTGTACCTTTTGCCCGTGAATACGGTGGTTTATTAGCTAATCGCTCTTTCGGTGGTGCTCAGGTTTCTCGTACGTTTTATGCCCGTGGTCAAACTGGCCAACAATTATTGCTCGGTGCTTATTCAGCGCTCTCCCGACAAATTGGAGCGGGTACGGTGAAAATGTATACCCGACATGAGATGCTCGATTTAGTTTTAGTCGAAGGCCAAGCGAAGGGTATTGTGACGCGCGATTTAGTCACCGGCGAAATCAAAGCCTGGGCCTCCGACGTCGTGGTGCTATGCACTGGTGGATACGGAAATGTTTTTTATCTCTCCACTAATGCTCAAGGTTGTAATGTCACTGCGACCTTCCGCGCACACCGTCGCGGTGCGGGTTTTGC
>Ga0209088_10001115_pt1 | contig 17700 bp, 16 predicted proteins | sample S_140625_EF_Meta_FD_187324 | JGI IMG/M metagenome (GOLD analysis project Ga0209088, IMG submission 187324) | Freshwater microbial communities from Lake Simoncouche, Canada to study carbon cycling - S_140625_EF_MetaG (SPAdes) (version 2) | ecosystem: Environmental > Aquatic > Freshwater > Lake ... | reverse complement strand
CTGCTTGCATGGCGCGAAGGAAATTACGGGCTTGGTAGTTTCGGACCCCATCCCAAATCGTCTTCTTCTCCTTTAAAAAGAGGGAAAAGGGATATTTGGAGGGCTCCTGTTTGACCAGCCAATAGTTCATCGAAGATTATTTTTAGTGCAGATAGAAAAAAAATGAAGGTTAAGTTAAGGCTTAAGCATGAAGTGCCTTCGCTAAGCGCCTATGTAGAGAACATCTTTCAGACTCCCCCTTGGGTCAAAATTTGCTACTCTTAGAGGATGCACAGATTTCAAAGAAAGGGGGGAGCTCTTTATGCCGAGGGAGTCAGCCTAGATGGGTTGGCTAATCGGCTAGGAACTCCTCTTTATGTGTACTCGGCAGGAACGATTTTGGATCACTATCGGCGTTTGAGGGGTGTTTTGCGGGCGATAGATCCTCTGGTCTGTTACTCGGTCAAGGCGAATAGCAACTTAGCCATCCTCTCTCTTTTGGCTCGAGCAGGCAGCGGCTTTGACGTGGTCAGTGGTGGGGAGTTGGAGCGGGTGAAAAAGGCAGGCGGAAAACCGACCCGCTGCGTCTTTGCAGGAGTGGGTAAGACGGATGAGGAGATCGAGTTGGGTCTCCGATTTCGGGTAAAGGCGTTCCATGTCGAGAGTGAGGAAGAGCTGGAACAGATTGCTGCCGTCGCGGGGCGTAAGAAGGGTCGACGCGCACCCATTGCTTTGCGGGTAAATCCTGATGTTGAAGCGGGCGGGCACGCCAAGATCACCACAGGAACCTACGCTAATAAGTTTGGCATTCCGTTTGAGCAGATCGCCGCTGTCTATCGGAGGGCTGGAGCAGATTCGAGGCTTCGGCTTTGCGGAATTCAGATGCATATCGGATCGCAAATTACTCAGGCAGCCCCTTTTCGCGCGGCGGTGAGAAAGATGATCCCTTTGGTCAAGCGCTTGCGTGATCGGCATGGGCTTGAGTACTTCGACGTCGGTGGTGGGGTGGGGATTGTTTATGAGGATGCTCTCGCGAGTGGTCGGGATGGTTGGTGGAAGTCTTCTAGCTCCAAGCGGGCGATGACTTTGGCCGATTATGCGACCTCTCTGGTTCCAATGTTGCGTGATCTCAAGATGGAAATCTTGCTAGAGCCAGGTCGTTTTCTTGTCGGAAATGCGGGTGTTTTAGTGGCGGAGGTTTTGTATCGCAAGGAAACGGGCCGGAAACATTTCACCATTGTGGACGCTGGGATGAACGATCTGGTCCGGCCTGCTCTGTACGAGGCGTATCATCAGATCGAGCCTGTCGGCAAGCCTCGTCCCGGAGCCCTTTCCACCGATGTGGTTGGTCCAGTTTGCGAGTCGGGTGATGTCTTTTGCCATGACCGCTCCCTTCCGCCTTTGCAACGAGGTGATCGGATTGCGATTCTCAGCGCTGGGGCTTACGGATTTTCGATGAGCTCGAACTACAATACTCGTCCTCGCCCTGCGGAGGTTTTGGTTTCTGGAACCCGAGCTCGGGTGGTTCGACCTCGGGAGCGGGTTTCCTCTTTATGGCAAGGGGAGAAGAAGTCGTGAGCCGAGCAATTCGATTTTGGAAGCTGGAGGGTGCTGGAAACGATTTCCTTGGCTTGGATGGCAGATTGGGAGGTTTCAAGTTGAATCGAAAGAAGATCACCGATTTGTGTGATCGTCGCCGAGGGGTTGGGGCCGATGGAGTTCTTGTGGTGGAAAAACCAAAGCGACGCGGAGCAGATTTTCGAATGCGTTACTATAACTCCGATGGAGGGGAGGCGGAGATGTGTGGAAATGGCGCCCGCTGTTTTGCTCTTTTGGCTCGAGCTGTATCTGGTCGAAAAGGGAACGTGCTGCGTATTCAGACCCAAGCGGGACTGGTGACTTTGCAAATTCGCGGCCAAGAGGTTCAAGTTTCGATGACCGAGCCGACGAAGCTGCGATTAGGAAAAAAAGTGGTGGTGGCAGGCCGCAAGCTGGCTATCGATTTTCTTAACACAGGGGTACCTCACGCGGTGCTGTTTGTGCGATCCGTCCGATCGGTGGATGTGGCCAAGCAAGGCCGAGCCATCCGCTATCACTCCGCTTTCGCGCCATCTGGGACCAACGTGAATTTCGTTGAGATAGGGCGAGGAAACAGAATTCTTGTTCGAACGTATGAAAGAGGAGTGGAAGGGGAGACGCTGGCTTGTGGCACTGGCGTGGTGGCTTCTTCCATTCTTTCGAATCTTCGCCGAAGATTGCGATCGCCCATTCTGGTTACGACTCGCGGCGGGGATGATTTAAGGGTGGGGTTCTCGATGGAGAATGGGCATGCCAGAAAAGTTACCCTGCAAGGGCCGGCTCGAATCGTGTATACGGGAGTTATCCATGTTTAAAGGAACCTACACAGCGATGGTCACTCCATTTCGAAATGGACAAGTGGATGTGAAGTCGTTCGAGGCATTGATCGAAAAGCAGGTGGCTGCAGGGATTGAGGGCATCGTTCCGGTGGGAACAACGGGGGAGTCTCCAACCTTAAATATGCAGGAGCATGTCCGGGTGATTGAGTTGGCGGTGCAGTTTGCCAAAAAGAGAACTCAGGTCGTGGCAGGAACAGGGTCGAACAGCACCGTAGAGGCGATCGAGCTTTCTACGGGGGCTCAACGCGCGAAGGCAGATGCGCTTCTCTTGGTCGCACCTTACTACAATAAGCCGAGCCCAGAGGGGATGTTTCAGCACTTTCGTGCGATCGCTCAATCGGTGGATTTGCCGATCATGTTGTACAGTGTACCTGGTCGTTGTGCGGTGGAGATTACGGTAGAGACAATCGCCCGACTGGCAGAAGCCTGCCCTACTATCCGCTCCCTCAAGGAGGCGGGAGGAAAGCCGGAGCGTGTGGATGCCATTCGAAAGGTTGTCCCTGCTGATTTTGAAATCTTAAGTGGGGATGACAGCATGACTGTCGAATTTATGAAGAGAGGCGCTGTTGGGGTGGTTAGCGTCGCATCGAATCTCATTCCTGCAGAGGTTAAGATGTTGGTGGATGCGGCAGCAAAAAAGGATTGGAAGAAGGCTGAGGAGCTAGATCGAAAGCTAGGGGGCGTTTTTCGGGATCTATTTATCGAAAGTAATCCTGGTCCTGTTAAAGCGGCGATGGCGGCAAAGGGATGGTTGGCGGATGAGTTAAGGCTTCCGCTTGTTCCTATTGCCGAGGCGAGCCGGCTAAAGCTTTTCGCGACTTTAAAAGAGGCAGGTTTGTCTTAGAGTGGGGGATAGAGATGCCAACGAAGATACTCATGATTGGGGCGAAGGGCAGAATGGGTCAGGCCATTCTGGGGTTGGCGCGTGCCGATCGGGCATTTGAAGTGGTGGGGGCTGTGGACAAGGGAGAAGATCTAAGTCCCGCATTGGCTCAGGCTCAGGTAGCGATTGATTTTAGTCATCACTCGGCAACTGAGTCGGTTCTACAAAAAGTTTGTGCGGCCAAGGTGGCTTACGTGTGTGGCACCACAGGCCAAACGGCAGGTGAGCTAAGTCAAATTAGTGCCGCAGCCAAAAAGATACCCCTGATTCATTCCCCGAACTTTTCGCTTGGGGTGAATCTTCTTTTTTACCTAACGGCCCAAGCGGCAAAGGCTTTGCCTGAGGGGTTTGATCCCGAAGTGATCGAAATTCATCATCGTTTGAAAAAAGATGCCCCCAGCGGAACCGCGAAGCGGCTATTGGAAATACTTGCTGAAGCAAGAAAGACACAACCCGACAAGGTGGCGTGTCATGGCCGTAGCGGTGAGCCTGGGGAACGCACGAATTCGGAGATTGGGGTTCATGCAGTTCGTGGAGGTGACGTGGTGGGGGATCACACCGTGTTGCTTGCCGGAGAGGGGGAGCGAATCGAGTTAATTCATCGTGCTACCTCCCGGGAGGTCTTTGCACGTGGGGCGCTGCGTGCGGCTCAGTGGTTGGTTGGAAAACCACCTCGGGCTTATGCCATGGTGGATGTGCTTGGGTTGAGCTGATGCGGATCGGAATCGGGTTGGGATCGAATATCGGAGACCGAGGGCGAGAGTTAGCCTTGGCGCGTCGATGGATCCGAAGTTTGGATGTAGGAGCCCGATTTTCTTCTGAGTATGAAACTTCTCCCGTGGATTGTCCTCCTGGATCTCCGCCTTTTCGAAATCAGGTCGCCGAGATTCAGTGGAAAGGTAGTTTGGATACCCTTTTGCAGTGGATGCAAGAGTATGAGTGCTCAAGAGGCAGAAGGGCTGTTCGCAGAAGGAATGAACCGAGAGTTTTAGATTTAGATCTCCTTTTTGCGGGCCGCAACTGGGTTCAAAATCCAAGGTTGGCTTTACCGCATCCTCGAATGGGCGAAAGGCGCTTTGTGATGGAGCCATTGGCAGAGCTTTGTCCGGGGCTTAGGATTGCGGGTTTACCGGGAACGGTTTGGGAGACGGCATGTTGGTTGCGAAGTCAGGGGGGATCAGCATGTCAGCGAATCGAGTAACCCCTGAGCAGCTACGAAACTGGCCCTCTGGTAAGCCACTTTTGGCGCTGACCGCCTATGACTATCCGGTGGCTCGGATTTTAGATGAGGCGGGTGTCGATCTGATCCATGTAGGGGATAGTTTAGGAATGGTAGTTTTAGGGATGACGGACACCACGGGGGTGACGATGGCAGATATGGTGCGCGCAACGGAAGCGGTGGCACGGGGGAGGAAGAGAGCCATGATTTCTGCTGATTTACCGATCGGAACATATGAGACGGCGGAGGCTTGTGTAGAGAATTCCAAACTTCTTTTGCAAGCAGGGGCGGATGCGGTGAAACCGGAGGGTGGAAAGGAAGGTCAGCCCCAGTGGAAAGCGCTGCAGGAAGCGAAGATTCCTTGGATTGGGCATCTGGGAATGTTGCCCCAAAAAGTGTTGGAGGAGGGCGGATACAAACGAAAGGGAAAAACGGATGAGGAGGTTCAGCGAATCAAAGCCGATGCTCTGGCGATGGAGAGAGCTGGGGCGTGTGCGATTGTTTTAGAGCTGGTGACTCCAGAGGCTGGGGCGGAGGTTACATCTGCTTTAAAAATTCCCACGATTGGGATTGGTGCGGGAAAGGGGACGACGGGACAGATTCGCGTGAGTTATGATCTGTTGGGGTTGACTCCATGGAGCCGGCCGGGGTTTGTCAAAGAGGATCTGGGTTTTGCCCGTCAGATCACCGAAATGGTGAAGGGGATTAGGAAGAGCGGGCGCGGCGAGCTTGGATGAAGGAGCGGACGGCTAAAAGAATGTAGAGGAGGGAAAGGCCCGCGTTGATCGACTGCGTGATGATAGCGGCAGGCTTGTCGGCGGTTCCCCGAAAAAGATCGGGCAGGTAGGCGAGAGATTTTGCAGTTCCTAGGAAAGCCAGTAAGGCGATAAGTACAGCACCGTGCATGGAATGTTTTCGTAGATTTTCTTTGAATGCCAGCAGTCCGAAAAGAGCAAAAAGAACCCCAAAAGCGCAAGGGATAAGGGCGGTTTTATGGGTGGAACCTGTCATGACAAAGCCACCTACACCCAAGAGAATGTATGTGACAGCAAAGAGTAGTGTGATGGCAGCCATGGACTCTTTCTACCCAAGAGCCGGCATGAGCAAAGTGAAATTCAGAGATTTCTTTTGAAGGGGCAAAAAGATACTTTGGTCACTAGTGTACATCCAGTGGGCAATGATGTTCAGGTATCAGACTTTTCGCTAATCTTGAGTAAGAGGCTTATGAATTCTTTTAGCCGATTCCCTCGAACGATACTGGTTTGCTACTGGGTCTTGAGTATCGGCCACTACTCCTTTGGAACGGATTTGAATCGAAATGGAAAGGTAGATCCTTATGAGGATTCGGCCCGACCTGTTGAGGAGAGGGTGGAAGATCTGCTTGGGCAGATGACTTTAGAAGAAAAAACATGCCAATTGGCGACGCTTTATGGAACGGGTCGCGTTCTGAAGGATCGACTTCCTACTCCTGACTGGAAGAAGGAGATCTGGAAAGATGGAATAGCGAATATTGATGAGCAGTTAAACGGAGTGCCAGAGCTGGGACCCGCGTCAAAGAGGGATTACCGAACCGTAGTGGAGAAGATCAATCCGCTGGTGTGGCCACCTTCAAGTCATGCGAAAGCGTTGAACGAAATTCAGAATTGGTTCAAAACGCAAACTCGTTTGGGTATTCCTGCCGATTTCACGAACGAGGGAATCCGTGGGCTGGCTCATTATCGTTCTACCGCATTTCCTTCTCAGCAGGGAGTAGGGGCAAGTTGGAATCGGGAGCTTGTAAGAAAGATCGGTGAGGTAACCGGAAAAGAGGCCAAGGCTTTGGGATACACTCACGTTTATTCCCCCGTGTTAGATCTTGCGAGAGATCCACGTTGGGGGCGTGTGGCGGAGTGTTATAGCGAGGACCCGTATCTGGTGTGGGAGCTGGGATTAGTCCAAGCCCAAGCCTTGCGAGCGACGGGAGTTGCCTCGACGGGAAAGCATTTTGCGGTGTACTCAATTCCCAAGGGTGGTCGAGATGGAGAGGCTCGGACCGATCCCCATATCGCGCCGCGGGAGATGGAAACCCTTTTCCTTTGGCCTTGGGAGCGGGTGATTCGTGCGTCAGGAATGCAGGGAGTGATGAGTTCGTATAACGATTACGACGGAGTGCCGATTTCGGGCAGCAAGGAGTTTCTTACGACGATTCTTCGCGAGCGTTTTGGATTCCGCGGATATGTTGTTTCTGACAGCGATGCAGTAGATTATCTTGCGAGCAAGCATCATGTGGCAGCCGATTACAAGGAGGCTTGCCGCCAGTATCTGGAAGCGGGGGGAAACGTTCGAACTGAATTTAATTCTCCTAGTAAATTCATTTTGCCTGTTCGCGAGCTTGTGAAAGAGGGGAAGCTGTCTGAATCGGTGCTCAATGACCGCGTAAGGGATGTGCTTCGGGTAAAGTTTGAGTTGGGCCTGTTCGATCGCGAACTTGTTGCCGATCCAGTTGAGTCGGATGCGGTCGTGCACTGCGCGGCTCATGCAGAGGTGGGCAAGGAAGCTGCACGGGAGTCACTTGTTTTGCTTAAGAACAGCAAGAACACGTTGCCTTTGGCGAAAAGCACAAAACGGATTCTGGTCTGTGGTCCTGCAGCGGATGAGTATGACACTTCAGTCGGTAGGTACGGATCCTTCGGGGGGGAGGGCATATCTGTTTTGGCAGGGCTGAAAAAACTTCTACCACAAGCCGAGGTAATATATCGGGTGGGTTGTGAATATCAGGATGAGAGATGGCCTCTCTCCGAAATCCTACCTGAGGCTCCCAGTCCATCGGCGCAAGCTCTTCTTGATGAGGCAGTAGAAGTGGCTCAAAGCGTGGATGTGTTGATCGTGGTGTTGGGGGAATCTCGGGCGATGGCTGGGGAGAGTAAGACTCGAACGTCTCTAGATCTTCCCGGTCATCAAAATGAGTTGGTTCGCCTTTTGATAAAGACAGGAAAGCCTTTGGTGGCGGTGCTTTTGAATGGTCGCTCTCTTTCTGTGAATCTTCTGGAGGAGAAAGCATCGGCGATTCTCGAGGCCTGGTATCCAGGGGAGTACGGTGGTATGGCAGTGGCTGAAGCCCTTTTTGGAGATGTAAATCCAGGAGGCAAAGTGCCGGTGACCTTTCCTAAGTCTGTGGGGCAGGTCGAATACAACTTTCCATGCAAACCAAACAGTCAGGCGGGAATGGGCAGAGATGAAGATCCCAACGGCTCTGGAGAGTGTTTGGTCAATGGAGCGCTTTATCCATTCGGTTTCGGGTTGAGTTACACCCAGTTTACCTACAGCAACACCAAGATCCATCCGGCCACGATCAAGCCGGGAGAGGAGGTCACAGTCACCCTGGAGATCAAAAACACCGGAAAACGTGAGGGAGATGAGGTGGTGCAGCTCTATCTGAAGGATCTTCTTTCATCGGTTACAACCTATGAAAAAGTGCTTCGTGGTTTTGAGAGGGTCCGACTCAAACCAGGCGAAAAGAAATCCATAATGTTTAAGCTGGGTCGTGAGGATTTGGAGCTGATCGATATTCAGAACCAACGGACGGTGGAGCCGGGCGATTTTGCGGTTGAACTAGGCTCCTCCTCTACCGATATCCGTCAGTCCGTTCAATTCAAGGTGGTAGCGCCTTGAAACAGATTCTCTATTTCGGGTTTTATGTCCTCCTGGTGGCTCATCCTCTTTGGAGTGCTATCGATGAGGAGCCTAATGAAGAAATGGGGGACCCCTCTCCGGCAGTTGCAGAAAAAACGACGACCAAAAAGGTCAAGACACCGAAGCCACCCCTTGAGGTACCAGCTGATATTCCGCATGAAGAGGATATTGCGTTTTTGGAGGGTGACCGAAAAGAAAAGGCCGATCTATATCTGCCAATGAATGTTCCCGAAGGGCAGAAGGCACCGGCATTGATTATCATTCATGGAGGGGGATTCAATGATGGGGACAAAAGGAAGTATCGGGAGCTGAACTTCTGTACCAATGCAGCCAAACGTGGGTATTTAGCCATGAGCATCAATTACAAACTGCGGAAGTCCCAAGGTCAGGTAACCTGGCCGCAGAACATTCAGGACGCCAAGGAGGCTGTTCGCTGGCTGAAGCTCAACGCCGATCGGCTCAAGATTGATCCCGAGCGAATCGGGGCGATGGGCGGTTCTGCCGGTGGGAACGTAGCCGCCATGCTCACTATGACTCGGCCGGAGGATGGATTCGATGATGCCGGTTCGCGTACAAACACCCCAGCTCGAATCGTATGCGGAATTGATTTCTACGGAGCGGTGGACCTGATGACCTATCACGACATGAAAATGTTCGCCAAGACACGGGAAGAGGCTCCTGAACTCTACCGAAAAGGTTCACCGACCAGCTACGTCCGGGAGAAGGCGCCTCCGTTGTTGATAATTCACGGAACTGGTGATGAAACTGTGAAAGTGGACCAGAGTCAGGTTCTGCGATCCAAGCTTGAGGCTGCGGGAAACCCGTGTCCCGAATACACGATCAACAATCAGGAGGAGGTGGATGCCTTGAAAGGGAAGATGATGGAGAACCGCCATGCCTTGGTTCTGATTCCCAATGCGCCGCACACCTTTGATTTGGCTGTGAGTATGAAAAAGGACGGACCAGTGATGATGGATATCACCGATCTGGTTTTCGATTGGTTAGATCAGCACCTAAAACCCAAAGTAAAAACCCCATGAAGTTTCGGACATTTCTAATCTGTCTTGGCCTTTTGCTTGTTAGTCAGCACGTTTGGGCATCGTCAGGGGGGGATTCGACTTCAGTTCCGAGTAAATTCGCAGTCGAGGTGGAAAAGTTTTCAACCCTACCTCCCCCAGAACCCGGCGGAATTCTTTTGGTTGGCAGTAGCATTTTCAAGAGATGGACGAATGCCGTGAGCGATCTGGCTCCGCTTCCCGTGACCAACCGGGCGTTCGGTGGATCGCAGACATCCCACCAGTTGACTTTTTTCGATCAAGTCGTGCCCCCTTGTCGTCCTGGGTTAATCGTCTGGTACTGCGGTAGCAACGACATCAAGGGAAAGAAGGAATCTGCGTCCGTATTGCAACGGACGGATGAGTGGTTGAAGAAAGTAGTGCAATCTGATCCTTCGGTCCGTGTGTTGCTGGTCTCTGTAATTCGCTCCCCCCAGAAGCGCCGGGATGGTCAGTTGGAGGCGGTAGATGCCGTCAACCTGGGATATGAGGAGCTCAGCCGAAAAAAGGATGGAGTCTTTTATGTAGATGTGAATCCGGCACTACAAACATCGGAAGGGGAGTCGAAAGTAGATCTTTATGTTGAAGATGGGCTTCATTTCAACGTTAAGGGGTATCATCAAATGACTACCCTTCTGAAGCCTGCCATCAAAAAATACTGGAAGAAGGAGACAAAGCTATGAACCTCATTGCCAAACTGATCGGCCATCGTTGGGCGGTATGTGCTCTTCTTTTCTTTGCGACGACAATTAACTATATCGATCGTCAGATTCTCTCTCTTCTGAAGCCGATTCTGGACGAGCAACTGCTCTGGACGAATGCGGAGTTTGGAATGGTCAATTCAGCCTTCCAAGGAGCATACGGACTCAGTCTGCTCGGTTTTGGTTGGTTTATCGACCGCTTTGGCACAAAGATCGGTTACGCTGTATCGATCGCAGCGTGGAGTGTTGCGGCTATGGGACACGCATTGGTGGGAAGTGTTGGTGGTTTTATCTGGGCGCGTGTGGCCTTGGGGCTTGGGGAAGGGGGAAACTTTCCTGCAGCGATCAAGGCGATTGCGCTTTGGTTTCCAAAGAAGGAGAGGGCACTTGCGACAAGTATCTTTAACGCAGGAACTAATGTGGGGGCAATTGTCGCTCCCGCTATCGTTCCTTGGATGGCTTTCACCTGGGGATGGCAATCAGCTTTTATTGCGGCGGGTCTGGCTGGTCTTGCCTGGCTATTTTTCTGGATCCCTTGGTTTCAGCCTCCTGAAAAAATGAAGGGGCTCACTCCCCAAGAGCTGTCTTTGATTCGCAGTGATGATGCTGCTGGAGCTTCCGAAAGCAGTGAAAAAATACCCTGGGGTCAACTCTTGGGGTATCGGCAGACATGGGCTTTCATTATTCCCAAGCTGATTACCGATCCTGTTTGGTGGTTCTTTCTGATCTGGCTGCCTGACTTCTTTAAGCAGACCAGAGGACTCGATATTAAAAAGAGTTGGGTACTCCTCGTTACCATCTACTCGATTGTGACTGTTCTTAGTATTGCGGGGGGATGGGTGACGGGGCATTTGGCTAAGATGGGTTGGTCGATGAATCGCGCAAGGAAAGGGGGAATGCTGCTGTTTGCTCTTTGTGTCGTTCCAATTTTGGGAGTTACGGGGGCTTCAGACTGGGGTGCAGTCCTTTTGATCGGCCTTGCAGGAGCAGCGCATCAGGCCTTTTCGGCGAATCTATTCACCACCGTATCCGACTCTTTCCCTAAACAGGCGGTGGCCTCGATCATTGGAATTGGAGGAATGGCGGGAGCCATCGGAGGAATGCTTTTTCCAATCGTCACGGGAATGCTGCTCGACACCTATAAAGCGTCTGGAAATGTTGCGGCAGGTTACGGGATCCTTTTTGCTTTTTGTGCGGGAGCCTACTTAGTTTCACTTCTCACTCTCCAGATCCTGAATCCGAGGCTGGAACCTGTGCGTATGAAAACCGCATAAAATAAAGAATTGTAACTGCGACAAGATCTGAAATGATTTAGGCAATAACACGAAGGGAAACTCTTATGAAAAACCTAACTGCTTTCTTAATTCTCACCACCCTCGGAACATTCTTTGGCTTCGCCCAAGAGACTCCCGCACCTGCGAAGATCAAAAAGCCAGCTGTAACAAACTCCACTGCGGAAACGGTTACAGGAAAAATCGGTTATATTTCTGACAAAAAGATCACGGTGAAAGCTAAAGGGGCAGAGGCCTCCACCGCCTTTCTAATTGATGCCGAGACTAAGGTCACGGTGAATGGTGAAACAAAAACTATCGCTGACCTCAAAAAGGGTTGGAACGCTTCGGTAACGCCTAACGCAACAAGCTTTCCTACCGCAGCAACAATCTCCGTGACTAAAGCGGCAGGAACTGCGGAAACACCAGCTAAAACAGAAGAGTAGTCGCTCCCGTTTGGGAGCTTACCGGGGGTAGGAGATGATTTCTGCCGAACTCCATTCGGCCGCTTCAGGAAGGGTCTGATCTCCTTTGTTACGGATATCTCTGGAGATCACGATTTGCATCGTAACCTCTCCTCGGCGTTCAAAGGCAGAGCTGATGTCGATCCAGGCTTCCGCTTGATTCGGCGAATAGGTGAATCCGCCCACCCAATCAAGATCGGTACCTAAACCAGATACGGTCAGGCTAGGCGCTTCTGCTTTTGGCATTTCTTTCAGGCGAAATGAAAAAACTTCGCCAGAGCTTTTTTCTTTGCGAAGGGCATAGAGATGAAGCGGGATAGGTTCACTACCTGAGTATTTGCCCCTCAGATGGAGAAAGCGGGTGGCAGGTTTTTTCGACAGAGAGAGCCCAAAGGTGAAGAGAGTCTGAGCAAGAGCGTTTCCACCCGATTGAAGAGTTGAGCCCGAAGTAGAAATGGCGGACGCTGAGGGGAGTGTCTCCGGTTTGACGCCTGAAAATGATCGCACTGTGAGAAGCCCAACCGAGAGGGAGGGAAGATCCACTTGCCATTCTCTGCCAGAGGAGCTGGGGCTTAGAATCTGACTATTTCCAAACGTTTCTTTGGTAACTGTCTCCCATGTGACGAGTGAACCTGAAACGCCAGTGGGGAGCGAAATCTGGACTTGGGGTTGGGAGGTTTGATTCGTGCGGGCAAGAAACACCCGGACCTCATCATTTTGGCGAGTGGCCGTGACACGAAGTTGGTCGGTGGCTTTCGTCGCTAAACGCTCCCGTCCTCCAGAAAGAGAAGAGCAGGCTAGTCGTATGACTTCGGCGGCTCGAGTGGTGCCGGTGATTTCTGGCACCGGCCGGCCTTCGTTTACATGGTGGACTCCATTTTTTTTCACTTGGCCATCATCAAGATTCTGGCTGAGAGTGAGTCGAAAAAAGTAGAGTTCTTCAAGAGAGGATTCGGCAATGCTCACTGCCATAGACCCCAGATCGGAAAATTCCTCCGGTGAATCCATGGTCGTCTCCTTTTTGGCAAAATCCCGAGCGGTATGAACGTTGTACTCCGACATGATCAAAGGAAGATCCTTGCCGCGATTGGCTGCGCGAACTTCACCCTGAAGTTCTAGTAACCTTTCCAAAGTGGACTCTGGATTCGTGCTGTAATGTTGGATCGCGTACTGCTGGAACTGGTCGTAGGTACTGTCTTCTTTCCCGTCGATACGCCGATGTCGATCTCGCATAGAGAGCTCACCCCATCCGATTGTGGAATCTCGCTCATCAGGCTTTCCGCTGCTTTTGAAGTTACCGATTCCCGCGGTGCATGGTGCAGAAATGAGTGGGGAAAGATCTGTTTTAGTGGCTTGGGCAGCGTCAGAAAGGGCGGCTTGAATGGCATCGGTGCCAATGACCATTCGTACGGCGTACTCGTCTTGAGTCAGCTTCGCGCTCTCCTTGTGATTAGGCTCATTAAAAAGCTGATAGCGTCGAACCTGATGTTGGGTAGCTAGTTGGTACGCTTCGGCGTAGTAGGCTTCCCAAAAACTCCACGCACTGGACCAGTTGGTTTTTCCGTCTGATTTCAAAAGCTTAAATGCGTAGGGGCAGGTGATGGTGGCCAGAAGCTCTATCTTTGCTTCCCGCAGAGAGCGAAGAGATTCGGCCGACATCTTGGAGGGGTGGCGCCAAAGAAGCGCGGTCTTCTTCTCTGCTTGGGCTCGCAGCTCCTTGGCCTTACGGGCGAGATCGGCTGCAGAAGAAATCTTCGGATCCTCTGATCGCTCAGGGTCAACATTCAGGCGGAGTCGGGCCCCGTTGACCCCTAGAGCTCTGACCCATTCAGGAAAAGCGGAGCCTTGGGGCATATCCCCGGTGTTGATGCCGAGGATTGCAGGAGTTTTTCCCACCACCTTGTCGTTGATGCGTACTTCCGCACCATGCCCTAGGCTGATGAGAAGGGTAAGAAAAAAAAGCGATCGAGGGATCATTTGTTCTGAGATTTCTTAAGGAAAGAAAGGACGGCGGGACCGACATCTCTCTCTAGCAGTTGTTTTGACTTGGGAACAGCGTACTGAAAGGAGAAGGAGTGAGGCGCGTTGGGTAACCAGATGATGTCGTAAGTGGCTCCGGCTTTTTTGAGTGCATCAGCCAGCTCTTGAGACTGGTCAGAATCTACCGTGGTATCTTTTTTACCGTGGAGGATAAGAGTAGGCGGAATATCTCGTTTAACGTAGGTAACGGGGGAAGCCTTTTTCCAGTCCTCCGCCTTGGAGCCAAAGATTGCCTGAACCTCGCTTTCCACACCCCGTAGTTCATTGGGATTCCCATTTGGGTCGGTTTTTTTTCGATTTCCGATGTCGGTGATGCCGTAAAAATCGACGACACAGGAAACTTTGTCCGAAACTCCGGGATAAGGTTCAGTTGGGGCAAAAGTGCGATCGTCTCCAGTGTAGGCTACCATGAGGGCGAGGTGTCCTCCTGCGGAACTCCCCATCACGGAGATGCGATCGGAATCAATACCGAGTGCATCTGCGTGGGCGCGAAGGTAGCGGATGCCGTTTTTGCAGTCCTGCAAATTGAGGGGAAACTTGCCAGCAGAACGGAGAGCGTAGTTGATGCTAGCAGCGACGTAGCCGTTTTCGGCCAAGGTGGCACCGAATTCGATTTCTCGGGGTTGGCGTTTGTCCCCTTCCTTCCATCCGCCCCCGTGAATCAGAAGAACAGCGGGGGACTTTTCTCCTGCTTTGCGCTGTTTGGGAAGGTAGAGATCGAGCTTTTCAAGCCGATGTGGCGCCAGAAAAGCAACATCCCCCCGCACCTCTATTTGAGGGCTGGAAGAAAACTCTGATGAATCAGCTTGGATCCTTGTCCAATCTAAGACAGACAGGAAAATAATCAGCCTCAATGAATTTAAGTAGCACATAGCAACAAGGAGGTTTGCTTAATGGTTTGGCTCAGACAACGCAGAAAAGCATGTAAAACTGAACATCGATAAGGGCTGTTATAGATCGGGAAATAGGATTAAGATGTCTTTATGAAAAGCTCGCGGTCATCGAAGAGCGCGGTCAAGAATCCTGTCACCGATCCGCGTTTTCTTCTCACCACCAAGACGGCGCAGAAGCTGTATACTGTTGCTGCCCAAGAGCCGATTTACGACTATCACTGTCATCTTTCGTCCAAGGAGATCGCCGAGGACAAGAAATGGGCGGATTTGTCCGAGATTTGGTTGGGGGGTGATCATTATAAGTGGAGGGCGATGCGAGCGAATGGAATCCCTGAAACCCACATCACGGGCTGTGCGAAGCCGTACGAAAAGTTCCTCGCCTTTGCCCGGACGATGCCTCGCCTGCTGAGGAATCCGCTCTGGCATTGGACCCATCTCGAACTCGACCGGGTCTTCGGCATCAAGGAGATCCTGAACGAGGATACCGCACCGAAAATCTGGACGAAAGCGAACGACAAGCTGAAGACCCTTTCGGCTCGGAAGCTTCTGAAGCATTTCCGCGTCAGGTTGGTCGGCACGACGGATGATCCTTGTGACGATCTTGGGGATCATCAGAAAATCCAAAAGAGCGGGATCGGAACCCATGTTTATCCGACTTTCCGTCCGGACAAGGCCTTGCTGGTCGATCAACCTACGATTTTCTCAACCTGGGTTCAGCGTTTAGAAAAAACCTCGGGGGTCGACTGTACCTCTTTACACGGATTCCTAAAGGCATTGGATCAAAGGCATGAGTTTTTTCATCAGTTGGGAAGCCGGATTTCAGATCATGGGATGAACCATACGTTTGGACGGGGCGGGACCCGTGAGCATGCGACCCGGATTTATACGGCAGCCCGCAAAGGGGAAAAGCCGACTCCAGAAGAAGCGGAAGCCTACAAGGGGTTTCTTATGGTCTATTTTGGAGAGTTGGACGCCAAACGTGGATGGACCAAGCAGATTCATTTCGGTGCTCTTCGGAACGGTAATTCGAAGGGCTTCCGTGATTTGGGGCCAGATACCGGCTTTGATTCGATTGGTGATTGGCCGCAGATCGATCGTTTGTCGGGGTATTTGGACGAGTTGGCCGGTCGGGGAAGCCTTCCGAAGATGGTTCTCTATAATCTCAACCCGGCCGACAACTATGCGGTGGCGACCCTTTGCGGAAGCTTTCAGGGGGAAGGGGCCATAGGAAAGATTCAGTTTGGAAGCGGGTGGTGGTTTTTGGATCAACTCGAAGGCATGAAGTGGCAAATCAACGCGCTTTCGAGCCTCGGCCTGCTGGCCAACTTTGTCGGGATGCTGACCGATTCACGAAGTTTCCTGTCCTATCCCCGGCATGAATATTTCCGTAGGTTGCTTTGCCAGATTTTGGGCGAAGAGGTCGAGAATGGGACACTCCCGAAAGACATGAAACTTCTTGAGGGGATGGTCCGGGATATCTGCTATCGGAATGCCGAAGCTTATTTTGGAATGGAGCCGGGGAAGGGTTAAGAAACGTTCGGAAATCGCCGTGCGTTTGGTGAATTTTCGATTAGAATACCCTCATGTCATTGGCCAATCGTTTTGACTTAAAAGGGGAGGTGGCGGTTGTCATTGGGGGGACCGGAGGCCTCGGCGGGGCGATGGCGGAGGGGTTGGCCCAAGCTGGTGCGCAGGTTGCGATTCTCGGTAGAAATCAGGAAAGGGGTGACGCCAAGGCCAAAGAGTTTTCGAAGCATTCCAAAACGATTTTTATTTCGGTGGATGCCTTAGATCCCAAATCCCTGACACAGGCGGAGCTAAGGATCGAAAAAGAGTTCGGGCCGGTTACGGTCCTAGTGAATGCCGCGGGTGGAAACCAGCCCGCCGCGGTGGTCACACCTGAAAACCCTATTCTCACCCTGTCTCTTTCTGCCTGGAAGGAGAACTTTGACCTGAATCTTGTGGGTGGGGCACTTCTACCCTGCCAAATCTTTGGTGCGGGCATGTTGAAACGGAAAAAGGGGAGCATCATCAATATTGCCAGTGTATCGGCTCATATTCCCTTATCCAAAGTGGTGGCCTACTCCGCCGCAAAGGCGGCTGTGATCAATTTAAGCCAGTTCCTTTCCCGGGAGTGGGCGCCCCATGGGGTTCGAGTGAATACGATCACCCCAGGTTTCTTTCCTGCAGATCAGAACCGAAAGCTCCTTTTTAAAGATGACGGCACACCCACTGACCGAGCGAAATCGATCATGGGCCACACTCCGATGGGCCGTTTCGGTGAGCCCACTGAACTGATTGGGGCGGCGGTGTTCCTCGCCAGCCCGAAGGCGAGCGGATTTGTAACGGGCATCGATCTACGAGTGGATGGTGGCTTCCTTTCTCAGACGATCTGATGTTGGAAAAATCTCTTTCTTCTCAGGATGTGATTCAGATCCTCCGTGCCGATCTTCCGCAGGCTAAGTTTCAAAATCGGAAGGTCCTGCTGATTGTTCCCGATCATACCCGGACGGCTCCGGTCGGGCAGATGTTTAAGGAAGTGCATGACTGGTTAGGGTCGGTCGCAAATCAGATCGATGTGATGGTGGCATTGGGGACCCATCCGCCGATGAGTCAGGAAGCGATTTGTCATCGGTTGGATCTGACACTGGCCGAAAAGGAGATGTCTTATCCCAAGGTGCGACTTCTGAATCATGCTTGGGATGATGACCGAGCTTTGGTGGAAATCGGGAAGATTCCTTCAAACGAGATCCGGGATCTCACCGGTGGACTCTTTGAGATGGAGGTGAAGGTGCGGATTAATCGGGCGGCCCTAGAGTACGATGATCTGGTCATCTTGGGACCAACCTTTCCACATGAGGTGGTGGGTTTTTCGGGGGGGAATAAGTATCTCTTTCCTGGGATCAGTGGTCCTGAGGTGCTGAACTTCTTTCACTGGTTGGGAGCGGTGGTCACCAATCCTGGGATTATTGGGAAGAAGTGGACGCCGGTTCGAAAGGTAGTGGATCGGGCGGCGGCGCTGGTGAAGACGCGTAAGTGGTGTGTTTCGATGGTGGTTCGCCCTGATGCCTCTCTGGCGGGTCTTTTTGTCGGAACACCCGAGTCG
>Ga0209088_10001114_pt1 | contig 17701 bp, 14 predicted proteins | sample S_140625_EF_Meta_FD_187324 | JGI IMG/M metagenome (GOLD analysis project Ga0209088, IMG submission 187324) | Freshwater microbial communities from Lake Simoncouche, Canada to study carbon cycling - S_140625_EF_MetaG (SPAdes) (version 2) | ecosystem: Environmental > Aquatic > Freshwater > Lake ... | reverse complement strand
ATATGGCTCACGATAATCAGTACGGCTATCGGAGCGATCAGATCTGCCGCTTCTTTCGCGACGATTGCGAGTTCCGCGTTCGTTGCGATCTGCGCGCGCTGGACGTTCAGTTTTTTCGCGAACTTCGCGAACCTTAACAACTGTTATTACGCCGTCTTCATCAACGATTTCTCCAGGTGTAACGCCTTCACCGGTTGCGCGACGACGGCGGCGGCGACGATGAGTGCCGCCTTCTGTGCCTTCGCTATCAGTTTCAGAACTTTCGCTGTCATCATCTTCTGCGCTATCAGAACCTTCTACGCCATCTGTCTGTGGCTTGCGACGGCCACGTCCACCGCGGCGACGGCGACGATTTCGACCTCCACGTGAATCTGCATCATCCGATGAATCACTGCCATCGGTATCGCTAGATTTACTTTCGGATATCGCATCAGTTGCTTCTGCTTTCGCAACGCTCTTCTTAACACTCTTTGGCGCGCTCTTTGGAGCCTTCTCTTCTGGAGCTGCCTGAAAAATTGGCACCGGAATAGACGGCGCCTTCTTCTTTGATTTTGTCTCAGTTACTTCAGCAACGGGGGTATCAATGACATCCGTCGAATTTTCACCTGGAACAGATTTCTTCTTACCTATTTTTTTCACCGCACGCTTGCGCGGTGACTTTGGCTCAATAGCCATGGCACCAAATCCTCTATGCGTTAATTAACGCGCTCTGGCTTGTAGTCACTTATCTGGCAAACAACCTTTAGGCTGCCCCTGGTAAATCCTTCAAGCAATTCTTTTTAACTTCTCTATGAGTCCGCCGCTGGCTTCCTTCGCGATTTAGATCGCGAGCCGCGCTGAACTGTTGGCTCAAGTATGGCAGATGAATGCACCAAAGCGCGAAACGAGCGTTAATTCAGGGCGATTTAGCCGCGATTGCGGGCATTTACGTTCTGCAGCAACCCGAAGCCGATCATCGTCGCAAACATGCTCGATCCGCCGTATGAGACAAATGGCAACGGAACTCCGGTCATCGGCATCATTCCCAATGTCATTCCAATATTCTCAAAAGTTTGGAATGCAAACCAAGCGATTACACCTGTGCAAACCAGCCTTCCGTAAGGGTCGCTAGATCTTCGCGCGATACCAAAGGCGCGCATTAAAACCGTTAGATAAAGAATAAGAATGAATCCACATCCGAGAAAACCAAGTTCTTCACCAGCTACCGTAAAAATAAAGTCCGTCTGTTGTTCTGGTACAAAGCGACCATTTGTTTGCGGCCCGTTAAATAAACCAGTTCCGATTAGCCCACCAGAACCAACGGTGATGCGCGCTTGGCGTAGCTGATAACCGCTGCCCTGCGAATCTGCATTTGGATCAACGAATGCTTGCAGACGTTTAACTTGGTAATCATTTATGACTCCAATCTGAACCGCTGCGAAACTACCGATCACTGCGACCAGAATCAGCCCAACAACCCACCGCATTGGCGCACCAGAGACCGCGATCATCGTGACAACGGCAATGCCGATAATAAATACGGTACCCATATCTGGCTGAGATAAAATCAAAAGAACTGGAATGGCGGCAACAACAAGTGCTTGCAGCACATCAGTATGTTGCGGTGCATCAGTGTCATGAGTTCGTTCGGATAAAATCATCGACATACCAACGATGATTGAGATCTTTGCTAACTCGGCAGGTTGAATCTGGAATCCGCCCGGAAGTCCGATCCATGCTTGGGCGCCATTTACTTCATCGCCTATTCCCGGAATCAAAACTGCGGTTAATCCAAGTACTCCAATAATCCAAAGAACTGGCGTATAGGCGCGGAGAAGTCTGTAATCAACCACCGTTGTCCCCCACGCGAGTAATGACCCAATTGCAATGTTGATGACATGACGTTTTAGGTAATACTCGGGATCTAAACCATTAGCGGCATACCAATTGCGCGTTGCGGCATAGACCAAGAGAGTTCCAGTTATGAGCAATAGCGCAACGGCGATAGTAAGAATTGGATCAAAGCCTGCAAAAATAGATGAGCGAGAACTCTTGCGATAATTAATGCGCTGCGAAGATAGGCTCATTTTGCTCCCTTTACCTTCGTTGCAGGTGAGATCTTTGGTAACCCAACTGGTGGAACGCCACTAGGGAAGATGATCTTGGCAGATAAAACTTTAGAGCCTTGTACACCCAACAGAGTTTCGTAAATTTTTCGAACACCAATGCCAGAAGTAGATGCACCGAATCCACCTTGGCTAACCATCATTACAACGGCATAGCGTGGCTTTTCAGTTGGACCATATGAAGCAAACCAAGAAGTATCAGACTTTTGACTGCCGTTAGGATTTTTACCAAAGACTTGGGCGGTTCCGGTCTTGCCGCTAATCGCAATTGGAAATCCACTAAACACTCCAGCGCCGGTACCGCTAACAACAACTTCACGTAAGGCGCCCTCTAAAAATTTCATCGTCTCTTTACTAGCGGGGATGGAGCCCAACTTTTCCGGAGAAAAAGTCTTAAGTACGGTTCCATCTGTCTTCACAATCGCCTTAGCAACCGTTGGCTTCCAAATAGTTCCACCATTTCCAATAGCGGCATACATCTGTGCCAACTTAAGTGGAGTAATCACCGTGTCACCTTGGCCAATTGAGAAGTTGACCGCATCGCCGGCACGAATCTTGTCTCCATCTAGGCAGTTTTCATAAGCTAATTGCAGCAAGAACTTAGTCTGCTGGCTCTTTGGTGCACGTTCCTTATAGTTGCAATAGAAATCTTTATTCTGCTCATACCAAGATTTACGCCACTCACGGTCGGCTAATCGACCAGATGATTCAGATGGCAGATCAATTCCAGTCTTCTTACCCACCTGAAAACCTTTAGCGGCGTTGTAGAAATAATCATTGGCACTTGATTTTGGTTTCAGCCCACCATCGCGCAACCATTCATCGAAGGCGATGCGATACCAAATTGTGTCGCAAGAAATGGCTATAGCTTTTTTCAATGAGATACGGCCTTGCGCCTTGCTTTCGAAGTTTTGAAATGCGCGAGTTCCAACTTCGACCTGGGATGGGCAGTCATAAGTTGCGTTCAGGTTATAGCCCGCGTTCGCTGCGGCAATAACAGATACCGACTTAAAGGTTGAAGCAGGTGCAAATAAACCTTGCAGTGCGCGAGACAACGCCGGTACGCCTGCAGCTTCACTGTAGAGATTTTCTGCCTCTGCCACAGTTAATCCACGTTCGAATGCATTTGGGTCATAAGTTGGATAAGAGGCAAGTGCCAAAATCTGACCATTCTTGATATCCATAACAACTGCAGCCCCGCCATCGGATCGATAACCCGATGCTCGCGCTCTTCGAACTGCATCTGCAAGTGCGCTCTCGGCTGATGCTTGTACACGCACATCAATGCTAGTTACTAAATGGTTGCCGCCAATTGGTTTTGAGTTCTGACTTGTACTGGTTACTGCTTCTTTACGGTCAACAATTACCGTTTTAATCCCCGGAGTCCCCCGCAGATATTCATCGTATTGAATCTCCAAACCTGCTTTACCGATTGATTCGGATCTGAAATAACTTCGCCCATTGGCTCCAGATAAATCCGTATCAGTTAGTGGACCTACATAACCAAGTAAATGCGCACTGTTTACGCCAGCGTTTGCCGGATAGTTGCGAATTGAAACTGGGGTTGCAGAGACTCCAGGATATTGATCAGATCGCTCAACTATTCGCAGTGCAATTTCTGGATCGGCTTCTTTTGTAATTGGAATTGGTTGAAAACGTGAACCTGTCCAACAACCAGCCCGTGAACCTTTAGGAAGTTCGCCACATAAGCGTGTGCGTTGGTAAATATCTGCGTATTCCAAATTTAACAATTTAGAGAGACTCTTCATCACCGAAACACCTTTGTCAGGCTGGCGATCAATTTTGGTGCGATCAACCGTAACTGCAATTCCAACTCGGTTTAGTGCAAGTGGAACACCTGATGAATCAACAATTAACCCGCGCGTTGCAGGTGTAACCACATCACGGCTTTGGATAGATAACGCTGCATCGCGATATTTTGGTCCAGCAGCAACTTGCAAATAGAAAAGACGGCCCAGTAGACCGACTAGAAGCGAGAGTATAAATATTTGAACAACTAAAAGACTGAGGCGTGCGCGTTGATTCATCCGCGACTGGCCTCTTGAAAGAGTGCGCCATGTACGCGAGTCACAATTGGCATCAAGAGCGGAACGATTGCGACCGCCCAAAGCGCTGAGGAAAGTAGTGAGATACCAACCTGCAGCCCACTGCCCAGTTCGCCACCAAGCATGAGTCCGATAACTAAATAGACCAATCTGGTTAGGGGAACGGCTATTGCAACAATTATTACAAGTGAAATTGGGTTACCGCGAAAATTGTTATCGCCATAACCTAAGTAAGCAATAGAAAATCCAGCCAAGATCATTATCAAAGTCCATTGGCCCATGGGACTCGAAGTTGTCTGAGATAAATCCATCAGCAAGCCCGCGCCAAACCCTGTAACCGCACCTAGTTCAGGTGAACTTAGAGCAGCCCATAGCAAAGTGAAAATTAGAAATAGAGATAGCCCTCCGCCAAGAATTCTAAATTGGTTGACAATCGCTTCCTGCACAACAAACATCGTTGCAAAGATCGGAAAAGATATTAGAAATTTTCGAGCGAACATTTATGGTTTAGGCGATTCTGAAGGAGTGGCATAAATCGTAACTGTTGGTACCGGTTTTGGCGCAGGAGCCCTTGGCACTAGCGCATCGCGTGGGTCCACTTCTGGCGCTCCGACTACGACAGCAACAACGCTTAGCGCAGAAAAATTGGCGTACAACTTCACATCAGCCGTTTGAGTTACGGCACCTGCAGCGTTATCAACTGATGTAACTTCTCCGATAGGTACACCTGGCACGAATGGTCGGTTATTTTGACTGCCTCGCGCCAAAATTACATCTCGAACTTTCAGAGTTGCTTGATTATCGAGAAGTTGTAAAACGCCCTTACTTGTTCCTTGGCCACTTAAAATCCCGACTTGCTGAGTGCCTGCGACTCGGGCACCGACACGAAATGCTGGGTCAGTAGTCAGCTGCACAAGCGCGTGATTTGGATAAGAAATCTTTACAACACCAACTAGCCCGAGCCCTGAAATCACTGTCATGTTCTTGCGCACACCCATATTGGTACCAGCATCGATTGAGATGGTTTGCGTAAATGAGGACGCGGATCCAAGTGAAATTACTTTTGCGCTGACAACTTTATATTTAGCGCTACCAGCTAAATCCAATACTGACTTTAGCTCTTTAAGTTCCGCATCAGCGTTCTTTCGATTGATTAGTGAATTGCGTAGGCTTTCATTAGCTTCCTTGAGTCTTTCAATTTCGCCACGAGTTCTGCCTAAGCGAGTGACATCGGTGAAGAAGTTTCCGACTGGTCGAAAAATTGTTGCTGCTGCAGATTGAACCGGAGAAAGTGCGCTCTGCGAACCGCTTCGTAAACTGCCGATCACTGCAACACCGCGCAGATCTAGCGTGATCAGGAATAACGAGGTGACAATTAGCGAAATAAGCAGCAGACGACCGCGGTTATCGCCGCCGCTTCGCATCCTTAAAACCTATCGACGTGGCTCGGAGATCAAAACCTTTTCAAGGGCTTCGAACTCTTCAATACATTTACCTGAGCCTTCAACCACTGCATCGAGTGGGCGATCAGCGATATGAATTGGCATGCCGGTTTCTTTACGTAGACGCTCATCAAGACCCTTAAGTAGCGCTCCGCCACCGGTAAGAACGATTCCACGATCCATTAGATCTGATGAAAGCTCTGGTGGACATTTATCAAGAGTGCTCTTTACCGCGTTGATGATCGCATTTACTGGCTCTTCAAGTGCTTTACGAATTTCTGCCGCAGAAACAACGATCGTCTTTGGAAGACCTGTTGCTAGGTCGCGACCACGAATTTCAGCATCATTTTCGCCCTGCAGTGGATAAGCAGAACCGATTGCCATCTTGATTTCTTCGGCTGTGCGTTCTCCGAGAAGCAATGAGAATTCGCGTTTTACCCAGTTAATAATCGATTGATCTAGCTCGTCTCCGCCAACGCGAATTGAAAGTGAAGTAACGATTCCACCGAGTGAAATAACTGCAACTTCAGTTGTTCCGCCACCAATATCAACAACCATGTTTCCAGTTGGTTCGTGAATTGGAAGTCCGGCACCAATTGCTGCTGCCATTGGTTCTTCGATGATGTAAACCTTGCGCGCACCTGCTGCATATCCTGCGTCTTTAACTGCGCGCTGTTCTACGCCAGTGATTCCTGATGGAACGCAAACCACAATACGTGGCTTTGCAAGATAGCGACGACGGTGAACTTTTTGAATGAAGTAACGGAGCATGCGCTCGGTTGTGTCAAAGTCTGCAATAACTCCATCTTTGAGTGGACGGATCGCAACGATGTTGCCCGGTGTGCGTCCAATCATCTTTTTTGCTTCAAGACCAACTGCAAGGATTCCACCAGTGTCTTGATTGACAGCAACAACTGAAGGCTCGTTTAGAACAATGCCACGACCGCGGACGTATACCAAAGTGTTTGCGGTACCCAAATCGACAGCCATATCTCGGCCGATGAATGACATTCTATTGCTCATGTAATACCCCTCGATTTGTTTTCTTGAACTTACTTACCGAAAAAAATTTCAATCTCTCGTGCAGCAGATTCTGGCGAATCAGAGCCATGCACAATATTTTGAACAACTTTTGTTCCTTGATCGCGAGCTAAGTCACCGCGAATTGTTCCGGGAGCAGCAACTGTCGGATCAGTAACGCCAGCGAGTGAGCGAAATCCTTCGATAACGCGATTTCCTTCGGCAACGATTGCAACAATTGGGCCAGACATCATGAACTCAACTAGTGGTTCAAAAAATGGCTTGCCTTGATGTTCTGCGTAATGGCGTTCGAGCAATGCGCGATCTGCGTGCATCATTCGCATTGCAGTAATGACGTAACCTTTTTTCTCAATGCGAGAAACAACTTCGCCCACCAATTGACGGCGCACGCCATCGGGCTTTACGAGGATCAGGGTCTTTTCGGTGCTCACTTGCTCAGTCTATTAGGCATCTGGGGTTTGCGGTGACACGGGATTTTGCCCCGACTTCCCAGGTTCTGGTTTTCCTTGCGCCAACAGGGCCGCCCGCGCTGCCTCGCCTTTTCGACCCACAATTATCGCCGCAATCCATAGCCCCATAAAAAGAAGGTTAACGATCGCCATAGACGGAACAACAACGCTGTAGGCCATCATCGCAAATTGCAAAATTGAACCGAGAATCCAACCGGCTCGTTTTTTAAGAAGGCGAATGGAATAAATCAACAAAAACATGACGACAAATCCGTAAATGATTGTCGCCATCTCGTGGGTATCTTTTGCCAACAACATTGCAAATCCCATAATTAAAAATTCCATTGCTAAGACAGCGGATCCTAATACGCGCATTATTTTTCCCCGCCTATCGTTTGCTTGGCGTATTTCTTGCGCACCGCAGTTCTTGCTTCCCCAACAGTGACCACCGAACCTGTGATCACGATTGCAAGAGATTCTTCACTTAGTGGTCGCACCGCATCCTGAATCGCCTTATCAATTGCAGCCGTCAAATTATCTGCTGAAAATACGCGATCTGCGCCGAATACTTGGTTGGCCAACTTAGTTAAGTCGGCAACGCTCATACTGCGCTCTGATGAATTAGTTGTAACAATGATTTGGTTCATCACTGGCTCAAGTGCCTGCAAAATACCTAAGGCATCCTTATCTGCCATTAAAGCCAAGATGCCGGTGACATCATCAAAGGTGAATTCAGTCTGCAAAGTTTCGGCGATGGCCTTGGCTCCATGCGGATTATGAGCGGCATCCAAGATGATGGTGGGATCGCGATGGATGATTTCACAACGTCCTGGCGAAGTTACATTTGCAAAACCAGCACGTACGGCATCGATATCTAAATCCTGCTCACCAAAGAATGCCTCAACTGCGATTAAAGCTGCGGCGGCATTTGAGGCTTGATGTTTGCCATGCAAAGGTAAAAAGATTTCATCGTAATGTCCACGCAGACCAGTAATTGAAATTAACTGTCCACCAACTGCGATCGCGCGAGAATCAATCGAATATTCCAAACCTTCGCGCGCAACATCTGCACCAACTTCGGCAGCACGTCGTAGCAATTCAACTGCTGCTTCAGGGCTTTGTTGTGCCAGCACCACGAAGCCTTGTTCTTTAATGATTCCAGCCTTAGTCGCAGCAATTTCCGCGATGGTATTGCCCAAGTACTCCATGTGATCAAGCCCAATGGGAGTTATAACTGAAACATCTGCATCCACCACATTTGTGGCATCCCATTGACCGCCCATGCCTACTTCAATTACGCCAACATCAATTGGATGTTCAGCAAATGCCACAAAGGCCAGCGCAGTAATAGCTTCGAAGAAGGAGATTGGATTATCAAACTTTGTATCCATTAGATCTAAATATGGGCTTAGATCGTTAAAAGAAAAGATTAATTCCTTGGCATCAATTGATTGGCCATTGATCGAAATCCTTTCTAGATAACTTTCTAGGTGCGGGCTTGTGAATCGACCTGTGCGCAAACCCATTTCAAAGAGCAGCGAATCAATCATTCGAGCGGTAGTCGTTTTACCGTTAGTGCCGCCCACATGGATGGTGGGATAGGTGAGTTGCGGAGATCCTAAAATATCTACCAGCGCAGCAATTCTCTCTAAAGTTGGAGCAATTCGATTTTCGGGCCAACGGGCCAGCAGCGCTTTTTCAATAGCGTCGATGCGTGCTTGATCATCTGGGTTTGTATTGTTCATTTAGATATTTATTTCAGCGCTGCAAGTGCAGCACTTAAACGTTCAATGTCTGCCGAAGTTTTAGTTAAGCGCTCTTTAATTTCCACAACAACATCAGCGGGTGCCTTTGCCATAAAGCCAGCATTACCCAATTTAACCTCTGCTGTCTGCAAGTCTTTCTTTGCAGCTGCCAAATCTTTTTCAAGACGCGCACGTTCGGCAACCACATCAATAGATCCGGTCAGATCGAGTTCGATTTTGACTCCGGCAATTTCTAGCGTGGCCGAAGGAGTGAAATCGGTATCTTCTAATTTAAGTAAGAAGTGAAGCGCACTGGAATAGCCGACGATGTCAGCTGATCCCGTAAAGCGGCCCGGAACTTTCTGAGATGGCTTTAACCCTTGATCATTACGGAAGCGACGAACTTCTGTAACGACTTCTTGCAAAGCGGTTACTAGCTTTTCAGACTTCTTATCGATGTGTGCCGCATTGAATGTTGGCCATTGCGCTACGACTAACGATTCTCCCCCAGTTAAGGTGCACCAAAGTTCTTCAGTAATAAATGGCATTAGCGGATGTAGCGCCCGTAGCAACTGATCCAAAACGTGACCAAGTACGCGCTGTGAGGCAGCCTTATTTTCCGATGCAAAAGTTTCTTTAGAAAGTTCTAGATACCAATCGCAAAGATCGTCCCAAGCAAAGTGATAGAGAGTTTCAGAGGCGCGAGCGAATTCATAACTTTCTAAGAGCTGATCCACATCACGCAAAGTTTCGCTCAAACGCGAAAGGATCCAGCGATCGATAGCGTTTAGCGTGCTCGCATCAGGCAAGTCACCAGATACATTTGCCCCGTTCATCATTGCAAAGCGCGTTGCGTTCCATAGCTTGGTTGCAAAGTTACGGGAGCCACCAATCCAATCTTCGGCCAAAGCTTGATCTGTACCTGGGTTAGCACCGCGTGCCAAGGTAAAGCGCAGCGCGTCAGCGCCGTATTTGTCCATAAATTCAATTGGATCAATAACATTTCCGCGACTCTTAGACATCTTCTTGCCAAACTGATCGCGCACCAATCCGTGCAGCATGATGGTTTTAAAGGGAGCAACGCCATCCATTGCAAATGTTGACATCATCATCATGCGCACAACCCAGAAGAACAAAATGTCATAACCGGTAACAAGGACGCTAGTTGGGTAAAACTTTGCAAGATCTGCAGTTTTCTCTGGCCAACCAAAAGTTGAAAATGCCCATTGTCCTGATGAGAACCAGGTATCTAAAACATCTGGATCTTGTGTCCACCCGGCAGGTGCAACTTCGTCAGGACCAACAACTTGCACTTGACCATCTGGTCCATACCAAACTGGAATGCGATGTCCCCACCACAATTGGCGAGAGATGCACCAGTCATGCATGTTATCTACCCACTCAAAATATCTTGGCGATAGTGCCTCTGGTTCAATCTTTACTTCACCGCTGCGAACCGCATCCGCTGATGCTTTTGCAAGTGGTGCAACTTTTACAAACCACTGCTTAGAAAGACGTGGCTCAACAGTTGTATCGCAACGTGAACAGTGTCCAACTGCGTGAACGTATGGACGCTTTTCAGCAACAACTCGGCCCATCTCTTTTAACTTAGCAACAACTGCCACGCGCGCAGCAAAACGATCCATGCCATCGAATTCGGTGCCGGTACCGTCCATAACGCCGTGCTCGTTCATAATTACAACAAAAGGAACGTTATGGCGCATCGCCATTTCAAAGTCATTTGCATCATGGGCGGCGGTGACCTTTACCGCACCAGTTCCGAAATCTTGTTCTACAAGTTCATCGGCGATGATTGGGATCATACGATTTACCAGTGGCAGTAAAACTTCGGTGCCGATTAAATGCTTGTAACGCGGATCATCTGGGTGAACCGCAACGGCGCCATCGCCCAACATAGTTTCAGCGCGAGTTGTTGCGATAACAATTGATTGTTCACCTTCGCCGTAGCGAATCTGCACAAATTCGCCAGCATCGTCTTGGTGGTCTACTTCGATATCTGAAAGCGCGGTTAAACAGCGTGGGCACCAGTTGATGATTCTTTCGGCACGGTAAATCAATCCGGCATCGTGCATCTTCTTGAAGATTGACACCACGGCTTTGGACATTCCTTCATCCATAGTAAAACGCTCACGTGACCAATCGACGCTAACGCCAAGTCGTTTCATCTGATCAAGGATTGCTCCACCAGATTCGGCTTTCCATTCCCAAACCTTCTTTACAAATTCTTCACGGCCAAGATCATGACGAGATAAGCCTTGTGCACCTAATTGTTTTTCAACAACGTTTTGGGTTGCAATACCGGCGTGATCCATTCCGGGAAGCCACAAAACTTCGTAGCCCTTCATACGCTTCATGCGCGAAAGGCAATCCTGCAAAGTTTGATCTAAGGCATGGCCGATATGCAGTACGCCAGTGACATTCGGCGGAGGCAACACGATTGTGAAAGCTTCTTTTTTGGATGTCGCATCAGCGGTGAAGTAATCGGCGCTTAGCCATTTTTTGTAAAGACGTGACTCGATATCGACCGGTGAAAAGGTCGAAGCTAGATCAGCGCCAGTTGGCGATGCGGAAGACATAGAGCGCAGTCTAGATTACGCGCTCTTCTCCTCTGTACCTTTTTCGCGGCGAGATGCGCGCTTTGGAATATCTCCGGTGCGCTCAACCAAGGTTGGGGCCGCATTCTCGTCAATACATTCCTTAGTGATGATCACTTTGGCGATATCTGTGCGACTTGGTACGTCGTACATCACAGTAAGCAGAACTGATTCCATGATTGCGCGAAGCCCGCGTGCGCCAGTGCCGCGCTTTAGAGCGAGTTCGGCAATGGCATCAAGTGAATCTGTCGTGAATTCAAGTTCTACATCATCTAAATTAAATAGGCGCTGATATTGCTTAACCAAGGCGTTCTTTGGTTCGGTGAGAATTTCCATCAATGCAATCTTGTCTAGATTCTCAACGCTAGTTAATACCGGAAGGCGCCCGATAAATTCTGGGATCATTCCAAACTTCAATAAATCTTCAGGCATGACATCGGCAAAGATATCTTTACGGTTCTTATCTGCCGCCTCTTGCAAAGTGGCATTGAACCCGACGCCAGCTTTTCCGCTGCGCGCTTCGATGATTTTATCTAGTCCAGCAAATGCTCCACCAACAATGAAGAGAACATTTGTTGTATCGATCTGAATAAATTCTTGATGTGGGTGCTTGCGTCCACCTTGTGGTGGAACTGATGCAACAGTTCCTTCGAGAATCTTCAAGAGAGCTTGCTGAACACCTTCACCTGATACATCGCGAGTAATCGAAGGGTTTTCAGATTTGCGAGCAACCTTATCGATTTCATCGATGTAAATGATTCCGGTTTCGGCTTTCTTAACATCGTAATCGGCGGCCTGCAAAAGCTTTAGCAAAATGTTTTCAACATCTTCGCCAACATAGCCTGCTTCAGTAAGAGCAGTTGCATCGGCGATTGCAAAAGGAACGTTAAGCATGCGCGCCAAGGTTTGCGCCATCAGCGTCTTGCCGCAACCAGTTGGACCAAGCAACAAAATATTAGACTTAGCTAGTTCAACGCCGTCTTCACCTTTTGCCTGACCAGATTGCACACGCTTGTAATGGTTATAGACCGCAACCGCTAAAGATTTCTTTGCGCGATCTTGTCCGATTACATATTGATCTAAGAATTCAAAGATTTCTTGTGGCTTAGGAAGTTCGGTGAGACCAAGCGTTGTGGCCTCAGAGAGTTCTTCAACGATGATCTCGTTACAGAGTTCGATACATTCATCGCAGATATAAACGCCAGGACCGGCGATAAGTTTCTTGACCTGCTTCTGAGTCTTTCCGCAGAAAGAACATTTGAGGAGGTCGCTAGTTTCGCCAATACGAGTCATGGGTAAATCTTAGTTTCTAGGCTAAATAAATGGGCCCTAAATTACGAGTGACTTTGTTCGCCCATAGATGAATTCATGCGCGAATACGGTGGCTTGGATGATTTCATCTCTTTCACTCCAGGCACAAATAAAACAACAGCGCAGATCAGTAAATGAAAGACCGCAACGCCGATCAATAATTCTCGTTCGCCGAAAAGATTTACTAGCGGGCCAGCTAGCGCCATCCCGATAGGCATCAACCCGAGTGAGCCCATGTAATCAATTGCAAAAACGCGTCCCTGGTATTCGGCCGGAACTTCGCGTTGTACCTGTGTTGCCCAAAAAGCTTCCCAGGGACCTATGGAGAAACCTGCAGCTAAGTACGCAAGATAAATTAACTCTTTAGGTGCAGGGAAAGCCAATACAAGCGGTGCGAAAATAAAGAGTCCCCAAACTACAACTGAGACGAGTCCAGGATTTTTTACCTTCGCCTTAATACAGATAACCGCCGAAATCGCACCACCTAAACTAAAGAGCACTGCAGCAATTGCGAAGACGGAAGCGGTTCCAAAATCTCGCTTAGTTATTACCGGCAGCAAAACATTTTCTACACCGATCACCATCATTAACTGCACTGAAGCCATGATGATCATCGCGGCAATCCACTTGTAGTACCAAACTACTTGCAATCCTTCGCGCATCTCATTCATGAAATGACTCTCTTTACCGACAGGTGCAATCCGAGGGCCTTCATCGATACGAATGAGAAGCAGCGCACCAACGAAGAAGAAAACTGAAGTGGCGATATATGTGGCATGAGTTCCCAGCGAAACCACGATAATTCCTGCGATACCTGGACCAACTATTGTTGACGTTCGCTTTGCAATTCCGTTCGCTACATTCCCGGAAGGAAGTAAGTGGTCTGGGAGCAAGCTTGGAATAATCGCGCCAGAGGCTGGCCCACCGAATGCATCACTGACGCCCATGAGTACAACAATGGCGCCGAGAATCCACATTGAATTATTTTCAGGATTTATAAAAATTACAACGCTGCCCATTACAGCGCGGAAGCCATCTGCCACAATCAACATAGTTTTGCGCGGTAAACGATCCACCCAAACTCCACCAACGGGTGCAAGAACAACACCGGATAGAACTCTTGCAGCAAGTATTAACCCGAGAGTTGAAGCGCTACCACCGGCATCTATAACTGTTACTGCCAGCGCGATTGGAAAAGCTGACACAGCAATTGTTGTAAGCGTGCTGGAAATGAGCAGATTTCTAAAGGCGGTGAAAGATAAAAGAGCGCCGGGTTCGAAATATTTTTTCAACATTTCGTCTCCGACGCCCCTTTAGTAATAATTACGCTGAAGGCTTCGCCTTACGTGAAGACATAACCTTATCGATAATCCCGTATTCAACTGCTTCTGCAGCGGTAAGAATCATGTCGCGCTCGATATCTTTCTCGATTTCTTCAACACTCTTATTTGAATGCTTTGCAAGCATGGTTTCGAGCAAACCGCGCATGCGCATGATCTCGCGTGCTTGGATCTCGATATCTGATGCCTGTCCCCCGCCTTCGGATGAAGGTTGGTGGATAAGAATTCGTGAATGTTCTAGACCGTAGCGCTTGCCCTTTGTGCCACCGGCCAAAATGATCGCAGCAGCTGATGCTGCTTGGCCAAGACAAATTGTTGTGATGTCTGGGCGAACAAATTGCATAGTGTCATAAATTGCAGTTAGCGCTGTAAATGATCCACCAGGTGAGTTGATGTAGATCGAAATATCGCGATCTGGATCCATTGATTCAAGAGTCAGAAGCTGTGCCATAACATCGTTTGCAACGGTGTCATCAATTGGCTGGCCCATGAAAATAATGCGCTCTTCGAATAACTTTGTATACGGATCAAGGCGCTTGTAACCGTAAGCGGTCTTCTCTTCGATTGTTGGAAGAACATAGCGGTTTGTAATCTCTTGAATGTGCTTCATTACTTCTTACCTCCCGCAACTTGTCCATCGTTTGTAGCGACGTGATCGATAAAGCCATATGCAAGTGCATCCTTGGCGTTAAACCAGTTATCGCGATCTGAATCGGCGATGATCTTTTCTAGTGGCTGACCAGTGTGCTTGGCATTTAACTCAGACATAGTCTGCTTGGTAATTGCCATCTGTTCTGCCTGAATACGAATATCTGTTGCAGTACCACCGATGCCACCAAGTGGTTGGTGCATCAAGATGCGTGCGTTCGGGGTTGCATAACGTTTTCCAGGAGCGCCAGCGGTCAGAATAAATTGACCCATTGATGCAGCCATTCCCATTGCAACAGTTGCAACATCGTTCTTGATGTAATGCATGGTGTCGTAGATCGCCATACCTGCGGTTACAGAACCACCAGGTGAGTTGATGTACAAGTAAATATCTTTGTCAGAATCTTCGGCAGCGAGCAAGAGCATCTGCGCGCAGATCGCATTGGCCATCTCGTCGCGGAATTCGCCGGCAAGAAAAATGATTCGCTCGCGAAGCAAACGGTTATAGACATTGTCATCTAACCAATTGCCGCCTTTTGCCGATGCTTGGATATTTAATCCCGTCGACTGTGGGTCTTGATAATCCACGTATTCCTCCTGATTGATAACCGCTCTTATATGTATTGACCTTAACAATGACAGAGCGGAATTGCTTCCCAAATATGAAAAAAGAGGCGCAAATCCGCCGATGTTCGCTTAGGGCTGAGTCTGCGGGCGAAGTGCCTCGAGATCAACCTTGTTGCCAGATTTATCGACAACGTTAACTCGACCGAGGACTGTGGCCAACGCCTTCGTGCGAGATACCTCAGCGACTAGTTGTGAAATTTGACCAGCATCTTGGAGTTGTTGTGCGAACTGTTCCGGTGGCATTCCGTATCGCTGAGAAGAGCGAATTAAGTATTCAGTTAATTCAACTTCGTTAACTTGCACTTCTTCAGCCTTAACAATGGCATCAAGTAAGAAATCAGATTTAATCGATGTGCGAACTTGGCCATCTACTTCTGCGCGGTGTTCGGCATCCTCTTGGCGGCCTTCACCTTCGAGGTGATCATTAACTTCATCAGCTACCAACTTTTCTGGGACTGGAATATCAAGATCATCAATCATCTTCTTAAGCAGCAAGTCACGTGCTTGCGCGCCTTGTTCTAGTGATTTAACGCGCTTTAGGCGTTCTGCAAAATCTGCTTTTAGCTCTGCAATTGTGTCGAACTCAGATGCCAACTTTGCGAATGCATCATCAACTGGTGGGAGCTCACGTTCTTTAACAGCCTTTAACTTAATTTCAACATCGCCCTTTTCGCCATCTTTTTGACCGACGAGCTGTGTTTCAAAATTCTTAACATCCCCAGCCTTCATGCCGATAAGAGCAGCATCTAGTCCATCAATCATGCGATTTGAACCGACTTCGTATGAAATGTCATTTGCCTTGCCGCCATCAACTTCAGCGCCATCGATCTTGGCCGTTAAATCAACAGTTACAAAATCGCCATCTTTTGTATCGCGCTCAACAGTTGTAAGAGTCCCAAAGCGAGCGCGGAGTTCGTCTACTTGCTCATCAATATCTTTATCGGTGACAGCAAGATCATCGACTTCAAGTGTGATTTTTGAAAAATCTGGAAGGGTGACTTCTGGACGCACGTCTACTTCAACTGCAAAAACCAGCTTCTCGTTATCGACATACTCTTTAACTTCAACTTCTGGACGACCAACAACTAGTACTGAATGCTCGCGAGCTGCCTTTCCATAGAACTCAGGAAGTGCGCTATTTATAGCTTCATCAATAACTGAACCGCGACCAACGCGTTGGTCGATCATTGCAGCAGGCACTTTGCCTTTACGAAAACCTGGAATATTTATCTTTGAGCCAACAGCCTTGTATGCAGCTGCAATGTGTTCAGATAAATCTGCATAAGGAACTTCGATATCAAGTCGGACTCGTGTTGGGGAAAGTGTTTCGACTGTGCTCTTCACAAAGTGCTCCTTGAAATAGAGATGCAAGATTTAAATTGAAAATACTGGTCGGGGCGGGGAGATTCGAACTCCCGGTCTCCTGCTCCCAAAGCAGGCGCGCTAGCCACTACGCTACGCCCCGTGGCGCAAGAAGCGAGTCTAGAGTAATTTTTTACTCTCGGTTACCGAGGCAGTACTCTTGCCCGTACCGCGTAGCCAGTTCTGCTGGTTAGCACTTCTCGCGGGTGTAGCTCAATGGTAGAGCCCCAGCCTTCCAAGCTGGCCATGCCGGTTCGATCCCGGTCACCCGCTCCAAGTTTTACAGATTACCGATAGACCCGACCAGGGTTGCAACATAACTAGCATCGGATTTTGCTAAATAGCCACTCGTATCTGCGCCGATTGATAATTGTAAATTTAATGAATAGTCGTCGCTAGTAGATCCGTCCAACGTAATTTGTACCAAAGTTGAGTACTCCCAACGATCCGAACCAATTCCAGATCTATATGAAAATCCGATCGATCTTTGATAAGCAAACCAAATAGTTGCGGTTCCTAAATTGTTTGTGATGGCCAGACCAATCGGAAGAAATTCATCCGTATTTCGCGTTGGCTGATAAGTGACAATAGCAATTGATACTAAATAACTCTTTCCAGCTTTGAATCCTGACAATGTTGCGATCTGACTCGTGCCGGCACCTCCTTTTATATCTGGGAAACTGAAATTTCCGTTGTAAACATTGCTTGGTCCAATTGTGCCTACAGTTCCCGTTTCACCTTTCAATCCAGTTGCACCGAGAGAACCGACAGTTCCGGTTTCACCTTTGGGACCGGCAACACCGGCTGCACCAGGAGTTCCAGCCGCACCAGGTGCGCCCGTTGCACCAGGAGTTCCACCTCCCGAACTTCCAGTCGCACCAGTCGCACCTTGTGCACCCTGTGAACCTGTTGCACCGTTTGACCCCGATGCGCCATTTGCGCCCGCTGTT
>Ga0209088_10001112_pt1 | contig 17717 bp, 16 predicted proteins | sample S_140625_EF_Meta_FD_187324 | JGI IMG/M metagenome (GOLD analysis project Ga0209088, IMG submission 187324) | Freshwater microbial communities from Lake Simoncouche, Canada to study carbon cycling - S_140625_EF_MetaG (SPAdes) (version 2) | ecosystem: Environmental > Aquatic > Freshwater > Lake ... | reverse complement strand
ACAGCTTTCGGGTAAAAAGCAGGGATTGTAAAAAATTAAGCGGGGGGTTATACTATCACCCTACTTAATCAATTATGGTTCTCTTTCTCCAGGAAGCTCATTGTTAACTCAGTAAAATGAAAAAAACAAAACAATGAGCCAAAAAATTATTACGCTCTCGGTGTGCCTTATCGCCACCACAAGCCTCGTCTTTGGGCAACAAAAAGACAGCATTCAAAAAATTTCAAACGCCATTCAATTAGAGGATGTGATTGTGACTGCCAATAAAATTGAGCAGAAACAAAATGGCACAAGTAAAGTCATCACCGTAATTACTGCAGCTCAGATTCAGCAAAATGCAGGCAGAACCATTGCACAAGTATTGAACGAGCAGGCTAGTTTAAGTTTGCCAGGCACTTTAAGTAATTTAGGTACCGTTCCCAGTATTTACATGCGCGGCGCAGCTTCTGGAAGAACATTAATCTTATTAGATGGCGCGCCCGTAGGTGACCCTTCTATGATTAGCAATGAATTTGATTTAAACTTAGTCCCACTCAATCAGGTAGAGCGTATCGAAATTCTAAAAGGTGCACAGAGTACATTGTATGGATCGGATGCGATTGGTGGCGTAATCAATATCATTACAAAATCAAAAGGCGCACCCTTTGTAACAGGTGCATTGAGCTATGGAAGTTATGGCACCAAGCAAGGCAACTTGCAGTTCAATAGCAGCATCAACAAATTGAACTATACTATTGGTTTTGAAAATCAAAATGCAGACGGATTTTCTTCGGCAAAGGATATCACCAACAAAGCCAACTTTGATAAGGATGGCTATCAAAATAATAGCTTTTTTGTAAAAGCAAAATACCAGATGGATTCTCTTTGGAATGTACAATTGTCTAGCAGAAAGACTTCCTATACATCAGCCATAGATTATGGTGGCTTTAAGGATGACAAAGACAATGCCTTTAAAAACGCCACCACTATGAGTGGAATAGTGTTGAAATATAAAAAAGCAAATACAAGTTTTCAATTACAATATCAGTACACCACACAGGATAGAACTTATTTAAATGACAGTGCAGATAAGACTTACTTGATTTATGAAAACAATCAGTATGCAGGTACAACACATTTTGCAGATGCCTTTTTATCAACACCCCTTTATAAAAATATTCAATGGATCATAGGGACCGATTTTAGATATGGATCTTACAATCAAACCTATGCATCTATTAGCCAATGGGGCCCTTATAATGATGTATTTAAAGATACTTTTCAATTTCAAAATGCCTTATACACATCGGTCTTGATCAATGACAATGCAAAAAAATGGTTAATTGAACTAGGGGCTAGATACAATAACCACAATCGTTTTGGCAATACCCAAACATTTACAATCAATCCTTCTTATGCATTAAGCGATCAAGTAAGATTGATAGCAAGCATGTCGAGTGGATTTAAAGCGCCATCACTTTATCAGTTGAGTTATAACGACCAATTAAAAGCAGAAACTTCTTTTAATACCGAGATGGGCATTTCATTTAGAAAAGGACAAGTATTTGCAAGAGCCGTATACTACAATAGAAATATCAAAAATGGTATTGATTATAATTATATAGACTATAATTTTTTCAATTTTATCCAACAAAAAGTGCATGGCTTAGAAATAGAGATTCAACATCCAATTAATGCGCAGCATCATTTTTCATTGAACTATACTTTAATGAATGGACAAGAAACGAATCAAAATAGAACCACCGCATCTGATACTATCACCTACAATTATTTACTAAAGCGTCCAAAGCACAGCTTGAACGCGCAATGGAATTATACCATCAACAATAAATGGAATGCAAGCTTAACTGGAAGATTTATTAGCAAACGTTTTGATGTAGGCGGATACGCAAGTCCAGATGTGACCTTGAGTTACTATACCTTATTGAACGCGGCCATTCAATACAAGTGGAGCAGACGAGTTGTGGTATTTGCAAATGGACAAAATCTGTTAAACGACAATTTTAGTGAAGTCAATGGTTATAATGCTATTGGTAGAATGCTTCAATTTGGGATACGAATTCAGTTTTAACGAAATAAATTGCTAAAATATCAATAGATGGATGGTATAAAAAGTTATTGTTAACCAAGCTTGGGCTAATTCAAATGCGTTAGTAAATCTAAAAAAGCTTTGTATCTTCATACAAAGCTTTTTTTATGGGATTCAAATTAGATGAACTACTTACAATTGTCTTTACTTTATTTGCTGTCATTGATATCGTAGGGTCTATTCCACTATTAATTGCGATGAAAGAAAAATCAGGCGCCATAAAATCGCTTAAAGTGACCCTTATTTCAGGCGCGCTTATGATATTGTTTTTATTCCTAGGCAAACCTTTTTTACAATTATTAGGATTAGATGTGAAGTCATTTGCAGTGGGTGGTTCTATTGTCATTTTTCTATTAGGACTTGAAATGGTGTTGGGGCATGAAATTTTTAAGGGGGATAAAAATGCACAGTCTGGTGCAGTGGTACCCATTGCATTTCCAATTATTGCAGGAAGTGGAACGCTGACAACCATTATGTCTTTAAAAGCCAACTTTGAAGAAGCTTATATTCTTGGCGGGATTTTAGTTAACCTAATTATTGTCTTCCTTGTTTTAAAATCACTCAACTTTATAGAACGCATGCTAGGCCCAGGTGGACTATTGGCAGTTCGTAAATTCTTTGGCGTGATCTTACTTGCCATTGCTGTAAAGATCTTCTCTAGTAATATAGGCGCTTTAAAAAGATAAATTTTAGTTACTCTATACCTCATTAAAAAAGGGTTAGCCCAAATTGGACTAACCCTTTTTATTAGATATACCATTTAAGTCTTTAGAAACTATATCTAGCTTGAATTAGATAATTTCTACCCATAGCAGAAATACCACTCGCAAAGTATCGATAATTTAAGTCCGCGATATTTTCGATTTGAAAACTGAAATTTAATTTTTTATTCAACTGATAATTTGTGTTGATATTCCAAATTTGCCAAGCTGGCATACCATCTTTTGTTGCATAAATCTCGTTGTCTTCTCCATTTAAGTTATAGTCTTTCATGCGCTTCCAACCATTAAATACCGTAAATAATTCGGCAGAAAACTTTTTTACATCATGCTTTAATCCTATTCTACCATAGGTTGGAGGGATATGGTCTAAAGGCATTTCAATCAATCCATTTTGATAAGTGCCCTTGGTATAAGTATAGGTTGCAGCCAATGTTGTATTAAGTGTAAAGTTGACAGATCCATTGACGTTGAATCCATACACCACAGCCTTGGCTTTATTTTGTGATGCATATACATCACTCATGACACCTTGATATAAAATCGTGCTTGCATTGTTCCATTTAAACTTGTCTACCACCAATGCATTTTTAAACCAGGTATAAAACAAAGAAGCCCCAATGCTATAGCTAGCAGTTGTTTTAGATACATTCAATTCTGTATTGTAAGTATACTCTGGTTTTAAATCCTTGTTTGGTACTACTACATAGCCTGTTTTAGTATCAAAAACTTTTGTCAAATCATCCACATTCGGCGCCCTAAATCCACTGCTTACTCCAAAAGCAAATCTGAATCCATCTGCACCATTGTAAGCCATACCTAAATTACCTGTCATGGCAGTGTTTTTTTGATTGGCATCTGTGAATGGAAAATGCATCAATGAAGTGTCTTTGAAATTGGCATTCAATTGGACATTGTTTAAACGCAAACCGCTATTCAATACCCAATTTCCAGTTAAGAATTGGGTATGTTGTGCATAAATTGCTTGATTGGCCATATTGGTAGGCCCATCGCTATACCTAGTAGTGATTGCGCTTCGTACATTCGTTGCAATATTATTACGATAGGCTGTTGAACCCACATTATTGTAATACGACTCCATCCCAACATGTAGTTCGCTAGATTTACCTTGATGTAATAAATCCACATTCAATCCAAAAAGGTCTACAGCTTCAAATCTGTAATCCTTATTATTTGATTTGAACTTTCGACTTATCCTACTTTCTTCTAAATGCTGATAATTGACATTGGCTGTCAATTTTTGAAAATAGCCATTCAGATTTAATTTGGTTAATTTATAACCAACCATATTACGAACCTGAGGACCATAATACCATTCTGAATACACAGGCAAGCCTTTACTGGTTTCGGTTAAGCGATCATAGCGATTGATATCAGAAGAATTGGAGAATTGTACATTCAATAGATGCTCTGTGTTTTCGTTCGGCTTGAACAATACTTTTTGCAATAAATCTGTTTGCGTATACCCGCTTAGTTTTTGGATATTCACAGATGCGCTATTGTCCTTCACCACATCTGTATTATTTTCACGTGCTACATAAAATAATCTTTTACCAAAGTCTGGGTAGGCCGCAGATCTTTGATTACCCTGACGCATATCACCAAAACTACTATTGGTAAACGAAGTAAGATAAGCCAATTTGTTATTGGCAATATTGATGTCTATATGTTGGCGGTTTTCATTTTGTCCATTGCCGTATCGATACACTAGATTACCATTGATTATCCAAGGCGCTTTTTTAGAAGCTACATTAGAAATAAATAATTGAGGTTGTTTGGTAAATAAATTAACTACACCACCCAATGCATCACTTCCGTACATGGTAGAACTTGGGCCATACAAAATTTCAACCCTGTCCAGAATCATATTGTCCACCGTAATGATATTTTGTAAATGACCTGCTCTAAAAATAGCACTATTCATACGAATACCATCTACCATCAATAACACCCTGCTCGCCTCAAATCCTCTCACAACAGGGCTTCCACCACCTGATTGACTTTTTTGAACAAAAACCTGACCAGAGGCTGTTAAGATATCTGCCGTGTTAGCCTGTTGTTGCAACAATACTTTATCGGTTAAGGCAACCACCCTTTGTACGATATTTTTAGAAAGTGTTGGAAACTTGTTGGCATAGATCACTACGTCTTTTAATTGCTTTGTAGTGGTGTCAGATTGCGCCAAAAGATTCAAACTCATACTAAAAAATACCAGTACGCTTAATATTAAACGCATTCTAAATATTTTAAAAATGAAAATGAAAATCAATCAAATAGACCATTGTTCTTTTGATTGAACTGTCTTATGTATTAGACAGCTTCTGGCGGATGTGCGATTTCGCCTGTATAGCGATTCAAAATAGGCGTAGTATAGAATAAGTAGCCTATTTTATTTTGTATTATAGCGCTGTGCTTATAGTCATAAAGCTGATCGTATTTATACACTGCGAAACTTAGATTCAATTTTACCTTAGAGGATGTTGGAGTTGACTTAGTTGCTTTACTTGAATGATGCACTTTATGCTGATTGGCAACAATGGCGGCTTCTTCTTCATCCGATGCAGCTTTAATCACCCAGCCTTTACTTGTTTTTTCAATTGAAACAATATCATAGAACATCCCCTTATAACTAAACTCTCGTCCTTTTTCCTCCCATTGATATCCTTCGGGTAAGATGGATTTATCTTGTACTATGAGTGTGATTTGATCCTTGTTGTCATTGTCATCATTTTCTTCGAATTTACCTGCCTCAATACTTGCAAAGCGCTCCTGCTCATGCACTTTTTCCTGAAGCCAATAAAAATAGCTTAGACTGCTTGTTGACAATAACAAGGCGGCAAAACAACATATGGCAATCACTTTTTTCAAGAAACCTAAGGTACGGAAAAAGCAACGAAAATTTAATTGGTAATTTTATAGGTATTTAAAAGTCCTAAGTGTAGCCGAGCCCAGGATCGAACTGGAATTTAGCGCTTCGGAAACGCTTGTACTAACCATTGTACGACAAGGCCATGGTATAAAAATAGTGCATTCTAGCAAAATTCGAGAAGCATCTACCGTCGAAATAATATTTTAATAGCCGCAGGTAGGAAAATTTGTGTTGGCAGACTCAGCATAATACGGATATCCTCCATTAAGGTAGATGTATTGGACAAGAATTTAAATACAGTAGCTGCATCATTTTTTTTGAAAATTCTTGCAAAAATTTCATCTCCTGCCATTTTCTTGTGTTCTAGAATATACAATAAAACAGCATCGTAAAATTGATGTCTTGTATAATGCACGGATGCATCCAAGGCTTGATTCAATTTTAATTGCTCCACTAATTGTTGTGTTTGCTTCTGGATAAACTGAAAAGCATATCCAGTACTTGCTTTAACTGCATCCCCCATTGTCCCTATTGAAATGACATTCCCTGTTCTTGATGTCATCTTTTTTGTAGTCATTGGAATAGCACCTTGTTCGGTATGTACAATGTTATAGGCTTGTCCTTTATAATGTTCCTCCATGTAAGTATTCAACACATGATCATACTCGACCGTTTCTAAAATCGTAGGCGAAAATAAAGTATATTCTACCAAGGCTTTTTTATCTGTCATGGGAAGTAGATACATAAAAGCTGTTGCATTCATTTGTGGTACATTAAAATCCATTAATCTAGCAATACTTTCATCAAATATAGGGATATCAAATACAGGCGTATCAAACTCCACTACGATCCCTTTAAAGTGTTGCCAAAGTGCCGATTGGATGCGGTCTCCATGGATGCTTGAAAACACGTAATCTGCATTGGCTGCACCCCCTTCCCAATTGACCCTTGCACCACCATGCACTGCATCAATACTTATAATCTTTGAAGCAACCCATTCCACATTGTCAAAACCTTTTGCAAAAGCACTAATGTGTTGGTAAAAATGAATGCCTTGAATCATTTTATATTCAAAAGGTGCTGTTGGTAATAATTTTTGCATGGCCCCTTTTAACACTTCTATTTTGGACCATTTTTTACAAACAATGGATTCAAAAGGGCCTGCTTGATCTTCCCAAAAACACCAGGTACGGTCGTTCCCTTTATTAAAATTAGCATCCACCACCAAGATCTTTTTTTGGCTTAAAAAAGGATCCTGCAATAAATGGTATAACAAAGAATAGCCGGCACATCCAGCACCGGCTATTATATAATCATATTTATTTTCGACTTGCAATGCGTTAAGCTTTGTTTTGAATCATTTCGTCACGCTTCACTTTGTCCCAATATTTTTTAGCCACAATCAGCATACCAAAACTCTCACTATCTTCTTTACCCAAATGTTTGTGGTGCATTTTATGTGCCCAACGAATGGCTTTGATATATCGATTATTAGATTTAGTAAACCATTTGATTCTCTGATGGATAATAACTTCGTGTACAATAAAATAAGCTAATCCATACATGGCCACACCAGTGCCAATACCAGACAACCAAGGCATCCCATTGAATGTACCATAAAAAATACAAGCCATACTAGGAATCGCAAAAATCAAGAAGAACGCATCGTTCTTTTCAAAAATATGGCCAGTAGGCTGATGGTGATCTTCATGTAAATACCATAAAAAACCATGCATGACATATTTATGCGTTAACCAAGTAACTCCTTCCATAATCGCAAAAGTCAATAACATAGAAATTAAGAAAATCATAAAGGAAAGTTTAGGATGTAAAGGTACTATAACAAATTTAAGCTAGATCTAATTTTTGCTTTGAAAACAATAAATAATTTTGCGTAATCAGGTATCCTAATTCTAGTGCTTAATAAAGCAGTATGATTGGTCTGTTTAATCTTATTAAATAAAGCATAGTAGTATTTAAACGCTACGTAGACGCCAAAACGACAATGTAGCGGCAGGGCTTTGATACCATCTAGAGCCGCATCAAAATCTGCTTGTATATCCGCTTCTATTTGTTGTTTATCCGACAGGCTAAAATTGCTGAAATCGCAATTTGGAAAATACATACGCTCCATACCCACAAAATCTGCTTTAATATCTCTTAAAAAATTCACTTTCTGGAAAGCTGCACCTAAACTTTGTGCAGCAGGTTTCAATGTTTCATATTGCGCATCGTCTCCATTACAGAATATTTTTAGGCACATTAGGCCAACCACTTCGGCACTACCAAAAATGTATTGATTGTAACTAGCTTGGTCATGAAACTGTTGAGACAGATCCATCTCCATACTGTATAAAAATGCATCTAATAAGGCCCTATCAATTTTAAATTGATTATAGGTTAATTGAAAACGATGTAAGATTGGATTCAAACTTATTCCATTGTCCAATGCGGCATAAGTATCTAGTTTGAAGGTTGCAAGTAATGTTGCTTTATCATACTCATGAAAAGTATCTACAATCTCATCTGCAAAACGCACAAATCCATAAATATCATAAATAGGTTGATGTAGTGACTTGTCCAATAGTCCAATAGCAGAAGAAAAACTAGAACTATACAGTAAAGTGGTATACTTACTACTTTGTGCGGTTACTTCGTTGTATAATGATAATGAAGACATCTTGAATTATACTTTATGTTTTTGATCAACAAGCTTAGCCACGACCTCCCCACTAATTAAACTTGGTGGTACGCCGGGACCAGGCACTGTTAATTGACCTGTGTAATATAAGTTATTTACTTTTTTACTCTTACAACTTGGTTTTAAATTTGCAGTTTGCATTAATGTGTTTGCCAATCCATAGGCATTGCCTCTAAAAGAATGGTACTCTTCTTTAAACTCTTTGACTGCAAAAGAACGCTTATATACAATGGAGCTTCGAATTGATTGTCCAATACGTTCTTCGAAACGTTGAATAATCATCTCAAAATATTGATCTCGAATCTCCTCCGTATCCCCTTCTAATCCTGCTGCAATAGGGATCAATAAAAATAAGTTTTCACAGCCTTCTGGTGCCACAGTTGGGTCCGTCACCGAAGGCACACTTGCATAAAACAAAGGTCTTGTAGGCCATTTTGGATCGGAATATATTTCATGCCCATGCAATCCAAAATCAGTATCAAAAAATAATTGATGGTGTAATACGCCTTCTAATTTTTTATTCAACCCCACATAATACAATAGTGAACTTGGTGCCATTACTCTATTATCCCAGTATGCATCTGAATAGGATTGGTATGCTGGTGCTAATAATTTAGTTTCAATATGGTGATAATCCCCCGCACCAATCAACACATCCATAGTGTATTGTTGGGTTTCGCCTGTGGCATTTTTTAAAGTATGGACAGCAACTGCTTTACCAAATTGTACATCTATCGAAGTCACTTCCTCCCCTAATTTAAATTGCACCCCTAATGAAGTTGCCAAATCATACATCCCTTGCACAATACTATACATACCAAATTCTGGATACCAAGTACCACCTTTGATATCTGCATAATTCATCAAGCTATACAATGCTGGGGTTTTTTCTGGCAAGGCACCTAAAAACAACACAGGAAATTCCATCAAAGATTGAATGGATGGATGTTTAAAAAATTTAGCAACATGTTTTTTCATCGATTGAAAAACGTCTAATTTAAAAACGCCCTTCACTAAATCCATATCCAAAAATTCTGTCAATGACAAACCAGGATTATGTACAAGCTTTCCTACACCTACATCATATTTGAATTTGGCTTCTGCCATAAAAGCATCCAAAGCCTTGGCTGCGCCTGGTTCAACAGATTCTAATAAATTTTGTAATGCTTCGTAATTCGCGGGAATATCCCATCCTTCTTTTTCAAAATAAACCCTGTAAGAAGGATCTAATCTTTTAAGTGCGTAGTAATCACTTACTTTTTTTCCAAAGGAATTAAAATATCTTTCAAAAATATCAGGCATCCAATACCAACTAGGACCCATATCAAATGTAAAACCTTCTGCCTTAAATTTTCTTGCTCTGCCACCAGGCAAATCATGCTTTTCAATCACTGTAACGTCCCATCCCATTTTTGCTAAGAAACTTGCGGCAGACAAACCTGCAAAACCCGCTCCTATAACAATTACTTTTTTTGATGTCGATGACATGAATTTAATATCGTTGAATTTTTTGCTTTAAAATTTTTCTAGCAAAGTGAATTCTACTTTTGATTGTACCAAGAGGCTCATTTAGTGCTTCAGCGATTTCATTGTATTTATAACCTTCGTAGTATAAATTAAATGGTGTTCTAAATAACTCTGGTAAATCATGTATGAATTGATTTACTTCCTTCAAATTTAAGTTAGTTATTCCATCATTCACCACCTTATTGAAAGTTTGATCGATTAAAAAATCGTTCGGGCTACTGTCCAACACGGTAGATTGCTTGGCTTTACGGCGATAATCATTGATAAAAATATTGCGCATAATGGTATACAACCATGCTTTAATATTGGTTCCTACATTGTACTTGTCTTTATTGGAAATCGCTCTATATAAAGTGTCTTGGTATAAATCTTTAGCAGACTCATGGTCTTTGGTAAGATTGATTGCAAATGGTCTTAAAAACTCCGCATTTTCGGTAAGTAGTAAGCTGAATTCTGCGTTTGACATACAATTATGTTTAATGTTTGAAGATTAAAGTTAAACATAATAATTTGAGAAAAACGCCTTTTTGTTTAATTATTTTAAAAAAATATTAAACAAAACTAGTCCAAGTTCACAAGATTTAGGACCTAAAATGTGTAAAGCATTGGTATGTAGCTACTTAAAAGCTATTTGAAGCAGCTATGAAAAGGCGCTTTTAAAGGGAGGATATAAAAGGAAGAGGACGAAGAAGGATTTAGTGACTTGGTAGGATGATCCTTAAATATCTTGTAAAAAGGCAATCGTCTCGGACAAACTTCGCTTCAAATGGATATTTGGAGAGATTTTACCCTTGTACTCTTGTATCAATTGACCAGACAAAATGATAGGGATCTGCTGATTGATGGTTGCTAAATTGGTAAAGAATTTATCCAATTTGAAGTTTCTTGCAGGCATCGTAATATGACAATACAAGTAATCTACTTTCTTGAATTCAGTTAAATATTTCAAATCAACCAATGGTACATTGGTGCCTAAATAATCTACATAAATACCTTTCTGCTTCAATAAAAAATGCACATACAATAAGCCCAATTCATGGTATTCACCTTCAGGAAGGAATAACACGATTCTCTTAGTGTAGGTTAACAATGGCGTTAAACGCTCAATACCTAAAATGATTTTTTGACGAACAATATTGGTAGCCAAGTGTTCTTGTGCAGGATTGATATGATTGGTTACCCAAAGGATACCTACGCGCTCCAAATAAGGGAAGATGATTTCGTTGATCGCTTTTTCGATTCCTTTTTGTCCGATGTATAAATCTAATTGACGCTCGAATGCGACCATATTTAAACTCACCATTTCTTTGATCAAGGCATTCACCACACGCTCTTTTTGTGCATCCAACTGGCTTAAGGCCATGATCTTGTCTTCCATCTGCTCAGAAGACATCTTGTCAATATGAGAAATCTTAAACCCGTATTTATTTAATAAGGAAACGTTTAAAATGACTTTCAATTCATCAGCAGAATAAGACCTGATATTGGTCTCAGTTCTTTGAGGCTGCAAGAAATTATAGCGCTGCTCCCAAATACGAATGGTGTGCGCTTTAATTCCTGAAATTTTCTCTAAATCCTTAATGGTATAAGATGACATACCATAAAAACAATAATCTTGCGGAAAAGTTCATTTTTTTACAAAAAACTACTTTTTTAACCCACGCAAGTATTCTCCGTACCCACTTTTAGCATATTTATCGGCTAAAACAAGCAATTGTGCCTTATCAATAAAGCCCATTCTAAAGGCCACTTCCTCAATACAGCCTATTTTTTGACTTTGTCGCTTCTCAATCACACGTACAAACTCACAAGCATCGGCTAAGGATTCAAAAGTACCAGTATCCAACCAAGCGGTACCTCTATTCATGATACCCACTTGTAATTGCTTACGCTCAAGGTATACTTTGTTGACGTCTGTGATTTCATATTCGCCTCTTGGTGATGCAGGAATATGCTTCGCAATTTCAACCACAGTATTATCATAAAAATATAAACCAGGCACTGCATAGTTTGACTTAGGTGCTTTTGGTTTTTCTTCTAAAGAAAGTGCATTGTTATTTTCGTCGAACTCCACTACACCATATCTTTCTGGATCATTCACTTCATAAGCAAATACCGCAGCACCATCCACATCGTTAAAGGATTGAACCAGTTTACTAAAACCTGCCCCATAAAAAATATTATCTCCTAATACCAATGCTACTTTATCATTTCCTACAAAATCAGCACCAATTACAAATGCCTGAGCTAGTCCATTTGGAACTGCCTGCACCGCATAACTATACTTACATCCTATTTCAGCACCATCGCCCAACAACCTTTTAAATTGATCATTGTCTTCGGGTGTAGTGATAATCAATACTTCCTTAATGCCTGCTAACATTAGCACTGACAATGGATAATAGATCATTGGCTTATCGTAGATAGGCATTAATTGCTTGCTGATACCTTTGGTAATTGGATACAATCTTGTACCTGATCCACCTGCTAATATAATTCCCTTCATAAGTCTCTGATTTATTTTATTTTATAAAGAAGCCGCATATTCTGCGAAGCTGCCTAATGTTTTGTCTTTTTCAGAAAATATCAATTCCGAGGTTGGCATTTGCCAATCAATATTTAAATCTTTGTCATTGTACAGAATACCCACTTCATTGCCTGGCTCGTAAAATTTATCAACTTTATAAAAGAAAGTAGCTGTTTCACTTAACACCACAAATCCATGTGCAAAACCAGCAGGCACAAAAAATTGTTTACGATTTTCTGCGGTTAATTCAATGGCATAATGTTGTCCAAAACTTGGTGATCCTTTTCTTAAATCCACCGCCACATCTAGCACAGCTCCTTCTAATACTCTAACTAATTTTGCTTGCGCTGCATTGCCTTTTTGCATATGCAACCCTCTTAGTACGCCTTTAGTTGATCTAGATTGGTTGTCTTGCACAAATTCAATGTCTAAGCCTGAAGCTGCTTTAAAGTCCCTACTATTATAGGTTTCAATAAAATAACCACGGGCATCGCCATGCACTTTTTCGTGTATTATAAAGCAATCTTTTAACGGGGTCTGTTCTATAGTCATTATCTGTTCGTATACATTTCGTTATAGTATTGTTGGTAGGCACCACTAGTTACATTGGTCAACCAGGCCTCGTTATTCAAATACCAGTCAATCGTTTCTGCCAAGCCTTGTTCAAAAGTGACTGATGGACTCCATCCTAATTCCTTATTTAATTTAGTCGCATCAATGGCATAACGACGGTCATGACCTGGACGATCTTTTACATAAGTGATCAAGCTTTCGCTCTCTCCTTTTGCTCTTCCTAACTTTTCATCCATTTGATTACACAATAATTTTACTAAATCAATATTGGTCCATTCATTGAATCCGCCAATATTATACGTATCAGCTCGCTTGCCTTGATGGAACACCAAATCAATCGCACGCGCATGGTCTTTTACAAATAACCAATCTCTTGTGTACAATCCATCTCCATACACAGGCAATGGTTTTTTAGTAATGATATTGTGAATGAACAATGGAATTAATTTCTCGGGAAAATGGTTTGGACCATAGTTATTAGAGCAATTAGAAATCAACGTTGGCAAATGATAGGTCTCGCCATAAGCTCTTACAAAATGGTCGCTCGCTGCTTTACTTGCCGAGTAAGGTGAATTTGGATCATACGCTGTGGTTTCTGTAAACAAGCCTTCCTTGCCTAAGCTACCATATACTTCGTCTGTAGAAACATGGTAAAACAAATGATTTCTTTGATTGTCCCAAGAACCATCATGCGCATTTTCATAACTCAAATCATCCTTCCAATATTCCTTCGCAGTATTCAATAAGTTCACCGTACCAATCACATTGGTGTACACAAAATCTAAAGGCGAAACAATGCTTCTATCTACATGGGATTCTGCTGCTAAATGGATGACATCTGTGATAGCATGTTTTGCAAATATGTCTTTTAATGCAACTGCATCTAGAATATCTGCTTTTACAAAATGATAGTTCGCCGCTTTTTCGATATCCTTTAAGTTTTCTAGGTTGCCTGCATAGGTTAATGCATCTAAATTAAAGATTTGATAATCAGGGTATTTATTGACGAACAAACGCACTACATGCGATCCAATAAATCCCGCTCCTCCTGTAATTAAAATGTTCTTTTTCATGGTCAATTATGAGTCTCAAAGATATTAATAACAAGATATATATCAGAAAGTAATTTGACCATAAATGATTTATTAACCCAAGATTCTTGTTACATTTAAATCCTAAACTGGGCATTATGATACAAAAGGAAAGATATTACGCATTGGATGTTTTTAGAGGGGCAACTGTGGCCTTAATGATTCTTGTAAACAATCCTGGTTCATGGGGACATATTTTTAGCCCTTTAGCGCATGCAAGCTGGCATGGATGCACGCCCACCGATCTAGTTTTCCCTTTCTTTTTATTTGCCGTTGGTAATGCCATGGCTTTTGTAATGCCAAAATTAGAAAAAGGAACCCCGATTGATTTTTGGAAAAAAGTAGTCAAAAGAACAGTATTGATTTTCTTAATTGGGCTATTTTTAAATTGGAGCCCATTTGTTAAATGGTCGGACGGACACATAGTTGCAAAAACTTGGGAGAACATTCGCATTTTAGGTGTCCTTCAAAGAATCGCACTCTGTTATTTTTTCGCTTCCATTATAGTGTATTATGGAAAATCTAAAATGGCTTTCTTTATTGGTGGACTAATGCTAATTGCCTATTGGATTTTGAGTTTTTTATTGGGTGGTCAAGGACATCCTTATAGTCTGTCTGGATTTTTTGGCAATGCGATAGATCAAACTATTTTAGGCGTAAATCATATTTATAAAGGCGAAGGAGTGCCCTTTGATCCAGAAGGATTAATCAGTACCATACCCGCCATCGTACAAGTAATTTTTGGATTTTTAGTCGGTGAATACATTCAAGCAAAGGGTAAGAGTTTTGAAATGTTAGCACAACTTTTATTAGCTGGTGTCATATTGGTTTTAGCAGGTTATATTTGGGACTTTAGTTTTCCTATCAACAAAAAAATATGGTCCAGTAGTTATGTATTGTATACCTCTGGCTTAGCCATCATTACTTTAAGTGTTTTAATTTATTTATTAGAATTTAAAAATAGCAAAGGTAGATGGAGCCATTTCTTTGATATATTTGGTAAGAATCCATTGTTCATTTTTGTACTGAGCGGATTTTTACCAAGAGTACTAGCTTTATTAAGATGGGTAGACCATACAGATGAAAAAGGGGAACCAGTATTCACATCCGCACTACCATGGTTTTACCAGCATATCTGTAAAGATATTTCGAGTGATTTGCGTATTGGGTCTTTTGTATATGCCATCTGTTTTATTACCTTCTTTGCAGTGCTTGCAAATGTATTAGACAAGAAAAAGATTTACATTAAAGTATAGAAGATCAATGAGTCTATTGGAAAAAAATAAGTAAGTCTTCTGTGACTACTTAAAAAGTCCTGCCGCTTTTTCTAGACTTTCTGGTTTACCAACATCTAATAATATGCCATCACTATGGTCATAAAAATGAATGGCATAGTGTTGTGCAATTTGTAAATAAGCGTCAATTAAAGAAAACTTACCTTGCATATTCAATGCTTCAAAAAAATTAGCGTGCACAATTTGTATTCCACTAAATGCTTTAGGAACAGCCATGGATGGGTCTTTTAAAGGATTGGCCCATTTTTCTTCATTGGTTGAATTGTTCCTCCAGCCACACAATGTGCCAGCTGTATTGAAAATTAAATTTCTACTTGTACTGCGATTGGTCACTGCTAAAGTAGCCACCATTTCTCCTTCGGATAATGCATCATAAGCTTTATCCGCTTCAAGCATTTTATCTAAATCTAAATCGGTTAAGATATCTGCATTCATCACCAACCATTTGGCTTCGTTCTCAAAATGCGCTTTCGCTCTTAACAATCCACCACCGGTCTCAAGCACTTCATCCGACTCGTCTGATATAGTGACATTAGATCCCCATCCGTTGTTTTTTTCAATAGCGTCTACAATTTGATCTGCAAAATGATGCACATTCACCAACACTTCGTTGATGCCAAAATCTTGTAAATATTCAATATTGCGTTGTAATAAAGTTTTGCCATTGACAATCGCCAAAGCCTTAGGATGATGATCTGTAAAGGGCTTCAGCCTAGTCCCTAATCCTGCAGCCAAAATCATTGCCTTCATAAAAAATTATTTTACCCAATTGGTTTGATTGGTATGCGCTAAAACGACTTTCACTTTATATTTGTTCTTTAAATGCCTTGCAGTTTGTTCTGCAGCAAACACACTGCGGTGTTGACCACCCGTACATCCAAAATTAATTTGCAAAGACTTAAAATCTCTAGCTAAATAATCTTCAACAGTGATGTCTATTAAATCCCAAACACTATTTAAAAAAGTATTCATCTTGGTTTTTTGTTCTAAGAAATCTTGTACCGGCTTATCCAATCCAGAAAGTTGTTTATAGTCATCAAACCTACCCGGATTTAAAATACCACGCATATCAAAAATAAATCCGCCACCATTTTCTGAAGCATCCGAAGGCAAGCCTTTTTTATAACTAAAACTATTGATGGTGATCACTAATGGTGTTTTATCATTGGCCTGCATTGGGGTAAATCTGTCCAAGACTTCTTGGCCTACCATCCATTTTAGGATACCAGCAAAAACTGGTGTGTCCTTGTCTAAAGTATACACCTCTAAAAATGCACGAAGATTTTTTAAACCCAATGGGATACTGGTTAAGAAATGTGCTTTACGTTCAAACAAACCTCTAAATCCATAAGCACCCAATACCTGTAATAATCTTAATAAAACAAAACCATGGAATTGTTTTTTAAACAATGCAATATCAATCGTTTCCCCTAAAACCAATTCTGCCTCTTTGATATAGTCATTCAGTAATCGCTCTTTCCATTCATTGGATAATTCTGCTTTCGCTTGCCATAATAAGGATGCTACATCATAAGGCATGCCGCCCTTCATTCCACCTTGGAAATCAATAAAAGACACTTCATCATTTTTAACGATGATATTTCTGCTCTGAAAATCACGGAACATGAAATAATTAAAATGACTGTCGGACAATTGATCGCTTAGTAATTCAAACTCGTCAATCAATGCCTGTTTATCATAAGGATATTGTAAAGTATCTAAGAAATAATATTTATAATAAAGCAAATCAGTTAATACTGCATGTTTACCAAATGTTTTTGAGGTAAGGCATTTTGAGAAATCCAATCCCTCGCTGCCTTTCACTTGCAATTGTACCAATGCTTTTAAACTCTTTTGAAATAACTGATACACCCTTTCGGTCTTGCCTTCTTTTTCTAATACATCTAATAAAGATTCCGAACCAAGGTCTTCTTGTAAATAAATTTTCTGGTCTGCGCTAACGGCCAATACTTTTGGAACAGGCAATCCTTTGGAATGAAAATGCTGTGCAAAATAAATGAAAGTCTCATTCTCCTTAAGGTTCAGATTATAAGTTGCAATGTAGGAATCAGCACCTTGTTTGATTCTAAAATAGATTCGATCTCCCCCACTTTGTGGAATTTTTTCTATGAGCTCCCAATCCTTACCTGCGTAGGATATAAATAATTGTTTGATCGCGTCCTGCATTGCTTCCATGAACTTTGATTAGGGGTTTTAACAGCATTAAAAGTAATTAAATAAATTTAGCTTACGAAAAAACTAAAAAAAGTGGTAAATTCAATCAAATAACCCCCTTATGAACAGA
>Ga0209088_10001110_pt1 | contig 17738 bp, 13 predicted proteins | sample S_140625_EF_Meta_FD_187324 | JGI IMG/M metagenome (GOLD analysis project Ga0209088, IMG submission 187324) | Freshwater microbial communities from Lake Simoncouche, Canada to study carbon cycling - S_140625_EF_MetaG (SPAdes) (version 2) | ecosystem: Environmental > Aquatic > Freshwater > Lake ... | reverse complement strand
TGGGGGTGGCGGCTCACCCGGATGATGCCGGTGGCATAGAGGCGCACCTGGGGCTTCAGGACCGCCGGGATCTCCAGCAGGTTGTAGGTGGCGGGGTAGAGAAAGAAAAAGCTCACCACCGTGCCCACCCACACCACGGGCACGATCCATGGCTGGTCCTGGAGGTTCCAGAGGCGGAGGCCGTCGTAGCGGTGGGCCAGGAAGTAGCCGATCACCACCACCGCCGCCGGGATGCTCAGGGCGGCAAACAGCAGCCGCCAGGCCCGTTCGCCGATCCGCTCGACCCCCCAGGCCCGCAGGGAGGCCCCGCCGCTGTGCAGCACCGCGAAGGCCAACAGCAGGGCCAGCATCACCAGGCTGCTGTGGTGGGGGTTGGCGGACACCAGGGGCATGGCCTGGGGCATGGAGGGGAGGGGCTGTGGAGGCCATGCTGCCCGGTCTTCGCCCCCGGATGTGAAGCCGGCTGCGGCGGTTTGGGCTGTCCCGCCTAGATTTGCGTCCAGCTTCCTGGTGCCGGCCTCCGGGCCCCTCCATGGCCGATCTGCCCTTCACCCTCGATCAGCTGCGCATCCTGCGGGCCATCGCCAGTGAGGGCAGCTTCAAGAAGGCGGCCGACAGTCTTTATGTGACCCAGCCGGCGGTGAGCCTCCAGATTCAGAACCTGGAGAAACAGCTGGATGTGTCGCTGTTCGATCGGGGTGGCCGCAAGGCCCAACTCACCGAGGCCGGCCATCTGCTGCTCAGCTATTGCGACCGCATCCTCAGCCAGTGCCAGGAGGCCTGCCGCGCCCTCGATGATCTCCACAACCTGCGGGGCGGCTCCCTGATCGTTGGCGCCAGCCAGACCACCGGCACCTATCTGATGCCGCGCATGATCGGCCTGTTCCGGCAGAAGTATCCGGATGTGGCCGTGCAACTGCAGGTCCACAGCACCCGGCGCACCGGCTGGAGCGTGGCCAACGGCCAAGTGGATCTGGCCATCATTGGCGGTGAGCTGCCCGCCGATCTCAACGACCTGCTCCAGGTGGTGCCCTACGCGAACGACGAGCTGGCGCTGGTGCTCCCCCCCAAGCACCCCCTGGCCCGCCTCCCCGAGCTCACCAAGGACGACCTGTATCGGCTCGGTTTCGTGTGCCTTGATGCCCAGTCCACCACGCGCAAGATGGTGGACCAGCTGCTGCTGCGCTCCAAGCTCGATGTGCAGCGGATCAAGATTGAGATGGAGCTCAACTCCTTCGAGGCGATCAAGAACGCTGTCCAGGCAGGCCTTGGCGCCGCTTTCCTTCCCGTCGTCTCGATCGAGCGGGAGCTGGCGGCCGGCACCCTGCACCGCCCCCAGGTGGCCGATCTGATGGTGAAACGGCAGCTCAAGCTGATCAGCCACCCCGCCCGCTACTGCTCCCGGGCGGCCGAGGCCTTCCGCCGGGAGGTGCTGCCGGTGTTCGCCAGCCCCGACAGCCCCCTGCGCCAAGGCCAGCCCCGCAGCGAAACGGCCGGCGCTCCGGCTGCCTGAGCCCGATCAGAACTTGTCGCCTTCGGCGGTAACCCCCACGGCATCGTCGGCGGCGCCAGTCACACCCGGGGTCTGGAACTTGTTGCCGCTGATGTCGGTCTGATAGACGCAGCGCACCACGGGTTTGTCGCGGACTGAGCCGATGTAGGCGAAGGTGTTCATCCGCTGCTTGCATTCCCGCATCTGTTCAGCGGTGACGGCCCCCTGTTTCTGAAGCACCGCCCAGTTCTCCCGGCGGATCACGCAGCCCGCCTGCAGGGTGGGCTGGGTCACGAAGCTGCTGCTGGGGTTCATCGTGGTGTACAACTCCACGTCCATCACGAAGGCACTGGCGCCCCACTGCTTGCAGAACTCGGGGTCGGGCACGGCCATGTCGAGCTGCTGACTGCTCGCGATGTTGCCCTGGTTGCCCTGGGTGGTGCTGGTCACGGCGCTGCCGATGCCGATGCCCACCACCAGCACCCCGGCCAAGAGGGCGGCACCGCCCACGTTGAAGGGAGGTTTGCCGGAGCCTTCGCCATTGCCCCCGGGTCCGGGCCGGCCCGGCGGACCGCCGTTGCCGTAACCGCGGGGGGGCATCCGGGAGGGATCCCGGTAAGGGGGCTCATCAGGCTCGCGGCCGCCGTAGGGATCGGGACGGCGCTGCCGGCCATAGTCCGCTTCGGCCGGGCGTGAGGGGCCGTAGCGGGATCCGGAGAAGCGCTCGGAACGGCCGTCGCCGCGGGAGGATGTCACAGGGTTTCGCTGGTGCGGGGCAGGCCCATCGAATAATTCAGCACCCGGCTATTGGGGTTGTAGCGGATCACCCCGGCCTGGAGCAGGGTTCGAATCTCACCCTCGAGCTCCGAACCGATGCGGCGCAGGTTGTAGTCGTTGAGGTCGGCTCCGGCGTGGTCGGCCACCAGGGTGCGGAAGCGGTTGCGCACCGTCTCAAGGGCGGCCTCGTTCCAGAGGAATTCGTTGTCGGGGTCGATGTCGAGGGTGAGCTGGTGGGGATCGGCCACCAGATCGCCGTTCTCGACCCGGGCCGTGAACAGCCGGATGTGCCGCGTGGTGGACTTCAGCAGGGTGTCGGCCATGGATCGGAGGATGGCTGGCGGAGGGGAAGGGCGGTGGAAGGGTGGACCCCGGACCCTGCCGTTGGCCCTGCCCGGATGCTCCTGACTCTAGGGATGCCGGCCCTCAGTCAGCCGTCCCCCAACAGGCCCCCTTGTCCATGGACGCGCGGCAGGGGAAGGGGGCCGATAAGGTTGCAGCTTCTTCAGGATTTTGCGGGATGCGTGTCGCCATTGCCGGAGCCGGCCTGGCAGGACTCTCCTGCGCCAAATACCTCAGCGACGCGGGCCACACCCCGATCGTGCTGGAAGCCCGTGATGTGCTGGGCGGCAAGGTGGCGGCCTGGCAGGACGCCGACGGGGATTGGTACGAGACCGGCCTCCACATCTTTTTTGGCGCCTATCGCAACATGCGCCGCCTCTTCGCCGAGCTGAACATCGAGGACCGGCTGCAGTGGAAGAGTCACTCGATGATCTTCAACCAGAAGGACAACCCCGGCACCTACAGCCGTTTCGATTTCCCCGACATTCCCGCCCCCTTCAACGGCGTGGCGGCGATTCTGGGCAATAACGACATGCTCACCTGGCCGGAGAAGATTTCCTTTGGCCTCGGTCTGGTGCCGGCAATGCTGCGAGGCCAGTCGTATGTGGAGGACTGTGATCAGTATTCCTGGACCGAATGGCTCCGATTGCACAACATTCCCGAGCGCGTGAACGACGAGGTGTTCATTGCCATGGCCAAGGCTCTGAACTTCATCGATCCCGATGAGATCTCTAGCACAGTGGTGCTCACAGCCCTGAACCGCTTTCTTCAAGAGAGTGATGGTTCGAAGATGGCCTTTCTCGATGGCAATCCGCCCCAGCGCCTCTGCCAGCCGATCGTGGATCACATCACTGCCCGAGGGGGTGAGGTGCACCTTGATGCGCCGCTGCGGGAAATCAGCCTTGCCGATGACGGCCGGGTTGCAGGTTTTCGGATCGGGGGTATCCGGGGGCAGGAGGGCCGGATGATCACCGCCGATGCCTACGTTAGTGCGCTGCCGGTGGATCCCCTCAAGCTGCTGCTTCCCCAAGCCTGGAAGCAGCTGCCCTACTTCAGCAAGCTGGAGGGTCTCAATGGCGTGCCGGTGATCAACATTCACCTCTGGTTCGACCGCAAGCTCACCAGCATCGATCACCTGTTGTTCAGCCGCAGTGCCTTGCTCAGTGTGTATGCCGACATGAGCAACACCTGCCGCGAGTACGAGGATCCCGATCGCTCCATGCTCGAGCTGGTCTTCGCCCCCGCCAAAGACTGGATTGGCCGCAGCGATGACGACATCGTGGCCGCCACGCTCGAGGAGCTGAAGCGTCTGTTCCCCCAGCATTTCACCGGCGGTAATCCGGCGAACCTTCGCAAAGCGATCGTGGTGAAAACGCCCCTTTCTGTGTACAAAACCGTGCCGGGTTGCCAGGCCCTGCGGCCAGATCAGACCAGCCCGATCGCCAATTTCTTCCTGGCCGGGGATTACACGATGCAGCGCTATCTCGCCTCAATGGAGGGGGCTGTGCTGAGCGGCCGGCTCTGTGCCGAGTCGATCGGTGCGGCCCAGGCTGGTGGAGTGATCGCGGCCGGCGAAGCGGTGGCACCCGCCGCCGGTCTGGCTCCGGTCTGAGGGTGACGCTCACCTTCCCACCCCTGGCTGCCGGCCTGGATGAGGCCTACGAATCCTGTCGGCGTGAAACCGCCGAGTGGGCCAAAACCTTCTATCTCGGCACCCTGCTACTGCCGCCGGCCAAGCGCCGCGCCATTTGGGCTATCTACGTGTGGTGCCGCCGTACCGATGAGCTGATGGACAGCCCGGCGGCCCAGGCCCTGCCCCCCGCCACCCTGCTTGCGCGGCTCGATGCCTGGGAGGAGCGCACCCGCGGCCTGTTTGCGGGCCGGGTGGCCGACAGTTTTGATCGGGTGATGGTGGACACGATGGAGCGCTTCCCCCAGCCCCTGCAGGCCTATCTCGACATGATCGAGGGTCAGCGCATGGATGTGGTGAAGCACCGCTATGCCGACTTCTCCGAACTGCAGCTCTATTGCTATCGGGTGGCCGGCACCGTGGGTCTGATGACCCAGGACGTGATGGGCCTTGATCCCGCCTACACCACCGCCCCCTGGAGCGAGCTGCCCGACCCCACCGAAGCCGCCGTCGCCCTGGGCATCGCCAACCAGCTCACCAACATCCTGCGCGATGTGGGCGAAGACCGCGGGCGCGGACGCATCTATCTTCCCCAGGAGGATCTGGAGCGCTTCGGCTATAGCGAGGCCGAGCTGCTGGCCGGCACTCTCAACGACAACTGGCGGGCCCTGATGGCCTTTCAGCTCGAGAGGGCCCGTACCTGGTTCACCCGCTCCGAGGCCGGCGTGCGTTGGCTTTCGGCCGATGCCCGCTGGCCGGTGTGGGCCTCCCTGCGGCTCTACCGCGGCATCCTGGCGGTGATCGAGCGCCACAACTACGACGTGTTCAATAAGCGCGCCTATGTGCCCCGGGCCGGCAAGCTGCTCGATTTACCGCTCAGCTTCATCGTGGCCCAGGCGCGCTGAATCCGGGAATCAGACGATGGCGAAGTTGTTCGCCGAACCGGCGAAGGTGAACTTGAGTACGGAGTCGGTGGAGGGGTTCCAGCCCGCGGTTCCGTCGTTCAGGGCCAGGTAGGTGCCATCTTTGAAGGTGAGCAACGAGGCCCTGCTGGCGCTGAAGTTGGTGGGGTTGAGGGCCGCGGCGATGCTGGTGGCGCTGAAGGCACTGGACACGCTCACCTTGCTGATGTTGGCCGCGGTCACCGCCGTGGGGGCATCAAACACATCGCTACCTATCACGAAATCCGTAATGGAATCGAGGCCTGCGGCGATCTGGGAGTCGGTGAGGGCCGCCATGAAGAACCGATCCGTGTCTAGGCCCCCCGTGAGTAGGTCGGCACCAGCACCACCGATCAGGGTGTCGTTGCCGGCCCCACCGATGAGGGTATCAATGCCTGCACCGCCATCAAGACTGTTGGCGGAGCTGTTGCCGGTGATCAGGTTGGCACCGGTGTTGCCGGTACCACTGATTGCGGTCGAGCCGGTGAGGGTGAGGTTCTCTATGTTGGCCGCCAGGGTGAAGCTGACGCTGGCGATCACCGCGTCGGTGCCAGCAAAAGCGGCTTCGCTCACGATGTCGGCGCTGTTGTCCACGATGTAGGTGTCGTTGCCGGTCCCACCGATCAGGGTGTCATTGCCGGCACCGCCATCGAGGGTGTCATTGCCGGCAGCACCGGTGAGGATGTTGACGGAGCCGTTGCCGATGATCAGGTTGTTATCCGCGTTGCCGGTGCCGTTGATGGAGGTGAAGCCGGTGAGGGTGAGGTTCTCAATGTTGGCGCCGAGGGTGTAAGTGACGCCGGATTGGATCGTGTCGATGCCAGCCGCGATCTCTTCGGTGACGGTCTCGATGGTGCTGTCCACGATATAGACGTCATCGCCAAGACCACCAATCAGGGTGTCGTTGCCTGCAGCACCATCGAGGGTGTTGTTGGCGCTGTTGCCGGTGATCACATTGTTCCCGTTATTGCCGCTGCCACTTAACGCAGCCGAGCCGGTGAGGGTGAGGTTCTCAACGTTGGCGCCGAGGGTAAAGGTGACGCTGGAGAGCACGGTGTCGGTGCCAGAACCGGCGGCTTCGCTGACGACGTCGGTGATGCTGTCAACGCTGTAGGTGTCGTTGCCGGCTCCACCGATGAGGGTGTCGTTGCCGCCCGCGCCATCGAGGCTGTTGTTGGCGCTGTTGCCGCTGATCACGTTGTTCGCGCTGTTGCCGGTGCCGTTGATGGCGGCAGCACCGCTGAGGGTGAGGTTTTCAACGTTGGCCAGGGCCGCGAGGGAGAAGGTGACGCTGGATTGAATCGTGTCGGTGCCAGCAGCGATGTCTTCGTTGATGGTGTCGGTGGTGCTGTCCACGATGTAGATGTCATCGCCAAGACCACCAATCAGCGTGTCGATGCCCGCACCGCCATCGAGGATGTTGGCTCCGCTGTTGCCGGTGATCAGGTTGTTCGCGGTGTTGCCGGTGCCACTTAACGCAGCCGAGCCGGTGAGGGTGAGGTTCTCAACGTTGGCGCCGAGGGTGAAGGTGGCGTTGGAAAGCACCGTGTCGGTTCCAGAAGCAGTAGCTTCGCTCACAACTTCGCTGGTGTTGTCAACGATGTAGGTGTCGTTGCCGGCCCCCCCGATGAGGGTGTCGAGGCCGCCTCCACCATTGAGGATGTTGTCGCCGTTGTTGCCGGTGATCACATTGTTTGCGATGTTGCCAGTGCCATTGATGGCTGCGGCACCGGTGAGGGTGAGGTTTTCAAGGTTGGCGTCGAGGGTGAAGGTGACGCTGGAGAGCACCGTGTCGGTGCCAGCAGCGGCGTCTTCGATGATCGTGTTGGTGGTGGTGTCAACGATGTAGGTGTCGTTTCCGGCTCCGCCGATCAGGGTGTCGAGGCCACCTCCACCCTGGAGGGTGTTGTTACCGTTGTTGCCGGTAATGACGTTGTTACCGAAGTTGCCGGTGCCGCTGATGGCTGCGGCACCGTTGAGGGTGAGGTTCTCAACGTTGGGTAGGCTCGCCAGTGAGAAGGAGACGCTGGAGAGGACCGTGTCGTTACCGGAAGCAACTTCGCTGATGACGTCGGTGGTGGTGTCCACGATGTAGACGTCGTCGCCAAAACCACCGATTAGCGTGTCGATGCCACCGCCGCCATCGAGGGTGTCGTTGCCGGCAAGACCGGTGAGCAGATTGTTGCCGCTGTTGCCGGTGATGATGTTATTGTTGGTATTGCCGGTGCCATTATTATTGGCCAGACCGCTGAGAGTGAGATTCTCAAGGTTGTCGGCAAGGATATAGGTAAACTCGCTAACTGCGGTATCGATGCCTTCGCCTGCCGCTTCAACAATCACATCAGTGGCCACATTGACCAGATAGGTGTCGTCACCTGCCAGGCCGGTCATGGTGTCATTGCCTAGGCCGCCATCGAGGGTGTCATTCCCTAGGCCGCCGGTGAGGCTGTCGTTGCCAGCCATGCCGCGCACGGTGGAATCAACCGGCACGACCGCCCCACCGGGGCCGAGGATCGGATTGCCGAGCGCATCCACCTGAATGGCATTCCCCGTGGTGATGGTGTCGTTGAAGGCTGAGCCATAGACCTCTTCAATCGAAAGGAAGACATCCTTCACGTTGCGGCCCGCCGGGATCACGATGCCCGCCCCGACGTTGCCGAGGTCCACGTTGACCCCAACTTTGACGCCGGCCAGGATTTGGCCTTTGCTGGCGCGATAGTCCACGGTGTCGCGGCCGATGCCCCCGTTGAAGGCGTTCTGATAGCCGAACTGGGTGGCATCCACGACGAAGGTATCATCACCGCTGAAGCCATCGAGCAGACTGTTATCAATGCCGCCGTAGATGGTGTCGTTGCCTTCACCGCCATCGACCACATCATTGCCGCCACCGCCGTAGATGGTGTCGTTGCCGCGGCCACCATTGATCACGTCACCGCCGTCGGTGTTATCCATCACACCAAGCACGACTTTGCCATTGCCCCCGTAGAGGATGTCATTGCCGTCACCGCCGTTGACGTTATCGCCTCCGAGGCCGCCATAGAGCGTGTCGTTACCGACGCCGCCGATCACTTGGTCGATGCCTTCACCGCCATTGAGGATGTCGTTGCCGGCATCGCCCCAGATCAAATCATCACCGCCCAAATCGGTGATCAGATCATTGCCGTCGCCGCCGTGCAGGAAGTCGTTGCCGGCGCCACCGTCCACGCTGTCGTTGCCGCCATCGGCCCAGATGGTTTCGTTGCCGCCAAGTCCATTGATCTTCTCGGCGAAGTCGGTGCCACCGATCAGGCTGCTCGCATTGCCCGTACCGTTGGGGTTGGTCACACCGCGGGCATCCCGATAGTCCCCTGGGTTGTCGGTGAATGTCCAGCCGGTGATGGCGCTTCCCACCCAGCCGGCCATGGCGCTGGAGGATTTCAGGGCGAGAATGCTGGCGTAGGTTGTTCTGGCCTTGGGAGTACCATCAATATTGATGTAATCGGTGATCTCAGTAACGCTATCGGGAACTGAGAAAATATCCGAGTAAAGATGCTTGGCTCCCGTGTTGCGCATCACCAGGTCAGCAAGCGTCGATTCGTCTAGCGATGGCAGGATATTTTGCGCTGCGCCAAGGCGGGCGATGTAGTAAAGGCGATCGCCATTCTGCAGATTATTCATCTGCACCGAAAAGATGCAATCCATCGTGGTGCCGAGCATGCTGCCCTGGGCTTTCCCTTCGGCTAGGCCGCCGGTCCAGAGGTCGATGTTCCAGAAATCCTGGTTGCCATCAGCGCCCATCCATTCGCCATCCGCCATCGCCAGCTCGGCGGCGGCGGAGAGGGCGATCGAATAGGCGCCAGGTATAGGGGCAACGCCGCCGCTGCCGCCATTGAGGTTGTCGTAGGTGCCGTCGCTGCCGACGATGCCAGGGGTATCGGCGTTGCTGAGTTGGAACTCGGCCCAGGCCGCCACCGAGTTGCTGGTGGGCAGGTCTGTGCCAACCACGGCCCCATTGGCCACCAGTAGGTCGTAGTAGCGGGTGAGGATGTCGTCGTGGGCGTAGGCCTGAATAAACTCCTTGAGGGTTTCCACGCCGTGGAGCAGGTTGAATCCCACTTCGCTCCAGCTCTGGTAAGGCGCCAGGCTGAAGATGCCGGTCTGTTGATAGAGGGAGGCGCGGGTGTCATTCCAGCTCGGAGTGCCGCTGTCGCGGCCGCGCACGATGTTGGCCGTGGCCAGATCGAGCTTCTGGCCCACCAGATGGTTGCGCAGGGTGTCGGTGACCCATTCATCAATTTCATTGCCCACCTGGGTGGTGAGCCCGCGCGCCAGGTCGGCGGCGGTGGTGCCGCTGTAGCTGGTGGGAGCCAAGAAGGCATTCAGCAGGCTCCTTTCCTCTGTGACCCCGGCTGCATCCTTGAGGTTGAGGGTTTCCGCCAGCATCGAGTGACCGAAGCGATACACCGAAGAGGCGAACTCGGCTGATACGGCTGGGTCGAGATCGATGTTGTAGCTCTGGAAAGCGGCAATATTCGGGCTGAGTTTGCGGATGAATTCCGCGAAGATTACGTGTTGATATGTGCTTTCTGTGACCACTTTGGCTGCCATCTGCAGCATTTCTCCGGTCCAGACATCGGCGACGGGGATCACGCCTACACCGGCAAAGGCGGCCGCAGCTGCTGCATTCTGGAAGGCGGTATAGGTGCCGTCCCATACCCCGCCGACCAGGTTTTTCTCGAGCCCAAAGGTTTGCTTGATGTTCTCAACGTTGCGGTTGTGCTCGCTGTGCCAGATCTCCTGGATCGAGCTGAGGCCGATGTTTTCGTTGGTGCGGCCATCCCCGGCGATGAGATGGTCATCGAGGGGTTGGAATGTTGGGCCGCCGGGGGGGAAATAGGTGCTTGCGGTGGTCGTCCAGCCCACGGGGTTGTCGCCGGCGGCCGTAAGGGGAGCCCCGAAGTCCGTAGCCAGCGAGCCGGGACCGCGGTCGTTGAGGAAGGCGTGGCCGGTGCTCAGCAGGGTGAGGTTGTTGGCGGCCAGGCTGTCGCGGGCGGTGTCCTGGATCTCCACCTGCAGGCCGGTTTGGTTGTTCACGGTCAGGAAGCGGGCCGTCTTGGTGGTGGGGTCGAGCCAGAGGCTGCCATCGGCGTTGAACTTCAGCAGCGGGGTGTCGCCGACGTTGTAGTCGTGCAGCGTGAGGCCGAGCAGCAGGGCGTTGGCCTTCACATCCGACCAACGGCTCTGGGTTCCGAAGCCGCCGCCCCCAGCATCCACAACACCGTTGACACTGTGGTTGAGGAGATTGCCCGTTTTGGTGGGCACACCATTCACCAGCATGTACTCGGAAACGAAGATCAGCTGGCTTGGCGCGGAGCCGTACTCCTGGCTGAGGTCGGTGGGCGGTGAGATGGTGTTGCGGCTTTCCCCGCTCAGGGGGGTGAGAACGAGGCTGTTGTTGAGATCGAGGCTGGCACTCACGCCGGTGTAAGGAGACTGGGCGTTGATCGCATTGACCACACCAGCGCCATCGTCGTTGGTGAAGCTGATCAGCACCCCGTTTAGCAGTAATCCGCCGCTGTAGATCTCGGTTAGGGCATTGCCGCTGGTGACGCTTCCGAAGACCGGGGTGTTGTTGTCACTCAACCCCCAGGCCGCCATCAGGGCATCGCTGCTGCCGGTCTGAATGGTGACGTTGTAGGTGTTGGTGCGAGAGACGCCCAGGGATTGGCCGGTGCCGGTGTAGAGGTCGTCACCGGGCAAGATTGGCACCAACACTTTGCCGTCCACACCCTTAAGCACCAGGTCAAGGCCGTGGTCGAAGTACTGGCCCCAGGCGGCCAGATACATGCTGTAGGGGAGAGGATTGCTGAGGCCGGTGAGAGGGTTGGCGCGGCCGTCGGGTGTACTGAAGGGATCGTCCTGCACCTGCAGGAGGGTTTTGTCGGCCTGGTTGCTGATCAGGTTGCTGATGATCCGGGCGCTGGCATCGGTGATGTTCCTGCCGCGAATCGAGTAATCCACCGTGTAGGTGGGATCGTAGACATAGCCACTGCCTGCGGTGCTCAGGTTGGTGGCAACCTTGGTGAAGCCGCCGTATTGCTTGGCGTAGTTGAGATCGTTGTTGAAGGCAATGCCATAGGCATTCGTTCCACCCTGGCTTGAATACCCCATGTAGGCCAGGCCAAACAGGGAGGGGCCCCAATCGAAGCTGATGGGTCCAAGCGTGGCGCCAAAATTGGCATCGGTATTGCCGTTGCCGCGCAGACCGCCGAAGTAGCTGTTGAAGGTGAAACGGCTGAAGGGTGTATCTGCACTTCCCCACGTGGGATTCAAGATATTGTTGCCGCCGCCCGTCAGGCTGCGGGTGCCGGTGGGATCGGTCTGCAGGACAGGCTGGTTATTGGGAAGTGTGAGCTGGGTCAGGAGAAAGTTGTAATCGCCCAGAAGAAGCTGAATGCCTGCAGGGATGGCCATGGTCGGAGGGGTGGGTGACGGAAGGGACGGGCGGGCAGACTGGCTTTACATGGGCTGTATAAGGACTGTACACGCTGGAGTGACTCCGGTCAATCCGCCGGGGTGGGAGGCTGGCTGCTGGCTTGGTCCCAGTGGGGGCGGCGTTGGCGCTGGCTTCAGCAGGGGGGCTGCTTCAGCGCTGCAGCCACGGCGGTTCGGCCACCACGCCCGGCTTGGCACTGCCCGCCTTCAAGGCATTCATGCGGCGCCTGGAGCCGGGCCGAGTGCCGTCAATCCTGAGGGGCAGCATCGGCGCCTAGCCCTTTTTGGCGGTCCCCTGCGACCGGTTCTGGGTGCCTAGCCGTCAGCCACTGATGCGCTCCGCGCGTTCCGGTGTCCCATCGTGCGGGCAGTGTCCCGGCCCCGGCAGCATCCGCTGCTCCCGCACGCAGGGGTATGTGGTCGCCAAGCGCAGCACCTCGGCCACCGGCTCCCAGGCAGCGGCGCCGCCCCACAGCATCCGCGCCGGCAGATTCTGCCCGGCTAGGAGTTGCATTCCCGTGAGCCCCTTACCGGTCGCCTTGTGGCTTGCTCCAGAGTTTTGGAAAAGATCTGAGGCTCAATGTTGACAAGTGCTTGAATAGAAACACTCTTGACGACAATTGAATCTGTTGCTGTTGTATAAGCTTGTCCTTGGCGTCCATGCTGTCGACAAGTGCAGTGAGCCAAAGTTCCTGCGAAGGCGCCGGAGGCGGAGATGGTTTGATCGTCAGTGCTTGGTTTTTTAGGCTGGCCTTCTTATTGAGGAGAATTTCACCCAGTTCTACAGTGTACGCATCAATCGACTGGATATCCAGTTCTTGTTGGGGTTCGGGCGGAATGCTTTTGTTGATCAGTGACGTGAATTCGGATGCTAATGATTCGGGTTCCACTCCAAAGGGGTAGGTGCAGTCATTGGATCGCGACCAATGGGTGATCTTTGGGTTGTTCATCGACATTCTTGGTACGCCATACGATCTGGCGACAATGCGGTAATGAAGACTTGTGGAGACGACCATCCGCGCTCCCGATATCTGCCTGCAGATCTCAAATACATCTTCGGAGGGCAGGAACTCTACCGAAACTCCCTTCTCTGCTGCCAGGGCCATGAGGCGATGAATCGCGCTAACGGAGTCGTGGCCAAAGAGTCTGCCAGCGAGTGCAATTTTGATGCTGCCACCAAAGCTCTTCGCAATCTTCTCGAGCTGGCCGACCAGGACCCTCTCGTGCAGCGCGAGATAGTGGCTGCTAAAATGTAAAAGTAGATAGTCGGGTCCTGGATTGTCCATGCGAGGAAGAAGCTTGCTAATGTAAAGCACCACGTCAGGGGTTGCCCTCAGATTCTGAATCGCTAATTGAGCGGCGTGGTCAAGGGATTGCTGGTCTCTGAAGCCGGCTAGTAGGGAGGCGCCAAGGCTCATTCCAATGAGGTCTGCGGTTTTATTGTCGTCCACCTGTTGCGTGTAGCCAGTTCCGTAAAAAATCCTGTTGGACCATGAAACGGTTCTGGTGCCAACGACTTCAGAGGGTGGAGTGAGATAGGGAAAGGGGCGATTCGTTGCCAACAGATCTCGCAGCCTTTGGGCGATTTCCGCCCTGTGCTGATCGAGCATTAATGGTGAATCCGTCAATAGGGCATCATGAAAAGAAGTTGGTACCACCTCGCCACCCACGTGCAGAATTGGGGTGGCTTCATCAAGGCCAGCATCAACTAAGTCGAAAATCGAGTAAACTCTACTGCCGCCATAGCTGGTTAGATCATTTTCCAAAATGCTTGCGTAGACTGCGCTTATGCCCATTCTTCCCAGCAGGATTTCAAAAATATATCCCATCAGCAAGTCTCCAAAGTTGTGGCGCTCAAAAGCTCCAAACAGAACACAGTCAATATTTCTGATCGGTTCGGGCCCGTGCGGGTGGTTGGGCATTAAAATTACTCTGCAAAAGCAGTTGTCGATCGTATTTTACGGTCATGCTGTTGCGCCCGTTCCCCCTTCCCTGAGCCACGCCACCAGAATCGGATTCACCTGTTCCGGGCCCTCGTCGTGGGGGCAGTGCCCCAGTCCCGGCAGCACCCGCAGCTCCCGCACGCAGGGGGAAGTGGCCGCCCAGCGCCGCGCCTCGGCCACCGGTTCCCATGGATCGGCTTCGCCCCAGAGCATCCGCACCGGTAGGTCCAGCCCGGCCAAGAGATCAGGGGCCAGCCGATCGTTGAACAGATTCACAAAACCGCGGAAGCTCTCCGGTGCGCCTGGATCGCGGCTGGGTTGGTAGAGCAGATCCACGAGCTCCCCATCCACGTTGGCGCCGCTCGGGTAGGCCTGGGCCAGCACCTGCCGCACCACGGCCGGCCGGGCCAGCAACGTGAACAGCCCCTGGATCAGCCAGCGCTGTCGCACGGTGGCCATCAGCAGGGGGCGGCTCCAGCGCTGCAGCGGCGGCAGTTCGGCCAGCCGCTTGCCATCGAGGGCCCGCTGGGCGCAATCGATCAGCACCACCTGCGCCGGCGGCGTTCCTTGCTCCTGCAGCAGGCGGGCGGCGTTGAGGGCTACCACGCCACCGATCGAGTTGCCTACTAACTGAAGCGGGCCGGGGCCGATGCTGGCCCGGCAGTAGTCCACCACCAACTCGGCCCAGAGGTCGAAGCCGTAGGTCACCGCACCTTCCAGGGGGGGGTCTCCCGGAAGATGGGAGGGCGGTTTGGCGCTGGCGCCGAAGCCCAGAAGGTCGAGGGCGTGCACCCGAAAGCCCGCGGCGCTGAGGGCCGGGATCGTGTGCCGCCAGTGCCGCCACGAGGCTCCGAAGCCATGCACCAAAAGAACGGCTCCCCGATCCGGGGAGCCGCTCAAGGGTGGGCTGCAGACGCTGCTGATGGTCTGGCCCCGCCAGATCAAGTTCTGCGTCTGCACTCCCGCGATCACCGGCTTCAGACGCCCACCGTCTGGTTGGCCAGCAGGTTCTTGAGTTTGGCCAGCTCACCGGCCCAGCGGGGATCGGGGGCTTCTGCATCGACGCTGTCGGCGTGCACCACCTTGTTCACGGCCTTGCGGCTGGCGGGGGAGGGGGCGGAGCTAGCGCCAGCGCGGCGTTCGCCCGGGCCAGCGGTGGGGCGGCTGTCACGGCGCTCGGAGATCTCGATCCGCAGGGCGTTGCCGCCGAAGTCGCGGCCATTGAGCTGTTCGATCACCGCATCGGCCAGTTTGGCGTCATCCACGTTGGCGAAGCCGAAGCCGCGGCAGCCGCCAGTTTCCCGGTCGTTCACGGCCTTGAAGCGCACCCCTGCCCCCACACCCTCGAAGAGGGCTTCGAGTTCCTTGGCATCAAAAGTCTGCGGCAGGTTGCCGACGTAAAGGCGAATGCTCATGACAGGGGCAGGAAAGAAAAACAGGAAAACTTCGGCTCGCGAAGAATCACGCCGAGGCAGACGCAGTTAACCATGGCGAGGAACAGAACCGCTGGAGAGCCAGTTGCGGGCCATGGTCAGGGTCTCCGCATCGTTGCTGGCGACCTGACGCGGCAGCCTGCCAAAGGCCCGCTCCTGGGTGAGGTGCTCAAGCAGCTGCCCCAGCTCCCGGCCGGGCTTGAGGTTCAGCTGACGCTGCAGGGCGGTTCCGTCGATCGGCGGGCGGGGGTGGAACAGGGGATCGGCAGGATCGCGCCAGCGGGGCAGGGCGCTGCGGGCCCACGCCGCATCCAGCAGCAGGGCCAGGGCCGGCAGATCCGCCTCCAGCTGGCGCTGCAGTAGCACGCGCTCCGGTTCCGGCAGGCGCTCGGGATCGCCTCCCACCGCGGCCAGCCGCTCCCACCACTGCCGCAGCCGCTCGACGGCCTGCTGGCGGCGACGGCTGGCATGCAGCCGCGCCAGCCCATCACCATCGATCACCGCCGCCAGCCGGGCCAGGGGCAGGGCCTGCTCCGTTTCGGCCGGGCTGAGGCCCCGGCCCGTGGCCTCCCCGGGGGTGAGGCTGCCCAGCCTGGCTAGCAGGTCCCCATCCTGCGGGGGGGCGGCCGTGTCCTGCGGGGCCTGGCTGCCACGCCAGCCCTCCAGCAGTCCGCTCGCCACCGTCAGCGCCAGGCCCGCGGCGCCATCCGGGGCTGCCGCCAACCGTTCCAGTTCGGCCAGGATTCGCTCGCCGGCCACGGTCTGGAGTTGGTGGTGGTGCTGGCGGATCCAAGCTGCGGTGTTGGTTTCGATGCGGAAGCCCAGTTCGCAGGCCAGCCGCATCCCTCGGAGCAGCCGCAGCGGGTCATCGAGCAGGTTGGCTTCGCGGATGGCCCGCAGCTGGCGCGCCGCCAGATCCGCCAGTCCGCCGCTGGGATCGAGTAGTTCGCCGTTGCGTTCAGGAGCTGCGCCGGCTCCGTTCCTCGCCGCCGGCAGCGGCAGGGCGACCGCATTGGCGCTGTAGTCCCGGCGGAGCAGGTCGTCGCGCAGGTTGGCCCCTAGGCAGCGGGCCAGGTCGATTGTCCAGCCGTGGAGCACCAGCCGGGCGATCGAGCGCTCCTGGTCGAGCACCACCACCGCCCCCCCGAGCCGCCGGGCCAGGTTCCGGGCCAGGTCCACGGCGTCGCCTTGCACCACCAGGTCCAGGTCGGGCCGTGGCGCCAATCGACCGAGCAGGGCGTCCCGCACCGCCCCTCCCACCAGCACGGTTCCCTGCGGAAGGGCCTCCAGGGGCACCGGCCAGGATTCCGGCGCCAGGATCCGCCACAGCTCCCCGGCCAACGCCCCGGGCTGACAGGCCACAATGGGCGCCTGGCATGGTCCCGGCGGCGACATGTGCATCTGCGTGGATTGCCGCTGGGTGGATCGCTGCCAGGCCTACCACGCGGTGGAGCGCCAGCACGGTGTAGCCCATCTCTGTGATCAGCCTGATTTCAGGCCGAGACAGCCTCGCATCCATGTGCAGGTGCTCGACCTACCCGCTGGGGCGGTGGGGGTGGAATGGGATGTGAGGGCCTGCACCGACTTCCACTCCGACCCCGGTCGCTGGCTGAGGCTGCGGCCCGGCGAGGCGGTGCCGGCATGACGCTGGAGCTTCCTCCTGAGGGCGGCGACCTCGCTCCGGAGACGCTGGAGGCGGCCAGTGATCCGGGGCCGGGCCCCTGGCTTCTGGCCCTGCACAGCTCGAGCGACACCCTTGGGGTGGCCCTGCAGCGGCTCGGGGATGGGGCACCGCCACACCTGGCGGCCTTCCCCCTCGGCCGGGCCCTCTCCAATGACCTCTTCACCTGTGTGGAGGCGGTGCTGCCGGCTTCCCGCTGGCCGCAGCTGGCGCGGCTGGCGGTGGCCACCGGCCCCGGCGGTTTCACGGGCACCCGCCTCACGGTGACCCTGGCCCGCACCCTGGCCCAGCAGCTTGGCCTTCCCCTCGATGGCGTTGGCAGTTTTCTGCTGATGGCCCGGCGCCACCTGGCCCGGCCGGACTGCCCGCCGGATCCTTTCTGGTTGGTGCAGGAGCTCCCCCGCCGCGGGCTGGTGGCGGGGCTCTATGCCCCGGATCCGGAGCAGCGCGGGGTGGCCCTGGAACTTGCCGCTCCCCGCCTGTACCGTGAGCCGGCTGCCCTGGCCGAGGTCGAGGCGAGTCTCTTCAGCGGTCCCGATGGCGAGGGGCTGTTCCGTCCGCCCGCCGTCCGATGCCCCGCCCAGGTCCACCAGCCCCAGGACGTGGCCGAACTGCTGATCTTCAGCCAGGAAGCCGCCGTCGCCGGTCGGCCGGCCCCGTGGTCCGTGGTGCTGCCCCTCTACCCCACCAGCCCGGTGGATCCCGCCGGGCCGTGAGGACACGACCTCGGCGGCGTGGACGAGGCGCCTGGCGACTGTGGTTGCTTGCCCTTGCCGGTGGAGCCCTGCTGTGGCTCTCGCGGGGGTGGTGGTGGCCCCAGCCCCCTCCCCCCCAGATGATCCTCGTGCTCGGGGGTGACAAGGACCGGGAGCTGGCGGCCGCCGACCTCGCCCGACGCCAGGGACTGCCGGTGGTGGTGAGCGGCGGCACTAACCCCGAATACGCCCACTGGATCTTCGAGGAGCGGGAGGGGCTTCCACCCCATCAGGTGCAGCTCGATTACCGCGCCCGCGACACCCTCTCCA
>Ga0209088_10001109_pt1 | contig 17750 bp, 16 predicted proteins | sample S_140625_EF_Meta_FD_187324 | JGI IMG/M metagenome (GOLD analysis project Ga0209088, IMG submission 187324) | Freshwater microbial communities from Lake Simoncouche, Canada to study carbon cycling - S_140625_EF_MetaG (SPAdes) (version 2) | ecosystem: Environmental > Aquatic > Freshwater > Lake ... | reverse complement strand
CGAAGATAATTATTTCTTTTTAGCAGCTTTCTTAGGAGCAGCTTTCTTAGCAGCTTTCTTAGGAGCAGCTTTCTTAGCAGCTTTCTTAGGAGCAGCTTTCTTAGCAGCTTTCTTAGGAGCAGCTTTCTTAGCAGCTTTCTTAGGAGCAGCTTTCTTAGGAGCAGCTTTCTTAACTACTTTCTTTGCAGCTTTTTTTGGAGCAGCTTTTTTAGCCGCTTTTTTTGCAGTTGCCATGTTTTTTAGATTTAATGGTTAGTAAATATGCACTAAAAGTAAAAACTTTTTTTATAACTACAAAAACTTTTTTTTAAGCCACTAATTCAACAGGGACGATTGAGACCGTTGTTTTGTTATTTTTACCCTTTTTGAACTCAACAATTCCGTCTGTAAGGGCGAAAATGGTGAAGTCAGACCCTAAACCAACGTTCTTGCCAGGGTGGTATTGAGTACCTCTTTGACGAATTAAGATATTGCCATTTAAAGCTGGTTGTCCACCATATATCTTAACGCCTAATCTTTTGCTTTGTGAATCACGGCCGTTCTTAACGGATCCTTCACCTTTCTTGTGTGCCATAGTATCTTAGTTTAAGCTATGTTTTCGATTTTGATTTGAGTATAGTGCGTTCTGTGACCGTGTTTCTTGCGGAAACCCTTTCTTCTCTTCATTTTAAAAGCGATCACTTTGTCACCTTGAACTAGGTCGTTTGTAATTTCAGCCTTCACTACCGCTTTAGTCGCGAAAGAGATGCTGCCATTATTATCAACGAATATTACATCATTGAATTCAACTTTGTCTCCGGTTTTACCTTGCAGGTGAGGTACATACAAGCTATCTCCTGCTTGTACTTTGAATTGTTGTCCTGCGATTTTAACTACTGCTAACATAATTGTCCAAAATTAGGAGGGCAAAGGTAATTATAATTATCGCAATATGCAAGGAATTCTTGAAAAATATAATTTAGCTATTTTTTAAGGATATAAACCCCCAATAGGGTTGAAGTTCCGTAAATTACCCCCTAAATTTGCTCCTGACTTCAAAAGTCTTTAACTGAACCCTATGAATATTAAGTCTATACTGGCAAAACCCTTTGCTGGTGTCATCTATCGACAAATTCAAAAAGAGCGTATTTCTGCTTTAGCAGATCAGCAAAATATTCTAAATCAATTAGTTAAGACTGGGAAGACCACTATTTTTGGCAAGGAGCATAAATTTGATCAGGTCAATAGTCCCCTAGAATTTCAGCAAGCTGTGCCACTAAGAGACTATGAAGCCTTTAAGACATACATAGAACAGATCAAAAAAGGGACTCATAACGTACTTTGGAAAGGAAAGCCTATCTATTTTGCTAAGACCAGCGGTACAACAAGTGGTGTAAAATATATCCCAATTACAAAAGATTCTATCAGTAACCATATCAATGGGGCTAGAAATGCGCTATTAACTTATATGGCAACCACCGGACAGCACCAGTTTGTTAATGGTCGGATGATTTTTTTAAGCGGATCACCTGTTTTGGAAAGGGTGGCAGGCATTCCTACTGGAAGATTAAGCGGCATTGTGAACCACCATATCCCTGCTTACTTAAGAAGCAATCAATTGCCAAGTTTTGAAACCAATTGTATCGAAGAATGGGAGGAGAAATTAGATCGCATTGTAGACGAGACCATCCTAAAAGATTTGACCTTGGTGGGCGGAATTCCTCCATGGATGCAAATGTATTTTGATCGAATAGTAGAAAAATCAGGAAAATCAGTTAAAGAAGTATTTCCAAATTTACAAGTCTTGGTGCAAGGGGGCGTTAATTTTGAACCTTATCAATCTAAACTTTTTGACACCATTGGTCAATCTATCGATACCATTGAATTGTTCCCAGCTAGCGAGGGATTTTTTGCTTTTCAAGATACAAGAGACCAACAAGGCTTATTACTAAATACCAATAGCGGTATTTATTTTGAATTCATCCCTTTGGCAAATATCCAAGAAGCCAATCCCATTAGACTTAATTTATCCCAAGTCGAGTTAGGGGTACAATATGCACTCGTGATTAATAGCAATGCAGGTTTATGGGGCTATCATATTGGTGATACAGTGAAATTTGTGAGTATTGAACCTTATAGAATTATTGTCACAGGAAGGGTGAAACATTTTATTTCGGCATTTGGAGAACATGTGATTGGGGAGGAGGTAGAAGCAGCTATGCTACAAGTGGCAAATGAAATGAACGCCTCTATTGTAGAGTTCACTGTGGCTCCATATATTGCACAAGGTGAAGGGAAAAGTTACCATGAATGGTTCGTTGAATTTGAAAGACCACCATCGAATATGGCGCTGTTTAAATCTAAATTGGATCAAGCCATGTGTGCAAAAAATGTATACTATCATGACCTGATTGTTGGAAATATTTTAGCACCATTGGTGCTGACAGTCCTTCCTAAAAATGCATTTATTGAGTACATGAAATCCGAAGGAAAATTGGGGGGACAAAATAAAGTACCAAGATTAAGTAACGACCGAAAAATTGCAGACGCACTGCACAATCAATTAGGCAAGTAGTCAGAATAGAATAAAAAGTGTATTTTTAACTTTAAGTAAACAACTGGATGAGTCAAAAAAGAATTGCCATTTTCGGATCTACAGGTTCCATTGGGAAACAAACCCTAGAGGTGATTGCGGCGAACCCAGACTTATTTGTTGCTGAGATTTTGACGGCGCATGCAAACGAATCCTTATTAATTGAACAAGCATTATTATTTGAACCCAATATTGTAGTGATTGGGGAAATTGGCAAATACGCGATTGTAAAAAAAGCATTAGAAGGCAAACCAATTAAAGTGTTTGCTGGAGAAGAAGCTTTAGAACAAGTTGCCGCCATGGATTGCTATGATTTTATGATGGCTGGTATTGTAGGTTTTGCTGGTTTGAAACCAACATTGACTGCAGTGCAAAATGGTAAAGCAGTGGGCCTTGCCAATAAAGAAACATTAGTAGTAGCTGGCGATATTGTCATGCGCACAGCAAGAGAAAAAGGTGCTGCTATTATTCCAGTAGATAGCGAGCACTCCGCCATTTTCCAATGTCTTGTTGGCGAAAGTAATAATCCTATCGAAAAAATTATTCTCACTGCAAGCGGTGGTCCATTCTTAGGAAAGAAACCTAATTTTTTAGTGAACGTAAAGAGGGATCATGCGCTGCAACATCCAAATTGGAGCATGGGTGCAAAAATTTCAATTGACTCTGCAACCTTGATGAATAAGGGATTAGAAATGATTGAAGCAAAATGGTTATTTGATTTAAGGCCTGATCAAATCAAAGTAGTGTTGCATGCTCAAAGTATTATTCATAGTATGGTGCAGTTTCAAGATGGCAGTATTAAAGCACAGATGGGTTTGCCTGATATGAAATTACCCATTCAATATGCCATGGCATTTCCAAAAAGACTGAAGAATGATTTTCCAAGATACCATTTTGACAAACCCAATACATTGACTTTTGATGAACCAGATATAAAAACATTTAGGAATTTATATTTGGCCACCGAAGCCATGCATCGTGGGGGGAATACACCATGTGTTTTAAATGCTGCAAATGAAATTGCAGTCTATGCATTTTTAAAAAATAGAATTGGATTTTTAGATATGACAGATCTCATTGAAAGAACATTAGAGAAAATTGAATTTATCGCACATCCAAGTTTGGATGATTATTATGAAACCGACGGAGCTGCAAGAGATTTTGCTGCTTCTTTAATACAACTATAAAAACATGTATCTAGCTGCTATTGATTTAACCGTACTTGCAACAAAAACTGCACAATTTATTTTATCTTTTTCTATCATCGTTGTTTTGCACGAGTTAGGACATTTTATTCCAGCTAGATTATTTGGCGCAAGAGTAGAAAAATTTTATTTATTCTTTAATCCTGGATTTAGTTTGTGGAAAAAGAAAATAGGAGAAACAGAATATGGTTTAGGTTGGATTCCTTTTGGAGGCTATGTGAAAATTTCAGGGATGATTGATGAAAGCATGGATAAGGAGCAAATGAATAAGGCTCCGGAATCTTTTGAATTAAGATCAAAGCCTGCATATCAAAGATTGATAGTGATGTTGGGTGGTGTGATTGTGAATTTGATTTTAGCCATTGTGATTTTTATAGGTATTGCTTGGTTTTGGGGAGACGATTTTTTACCAGCAAAAAATCTAAGTTATGGCATACATCCAACAGAGATTTCTAAAAAAATGGGATTGCAAGACGGAGACATTATTGTTGCATTGGATCAAAAAGAATTAAAAGATTTCTTTGAATTAGAATCTAAAATAGTTTTAGAAGACCCAAAAACAATTCAAGTAAAAAGGGGAGATAGTGTATTGAGTTTAGCTATTCCGACAACGATAGCAGCTGATTTATCGAATGCCAATAACACAACCTCATTTGTAGTGCCTAAGTTCCCAGTCATTGTGGACTCTATTGGCAAATCGGCAGTCGTTGTAGAAGGTAGCTTCCAGAAAAATGATACCTTATTAAGTATCAATGGACAATCAGTGAAATACCAACATGAGTTTATTGAAGTGAAGAAAAATTTTAGTGATTCATTGGTCACGATTGTTGCTAAAAGAGGAACGGATACAGTGACCATTAGAACCTTAATTAACAATAAAGCACAGCTTGGTCTATTTGTAAAATTACCGATGCAACTTTTTAAAACAGTCCATCAAGAATATACTTTTGCCGAAGCCATTCCAACAGGTATCAAAAGATGTTTTACTACATTGGATAATTATGTGACAGGCATCAAGCAAATTTTTACAGGCAAAGTGAACCCAAATGATTCACTTGGAAGTTTAATTAGTATCGGAAATACTTTCCCATCTCAATGGGATTGGGAGCGATTCTGGACATTGACAGCTGTATTTTCGATCGTATTAGGCTTCATGAACGTACTACCTATTCCAGCTTTGGATGGGGGACATGCTTTATTTATTCTATTTGAAATGATTACTGGCCGCAAGCCAAGTGATAAATTCATGGAATATGCACAAATTGCAGGCATGATTTTGATGTTTGGCTTAATGTTATATGCATTGGGATTGGACTTCTGGCGTTTATTTAAGTAGGCTGTAATTAAAATCCATTAATTAGTTGTAATTTTGTACTTGCTTTAATCGCAGTAATTGGGGTCGTATGGTTTTGACAGCAAGCGTAGCGGTTGGGGTAAGCATGTAGTGCGTTGGGTAATTAGCACTTTAATCTGAATACCAAACAATCAAAAGGCGAAACAAATTACGCCATGGCTGCTTAATTCAGTGAATTAACTTCCATTATGGCCGAGCGAGCAGGTAGGCCCTTTACCCGCTTCTTAGCTTAATCAAAACAAAAAGGGATGCGATAAGCATAGGCTGTGCCGCTTATTTAAGTACCATACAGCTAAGTAATCAATTGGTTTGTGTTTTTCCTGCTGATTGCCGACAACTAATAAAACAATAAACATGTAGAAGACCAATGGTAACTTTGTTTGGACAGGGGTTCGACTCCCCTCGACTCCACATTATTTAAATCCCACTTTTGTGGGATTTTTTATGCTTATCCATCAAACTTAATGGTACAAATATTGTTTATAAGTATATAGAAATTTAATGCTGCAAGTTCAATAGCTTATTGAGTTTGATGTATTTTTGCAAATAATAATTTAAAAATTTAAATCATGGATAATCATAATCAAGACAGTGCTGCTAAATGTCCTTTTACAGGGGCAACAACACTTTCATCAAAACAAGGAACTGCAGGAACTGGCCCAGTGAATAGAGATTGGTGGCCAAATCAATTAAAGTTAAATATCTTAAGACAACACTCTTCAAAGTCTAATCCAATGGAGGAGACTTTCAATTATGTGTCTGCCTTTAAGTCATTGGATTTAAAAGCAGTGAAGCAAGATATTGTAGAATTAATGACCAATTCACAAGAGTGGTGGCCTGCAGATTACGGACATTATGGTCCTTTCTTTATTCGTATGGCATGGCATAGTGCAGGCACTTATCGTACCACAGATGGTCGTGGTGGAGGAGGAGCAGGCATGCAACGTTTTGCGCCATTGAATAGCTGGCCTGATAATACCAATTTAGATAAGGCAAGATTATTGTTATGGCCTATTAAAAAGAAGTATGGCCAAAAATTATCTTGGGCCGATCTAATGATTTTAGCAGGTAACTGTGCATTAGAATCTATGGGCTTTAAGACTTTTGGTTTTGCTGGTGGTAGAGAAGATGTGTGGGAGCCTCAAGAAGATGTGTATTGGGGCAATGAAAGAGAGTGGTTAGGGGATAAAAGATATTCAGGTGATCGTGCATTAGAAAATCCTTTGGCTGCTGTTCAAATGGGATTGATCTATGTGAATCCAGAAGGACCTAATGGCAATCCTGACCCAATTGCATCTGCAAAAGACATTCGTGAAACATTTGCACGTATGGCCATGAATGACGAAGAAACAGTGGCATTGATTGCAGGTGGACATACATTTGGTAAAACACATGGTGCGGCGGATCCAGGAAAATATGTAAGCAAAGAACCTGCTGCTGCAACAATCGAAGAGCAAGGTACTGGATGGAAAAATACTTTTGGAACAGGTAATGGAGTGTATACCATCACATCTGGTTTAGAAGGTGCTTGGACAACCACACCAACACAATGGAGCAATAACTATTTTGAAAACTTATATAAGTATGATTGGGAATTAGTGAAGAGTCCTGCTGGAGCGCATCAATGGAAGCCTAAAGCAGGAGCGGGAGCAGGTACTGTGCCTGATGCACATGATCCTTCTATCTCGCATGCGCCAACAATGTTAACAACCGATTTAGCGTTGATTTTAGATCCAGCTTATGCACCAATTTCAAAAAGATTTTACGAAAATCCTGATCAGTTGGCAGATGCATTTGCAAGAGCTTGGTTTAAATTAACTCATCGTGATATGGGACCACGTGCACGTTATGTTGGACCAGAAGTGCCTGCAGAAGTGTTAATTTGGCAAGATCCTATCCCTGCTGTAAATTATACATTAGTTGACGCATCAGATGTGGAAGCATTAAAAACAAAAGTGCTAGCTTCTGGTTTAACTGTTTCTGAATTAGTTTCAGCTGCTTGGGCATCTGCTTCTACTTTCCGTGGATCAGATAAAAGAGGTGGAGCCAATGGTGCAAGAATTCGTTTAGCACCTCAAAAATATTGGGCGGTAAATAATCCAGCACAATTGTCTAAAGTATTGGATGCATTAGAAGTCATCCAAAAAGAATTTAATGCAAGTGTAACTGGTGGCAAACAAGTTTCAATGGCTGATTTAATTGTACTTGCTGGTGCAGCTGCAATTGAAAAAGCGGCAAAGGATGGTGGTGTAACCATCAAAGTGCCATTCACTGCTGGTCGTGCAGATGCTAGTCAAGAGGAAACGGATGTGGCATCATTTGCAGTTTTAGAGCCAATCGCAGATGCATTCCGTAATTATATCAAACCACGTACATTGGTTTCTGCAGAAGAAATGTTGATTGACAAAGCACAATTATTAACCTTGACTGCCCCAGAAATGACCGTGTTATTTGGTGGCATGCGAACATTGAAGACCAACTTTGATCATTCTCATCATGGTGTGTTTACAAATACACCTGGCGTTTTGACTAATGATTATTTTGTAAACTTGATTGATTATAACAACGCTTGGAAAGCAAGTGATCATTCACAAAATGCTTTTGAAGGGGCAGACAGAAAAACTGGAGCAGTTAAATTTACTGGAACAAGAGTCGATTTAATCTTTGGTTCTAATTCTGAATTACGTGCATTGGCCGAAGTCTATGCATGTGATGATGCTAAGACAAAATTCGTACATGATTTTGTGGCAGCTTGGAATAAAGTAATGGAATTAGATCGTTTTGATTTAACTTAAAGGTTCAATAATAACCGCAGTATGAAACATCTATTAAAAAGAGTCAATTTTTTTGTTGTAATCCTTTCTATTTTATTGATACATACAAAAACGAGTGCACAAGAAAATCCATTAGAAGGTCGATGGGATTTGACAGTGGACATGGGTGGTGGCAGACTTGCACCTTCTTGGTTAGAAGTGCGACATTCTGGAGTGAAAAATTTAATCGGCAGATTTGTTGCTGATGGTGGAAGTGCTAGACCTGTTGCTCAAGTTTTTTTTGATGGTAAAAAACTAAATTTTACAATTCCGCCACAATGGGATCGCACAGAAAATAATTTAGTAGTAGAAGGTGAATTAGTAGGGGATCAATTAAAAGGAACCATGGTCTCATCTTATGGTGATAAATACACTTGGACTGGTGTGCGCGCTCCAAGATTAAATAGTTTAAAAGAAGTCACTTGGGGTTCACCAATTCAATTATTAAATACTACAGATTTAACTGGATGGGCATCCATTGGCAACAAAAAACAATGGGTTAATATGAATGGGGTATTGACTAGTCCTGAGTCAGGAGATAATATTAGAACAACTACGACCTACGATGATTTTAAATTACATATTGAATTTAGGTATCCTGCAGGAAGTAATAGTGGAGTGTATTTAAGAGGCCGTTATGAAATTCAGATCGAAGACAACCAAGGTAAGGAACCTCAAAGTGTATACTTGGGGGGGATTTATGGTTTTATTGATCCATGGGTGAATGCAGCAAAAGCAGCAGGAGAATGGCAATCTTATGATGTGACTTTAATTGGTAGAATGGTCACAGTGGTAGCCAATGGCCAAACCATTATTTTCAAACAAGAAATTCCAGGTATCACGGGTGGTGCCATCAATAGCGACGAAGGCGCTCCAGGTCCAATCATGTTGCAAGGAGATCATGGACCAATTGAATACAGAAATATCATCATCACGCCAGCAAAAAAATAAATTGCTTCAATAGTTTTAAAATAGTAGTTTATTAAAAAAGCCGCAATGAATTATTGCGGCTTTTTTAATAGATGAGTTTGGTTTTATTTTATAATCACGACTTCTTCATAAGGGACTCTTTCTCTTTTGCCCCAGATGCCAGCTTCGGTTCCTTTACCGACACTGATAATCATATTGATTTCTGCCATTGCTGGAAGATCTAATGCTTTCTTAACTCTTACTGCATCAAAGCCCTCCATTGGACAAGATTCAAAACCTTCGGCAGCGATTGATAACATAAAAGTTTGAGCGGCTAAGGCACAAGATTTATGTACCGTAATTCTTTGATCTGCTCTGCCTCTCATTCTAGTCATTGGTCTAAAAGCGCCAATCAAATTACTTAAAGTGCTTCTTATTGCTGTTAAAAAACCAAACTGATCTGTTCCATAAGCAAGTGGCATTAATTTGCCATAGTAAGTCATTAATTTATCTTGATTGGGTGTGGTGTCACCTGTGATGCCTTTTTTTATGAGGTCTAAATGCCATTGAACTCTTTTTTTCCAATGATCTTGTCTTGTTACAAATACCACCAATTGTTTTGCAGTTCTTGCGGCATTTTGATTTAAACAATAAGCATGAAAATCTTTTTGCAAAGCTGGGTCCTTGATCCAATAAAATTCCCATAATTGCATATTGCTACTATTAGGAGAAAGAATACTACGTTCTAAACTTTTTTTAATGACTTCGTCTGGAACTTCTACATTAGGGTCAAATTTCCTATTAGACCTTCTTTTTTCAATAATTTCTTCAAATGATTGTGATAAAGACATATATTTTTTTAATTTGAGTAAAATTTAAAACTAAGCAATAAAATTAAGCATAGTTGTTTAATTACAATTCAAAAAGAACATTTTATGATAAAGAAAATATTGTATGGTTTTATACTGATGGTTGTTGTAACGATTGGGCTTGCCTATACACCCATATTTGCCCATTTAAGAAATTTTGCCCAATGGGGTAAGCATACCATTCATGATTACAAAACGCATCCAACAAGACTTGTCAAAGCTGCCAGTGTACCTCAATTCTGGCCATTAGACAGTGCTTATAATAAAGCAATCATACCAGACTCTTTATTACTTGCATTGGATTCAAATGATACACATGCTTTTTTAGTGATACAAGACGGGAAGATTGTGTATGAAAAATATTTTGATGGATACAATTCAAAAACTTTGAGTGGCTCTTTTTCTGCCGCAAAAAGTATCATCTCATTATTAATTGGAATCGCATTACAAGAGGGTAAAATTAAATCATTGGAAGAGCCAGTTGGAAATTATGTGCCACATTTTAAAGAAGCCAATTTAGATAAAATAAAAATTATTGATTTATTGACCATGAGTTCAGGTACAAACTATAAAGAATTTGATAAAAGTTATTTTAGTTTAAATGCATATGGTTATTATGGTGACAACGAAGAGTATATGGTCAATAAAATGAAATTTAAAGAGCCTTCAGGTACTTATTGGGATTACAGAAGTGGGGATACGCAAGTTCTAGGATTGATTGTAGAAAAAGCATTTGGGGATAATATTTCAAACTTAGTATCTCAGCGTTTCTTGCAACCAATGGGAGCAGAAGTAGATGCGCTATGGTTATTAGATGGAGACCAAAAGCACGAAAAAGCGTTTTGCTGTTTTAATGGCGTGGCAAGAGACTATGCTAGATTTGGCCAATTAATTTTAAATAAAGGCGCTTGGGGTGGAATACAAATTATAGACTCTAATTATATCTTCAAAGCAACTTCTCCAGCTTCATACTTAAAAGACCGAACAGAGTCAGACAAGCCGGTTGATTACTATGGCTATCAATATTGGATTGTACAACACAAGGGGATGACTATTCCTTTTCAAAATGGCTTATTTGGACAATATGTATTTGCTATTAAAGAAAAAAATGCCGTAGTGGTTAGACTAGGGGAGTCTAAAACTGTAAAACCTGTACACCATTACCAACCCGAAATATATTCCTATTTAGATGCTGCACTTTCAGTATTAAAATAAAAAAAAGCCGCTCGATTTTTCGAGCGGCTTTTTTTAAGCTATATTTTTTTTAGAAAAGTTTCATTGCTTTTGCAAAATAAGTCAAAGTGCCAGGAAGTGCTAACCAGAAAAATTCTCTATAAACGAATAATAAAACGATTAAAATAGCGAACCATAAAAAGAATAATGCCCAGTATTTTTTGGTGTTAGTTTGTACTTCCATTTGTTTGCTTTGTTTGTATTAATTAAATTCAGTTGCAAATATACAATAATTCTTATTTGGACCTATAAATTTGGTCCATAGGTATATTTTAAATCCACTTTCCATCCCTTGGGGGTAGACATGATTTTAAGTTTATGCACCTCCTTGTCAAAGGAATTTTGGTAATTCATGATGGTCATAGTGCTATCCACCTCAGTAATTTCATTGATTTGAATGGAGGCAAGCCTTATTTGCATACGTCCCTCTTTATCTAATCCATAGTATTTATTGGCTATTTGCTCAAATAAAGCAAGATTCTGCGCATCTTCAATCACATAGAATTTGGCTTTCTTGAAATTTCCTTGCATGCAGTTCTCTATAAAATTACGCCCACCATCTAGGGGATTGTCTGCCACTTCATATTGATCTGAAGGACTACATTGCCAGAGAAAAAGGGCCAAAAAGAGGTATTTTAATTTTTGTAGATGCATAGCCAAAGTTACATCATTAGGTAGTAATTTTGAAGCACAAAGCGACATCATGAAAAAATTACTATTATTTGTTGGGTTATTGATTGGGGCATCCAGTTTTGGACAACAAAAACATCCTGAATTCATGCAACAAGGGAATATTTATGAAGTGAATATCCGTCAGTATACCAAAGAAGGTACATTCAAAGCATTTGCCAAGCACTTGCCAAGATTACAAAAAATGGGTGTGCAAACAATCTGGTTTATGCCGATCCAACCCATTTCAAAATTTGGCAGAAAAGGAAGTTTAGGTTCTTATTATGCCGTGGCAAGTTATACCGATATCAATCCTGAATTTGGCACCCTTGCAGATTTTAATGCAACAGTCAATCAAGCGCATGCACTTGGCATGAAAGTATTGATAGATTATGTGCCTAATCATTCAGGTGCAGATCATCCATGGTTGACAACACATCCAGATTTCTACGAAACGGATTCAACAGGCAAGCCTACTTATACCGCAGACTGGTCAGATACAAGAGAATTGAATTTTAATAATCTAGTGATGCAGGATAGCATGATCAATACCATGAAGTATTGGTTAAACGCTACAAAAATAGACGGATTCAGAGTAGACGTGGCTTGGGGTGTGCCTTATAGTTTTTGGAATAAATGTATTCCAGCTTTAAAAAAATTAAGAAACATTTATTTATTAGCAGAAGCGGATGATGCCAAATTACACGAGTTTGGTTTTGATGCGACCTATAGTTGGAAAGAGTTTCATGTTTTAAATGATATTGCAGCAGGTAAAAAAGACATTCTTTCTTTAGATACTGTTTTACAAAACATCAACAAAGAATTTATGAAAGGGGCGCAGAGATTGTATTTCACAAGCAATCATGACGAGAACTCTTGGAACAAAGCAGACTATGCAACAATGCCTGGGGCCATTCATGCGCCATTTGCGGTGTTTACACAAACTTATGACAGAACAATGCCTTTAATTTATAGTGGTCAAGAAGAGCCTGTGCTAAGACCATTGGCATTTTTTGAAAAAGACAGTATTGAATTCAAAAAATATGAGCGTGCTAATTTTTATACTTCGCTTTTAAAACTTAGGAAATCGAATCCTGCTTTTTCAGACAATGCTATTTTCAAAAGATTGAAAGTGAATCTTCCTGGGCAGATCATGGCATACGAAAGAACCAATGGACAAGATAAAGTGGTGGTGGTTTTGAATTTATCCAATCAGCCACAACAAGCAATCGTTGATGGTATTGCACCTGGATTTTATGTAGATGGTTTTACTGGACAAAACCCAAAAGATATTCGCTACATACAAATGAAAGCTTGGGGATACCAAGTTTTTGTAAAGAAAAATATAGATTAACAATAGAAAGGTATTTATTCAATATGATGTTTTCGAAAAACCATAAGCTATGACAAAACAATTTCTTGTAGACCAAATAAAAGCAAAACAATCTTACTTATGTGTTGGATTGGATACAGACATTGAAAAACTACCAGCTGGGTTGCCTAAAAATAAAGATGGCGTCATTGCATTCACTAAAGCCATCATCGATGCTACCGCGCCTTATTGCGTGAGTTATAAAATCAATACCGCATTTTACGAATCACAGGGTATTGCAGGATGGGAAGCGATGGAAGAAACATTAGCACATATCCCTTCCACGCATTTTACCATTGCGGATGCAAAAAGAGGAGATATAGGAAACACATCCGCACAGTATGCAAAAACATTTTTTGAAACCCTTCCTTTTGATGCCATCACAGTAGCACCTTATATGGGCAAGGATAGTATCGACCCATTTTTAGCGTATCAAAATAAGTGGACGATTGTATTGGGATTGACATCCAATCCTGGAAGTCAAAATTTTGAACAACAACAATTAGCGAACGGACAATTTTTATATGAATCCGTTTTAGAACAAGTAGCAAGTTGGGGCAGTCCAGAACAATTAATGTTTGTTGTGGGTGCTACCAAAGCCAAGGAGCTGGAAACTATTCGGAAAATCATTCCTGCACATTTTATTTTGGTGCCAGGCGTTGGTGCGCAGGGTGGAAGTTTATCTGAGGTTACAGCCTATGGCAAGAACAATGAAGTAGGCTTACTCATCAATGCAAGTAGGGCCATTATTTTTGCAAGTAGCGGCGCTAATTTTGCGGAGGATGCAGCGATTGCAGCAAAAGGCTATGCAGCCGAAATGAAAGCTTTATTAAGCGAATAAATCAGCTAATTAATACGCTTGAAATAAAGAATATTAAGCGCTTTCTAGTACCTTTATGCTCAAATCATTATTTTAAAATTACAAACCATGGCAGTAAGAGCAGATTTGTTTGAGTCCCCAGATTATTATCAATTAGATGAATTGATGTCTGAAGAGAATTTAATGGTTAGAGATGCTGTAAGAACCTACGTTAAAACAGAAATATCACCCATCATTGAGGAATATGCGCAGAAGGCAGAATTTCCAAATCAAATTGTGAAGCAATTAGGGGACCTTGGTTGTTTTGGTCCAACTGTACCTACAGAATATGGCGGTGGAGGTTTAGATTATATCAGTTATGGATTAATGATGCAAGAATTGGAAAGAGGGGATAGTGGTGTGAGAAGCACAGCGAGTGTTCAAGGCTCTTTGGTGATGTTTCCAATTTATGCCTATGGCAATGAAGCACAAAGACAAAAATACTTACCAAAATTAGCATCTGGTGAATGGTTGGGTTGTTTTGGATTAACAGAACCTGATCATGGATCTAATCCATCGGGTATGCTAACGAATATTAAAGATGCAGGTGACCATTATATTTTAAATGGTGCAAAAATGTGGATCAGTAATGCGCCATTTGCACAGGTTGCAGTGGTATGGGCTAAGAATGAAGCAGGAGAAATTGTAGGTATTATTGTTGAGCGCGGTATGGAAGGGTTTTCAACACCAACAACACATAGTAAGTGGAGTTTGCGTGCAAGTGCGACTGGAGAATTGGTTTTTGATAATGTGAAAGTACCTAAGGAAAATCTTTTGCCAAATGTGAAAGGATTAAAAGGACCATTGGGATGTTTAAATAAAGCAAGATTTGGTATTGCATGGGGTACAATTGGAGCTGCAATGGATTGTTACGATACTGCTTTAAGATATAGTAAGGAACGTGTTCAATTTGGTAGACCAATTGGCGGATTTCAATTACAACAAAAGAAATTAGCAGAAATGTTGACCGAAATCACTAAAGCACAATTGCTTGTTTGGCGTTTGGGCGTTTTGATGAATGAAGGTCGTGCCACTGCTGCTCAAATTAGTATGGCTAAAAGAAACAGCTGTGAAATAGCCACCAATATTGCCAGAGATGCTAGACAAATGTTAGGAGGAATGGGTATAACTGGAGAGTATTCTGTCATGCGTCATATGATGAACTTAGAGAGTGTAATCACTTATGAAGGAACACATGATATTCATTTGTTGATTACTGGGATGGATATAACAGGATTCAACGCATTTACATAATCTATGGCAGCAGAGCGGATATTTTTGATAGGAATGATGGGTGCTGGAAAGTCTCATTGGTTGAAGCAGATGGCAAAATGGAATAAATCCGTTGGCTATGATTTAGATGCTTTGATCGAAATGAGCGAAGAAAAAATCATTGCTGAAATTTTCAATGAAGACGGCGAAGCTTATTTTAGAATTGTTGAGTCTAAAATTTTAAAATGGTTTAAAGAAAAGAAGAAGTATATCGTTGCCACTGGTGGAGGAACAGCTTGTATACAAGAGAATATGGACTGGATGAAAAAAGAAGGCGTCGTGATTTGGCTAGATGAATCAGTAGACGTATTAGTAAAAAGGTTAAGTACCGAAAAAGCACATCGTCCTTTAATAGCCCATCTTTCAGAAAATGAACTTGCAGCTTTTTTAGAACAAAAATTAGTCGAAAGGCATCCTTTTTACAAACAAGCACATTACCGTTTAACATCTGATCAGATCAATGAATCAGGGTTAAAAAAGTTAATAAAAAATCATGCATCGTAAAATTTTACTTTGGGGAATTGGTTTTGCAATTGTGGCCGTGTTGCTTGGTGCATTTGGTGCACATGCATTGAAATCGGTTTTGAGCCCAGAGAAATTACAAAGTTATGAGACAGGCGTACGTTATCAACTAATCCATGCATTGGCATTGATTGCTTTGTCTATTTATGGTCAACTCAACAAGACCAATGATATCCTTAACAAGAGGATAGGATGGTCAGCTCATTTTTTCATAGTAGGTGCTTTTTTGTTTAGCGGGTCCATTTATGGGCTAGCCCTTTTTTCTGTGATCCATCCAAGCTGGGCTTTTGTACTTGGGCCAGTCACCCCAATTGGTGGACTTTGTTTCATGTTGGGCTGGGCTATTTGGGCCAGGGCTGTTTGGCTGAATAAAATGGATATGTAGCCAATTCTTTTTATATTTGTCATCATGGCAAATACGCTTAAAAGCAAATCAACCCCAAAGGTAAATTCCCCGATTTTAAATCCGGATAAAGAAGCAGATGTAGTGGTGTCTGAAGTAGTCAAAGACGAACGCACAATGAAGATCTTGGGAGCGGTCTCTTTATTGGTTAGCTTATTTCTTTTTGTTGCATTTACATCCTATTTATTTACTTGGCAAGAAGACCAAGATATGGTGCAGTTATGGAGAACCCAATTATTTTCTTTGCAAGATGTGAAAGCCAATAATTTATTAGGGTACATTGGTGCTTTTGTAGCGTATCAAATGATGTTCAATGGATTTGGTATTGCAGCCTACTTATTTTGTACTTTCTTTTTTGTGTTAGGTGTGAATTTATTTTTCACCAAACCAATTTTTAGTTTGTGGCGTAATGTAAGATATGTGCTACTCGGTCTTTTGGTTTTAAGTACTTGCTTTGCCTATCTCACACCCAATACTGCTTTCTCATGGGGAGGCGCTTTAGGGGAATATAGTAGCAGTTGGTTGATTAAAATGGTAGGACGCTTTGGTACTGGGGCCATTTTATTGATTGCAGGATTTAGTTATATCATATGGAGATTTAATCCAAGTTTCAATGTGCCTAATTTTGATTTTTTAATTCCAAAGAAAAAAGCACCAGATTTTGTAAGTGAGGATAAAGAAGAAGCAGTCAAACAAGAATGGGATTTAAACAATCTTCCTGCAGCAATCATTCCAGCTACTAGCGGCAATTCATTAAAGGAGAATCCTTCTGGCATTTCAGTCATCATGCCAGAATCGGAAGAGACAGAAGAAGCACTTGGGGAACTTGGTCCAAAATTATTTATCGATGAATTGTCTTTAAACGAAGAGCCTGGGGAGGAAAAAAAAACTCCATTAAAAGAGGAGGATGATGAAACCGAGACTGATGATGAAGATTTAGACATTGACGACGAATTATTAGAAGACCTTGATTTAGAGATCAACGAAGTACCAAAGGAAAAAATCCTTGCAGCTGTTGGAAGCTTAACCACCAAGTACGATGCCACCTTAGATTTAAAAAATTATAAGTACCCACATATTAATTTATTAGAGACGCATGGTTCTGAAAAAATTGTACAAGATCCAGAAGAATTGGAGACCTACAAAAATCAGATCATTGCTACTTTAAAAAATTACGATATCGCTATCCAACGCATCTCTGCTACAGTTGGGCCAACCGTTACTTTATATGAGATTGTACCAGCACCAGGTGTGCGTATTAGTAGAATTAAAAATCTGGAAGATGACATTGCTTTGAGTTTAGCTGCATTAGGTATTCGTATCATTGCACCTATTCCTGGTAAAGGCACCATTGGTATTGAAGTGCCCAATATTCGAAAGTCGATTGTGAGCATGAAAACATTATTGGCAAGTGAGAAGTTTCAAAATAGCCAACATTCATTACCTATTGCCATTGGAAAAAAAATTGACAATGAAAATTTCATTGTGGATCTAGCAGCGATGCCACACTTGTTGATGGCAGGTGCAACGGGTCAAGGTAAGTCAGTTGGTTTGAATGCGATCTTAGTATCTTTATTATATAAGAAACATCCTTCTCAATTAAAGTTTGTTTTAGTAGATCCAAAGAAAGTGGAATTGAGTTTATACCGTGTGATTGAAAAACATTTCCTTGCTAAATTACCAGGAGAAGAAGATGCG
>Ga0209088_10001107_pt1 | contig 17776 bp, 26 predicted proteins | sample S_140625_EF_Meta_FD_187324 | JGI IMG/M metagenome (GOLD analysis project Ga0209088, IMG submission 187324) | Freshwater microbial communities from Lake Simoncouche, Canada to study carbon cycling - S_140625_EF_MetaG (SPAdes) (version 2) | ecosystem: Environmental > Aquatic > Freshwater > Lake ... | reverse complement strand
ACGCAGCAAAAGCATTTGAACGATTCTTTTAATTTTGGAGATTTAAAATGGCTACCTATCAAACGTACACCGCTATTGGTCAGCGTGAAGACCTTTCCGATGTTATTTATAACATTTCACCAACAGATACACCTTTCTTTTCGTCTGTAGGCAAAACCAAAGCTACTGCTGTTTATCACGAGTGGCAGACTGACTCTTTGGCTGCGGCCTCATTATCTAACTACGCTGTTGAAGGCGACACCGCATCTGATGCGACTATGTCTCCTACTACTCGTGTTGGTAACCGCACTCAGATTGCACAGAAGACTATTAAGATTTCTGGCACTTTGCAAGCTGTTGACAAAGCTGGTCGTAAGTCTGAAAAGGCTTATCAATTGGCTAAGGCTTCTGCTGAAATCAAGCGTGACATGGAAACCTCTGTATTGAGCAACCAAGTAGCTGCTAACGGCAACTCCTCTACTGCTCGTAAATTGGGCGGTCTGCAAGCATGGTTGGCTACCAATGGCTCTTTCGGAACTTCTGGTTCTGCTGGTGCTTCTGGTACTACTGCTCGTACAAACGGCACAAACCGCACTTTCACAGAAGTTTTGTTGCAAGCTGTTGTTAAGCAAGTTTATGCCTCTGGCGGAAACCCTAAAGTGTTGATGGTCAACCCTGCACACAAGCAAGTAGTTTCTGCTTTTGCTGGTATTGCTGCTCAACGCTTCATGGCTCCTGCAAATGCTCCTACTACCATCATTGGTGCGGCTGACGTTTATTTGAGCGATTTCGGTACAATTTCTGTTGTTCCTAACCGCTTTATGACTTCTACCAACTCATGCGATGAGACAGCATTTGTGCTTGACCCCGACATGGCTGCTATCGCTTACTTGCGCCCATTCCAAACCAATGAATTGGCTATGACTGGTGACAACGAGTCAACACAATTGTTGGCTGAGTACACCTTGGAAGTTAAGAACGAAGCTGCTCACGGCATCATTGCTGACTTGACACCCTAATCTAGGGTAATACCGAAAAATGCCTCAGACTAATCCTCTGGGGCATTTTCTTTTCTACACAAACTGTTAGAATTAGTGTATGGAAAACTTTAGAAAAACTGCTGTTCATGCCGATGGTGATGGTGGCATCATTATTGAAACTCGTCAGGATATATCTGCAATCATTGAGCAGAATAAAAAAGAGTACAACTCTTATGATGAGAGATCAAAGTGGTCTGATGAATTGTTTGGCAATAAAGTTGCATCTATCCCGATGACTGTGATTGATGACCTAAATGCTAAAGGAATTATGCGTGGTTTTGCTGTGCTAGATGAGAAGCGTTTTAAAGCATGGTTAAACGAAAGAGATAACAGAGTTTTTAGAACTCGGACAGGAGTCGTATGAGTTTTGCAACTTACTCTGATTTAAAGACATCGATTGCGGGCTACTTGGCTCGTTCTGATCTCACTACTCAGATTCCTGACTTTATTACATTTGCTGAGAACAGACTCCGCAGAGAATTGCGTATTCGTCAGATGCTAAAGTCTGTAACGACTTCAACTGTATCTGGTGATTCAACTGTTGAACTACCTAGCGACTTTATTGAGATTCGTGACTTTGTTGTTTTAACAAATCCAATTCAGCCATTGAGTTACTCTAGCCCATCTGCTTTGTCTAATGACCCAAGAGCATCTGAAGTTGGTGTGCCAAAGTCTTACACAATCCTTGCAAGCGAATTCTTACTTGCTCCTCCACCTGATGGCATTTACACATTGAGAATGTTGTACTTTGCTGCACCTTCTTACTTGTCTGGAACTAACGCATCTAACGTGTTTCTCAATGTTGCACCAGATGCTTTGCTTTACGCTTCTTTGATTGAGGCCGAGCCTTACTTGATGAACGATGCTCGAATCAATACATGGGGAACTATGTATGACAGGGCTATATCTTCTCTTACCAAGTCTGACGAACAAGGTCAGTATTCTGGTGTCCCATTAGCAATGAAATTAACTCCAAGGTGAAACTATGGCTGAAATGAGCAACTATCTTGAGAACGCTTTAATTAACGTAACTCTCCGAGCAACAGCATACACAGCACCAACAACTGTGTATCTTGCTTTATACACAACTGACCCAACTGATGCAGATACTGGTACTGAATGTTCTGGCACTAGCTATGCTCGTCAGTCTATAACCTTTGGTGCGCCTTCTAATGGTGTTTCTACCAATACTGCCGCTATTGAGTTTCCTCAAGCTGGTGGTGCATGGGGAACAATCACACACATCGGAATCCGTGATGCGTTGACTGTTGGCAACTTGCTGTATCACACTCCTCTGGATGCTTCTAAAACTATTGCAACTGGAGATGTATTCCGTGTTGCTGTTGGTTCATTGAGCGTTACTTTGGCGTGAGATGGCTGATTTACTGCCTCCGTGGACAATTGACTCGCTAGACAATTTAAAGTCTAGCATTGATGACTTAACACTCACACTCGATAGTCCACTTTACACCACCTCAGTAACCCTATGGGATGCCTATGGGTCTGTTAACGCTTCTGCGAGCGTTACGGCTGATGCTACTAGGGTTCAGTTTGGTGGGGCGGTAGTAAATGGTACAGCGACAGTAACGGCAGACGCTACAAGAATTCAGTTTGCTAGTGCAAGTATAGATTGCACAGCTACTACAGTTTGTGCAGGTATAAGAGTACAGTTTGCCTCTGGAGCTATCGATGCCAATGCAACAGTTACTGCGGATGCTACAAGGGTTCAGTTTGCGAGTGGTAGTGTTACCGCTAACGCTGATGTAAGTGCATCAGGAACTCGTGTCCAGTTTGGTACTGGTGCTATTACTGGTAATGCTGATGTAGCTGCTTTGGGTGGTATTGTTGCCAATGCTGCGGCTTCTGTAACTGCCGATGCAACAGTAACTGCTAATGCAATAAGAGTTCAAAACGCAAGTGGCGCAATTACTGGTGATGCAACAGTTTCTGCTAATGGTGGCTTGGTTGTCGGTGCGGTAGCAGACATAAGTGCAAATGCAGTCTTTACAGGTAACGCATCTGCTATTTATGCGGGTGTGGGATATGTCAATGGTTTATGTTTGGTGGCGGCTAATGGCGTAATCCTTGGTGAAAATTGGACACCAGTACCACAAGACGCTAACACTTGGACACCAGTATCTGTTGGTGGCAATACTTGGACAACAGTATCGAGCGATTCAAATACATGGACACCTGTGTCTGCCAATGACAATACATGGACACTACAGTCTCAAGGAAGTAATACATGGCTACGACAAAACTAATATTTGGTGAGTGGATGCCTGACCAACCAAGCATTTCTGGTGCTTTGGTGGATGCTAAGAACGTGGTATCTCAGGCCATTGGTTATGGGCCATTTCCCTCTGCGGCTACATTCTCTGCGGCTGCGGCTGAAAACCTTACTACATTGGTAGCAGGGAAAACACCTACAAATGCGACTAAGTTATTTGCGGCAGGTTCTACCAAGATATATGACGTATCTGGTGTAGGTGTTTTAACTGATGTTTCTAAGAGTGGTGGATATACGCCTAACGCATCTGCTGACAGATTTAGGTTTACTCAGTTTGGTAACGTGATTATTGGAACTAATAATAGCAATCCAATGCAAGCGTTTACTTTGGGTACTTCTAGTGCATTTGCTGACTTGGCGGCTACTGCTCCAGTTTGCAAGTATCTTACTGTTGTGCGTGATTTTGTAGTGACTGCATTTACTACCGAGTCATCTGTTGTTTATCCTGCTCGTGTTCGTTGGTCTGGTATCAATGATGAGACTGCATGGGGAACAAGCCAAGTAACTCAAGCTGATTACCAAGATATCCCTGATGGAAGCCAGATCGTTGGAATTCGTGGTGGTGAGTTTGGCCTTATCCTGATGGAAAAAGGCATTACTAGAATGAGTTATGTCGGTACACCTTTTGTATTTCAGTTTGACAATATCTCACGAGGTAAGGGATGTATTGCTGCTGGCTCTATTGCTCAATTACAGGGTATAACTTTCTTTTTGAGTGACGATGGTTTCTACACTTGTGATGGACAAAACGTCACAGCTATTGGCTCTGAGAAGGTAGATCGTTGGTTCTTTAGTAATGCAGATGAGAGTGCATTTGACACTATGTCTTGTGCTGTTGACCCTGTACGAAAACTAATTATCTGGAACTTTAAGAATACTTTTTCTCAAAGAGTTTTAGCAATTTATAACTTTAGAACTCAAAAGTGGACTTATGGAGATGCAGGAACTGATTACATTTCAGACGCATCTACATCTGCTACGACTTTGGAGGGATTAGATTCTCTTTCCAGTAGCATTGATGCCTTGACTGTGAGCCTAGACTCTATTCTTTACATGGGTGGTAAGTATTTCCTTGGCGGTACTTATGGAACTCGTGTAATGACGTATAACGGGGCATCTGCTACTGGTAACATCATTACAGGCGATTTAAACGCAGGTGGTAGATCGGTAGTCACTTTGGCTAGACCATTGGTAGATGCGGGTTCTGCGACTGTTGCCGTGGCTTCTAGAACGCTTTTGAGCGAGCAAACTAACTTTGGTACGGCAGGTACTGCTGACTCTGATAACAGGATTTCACTTAGGTCTAATGGTAATTACCATCAGTTTAGGGTTATCCCTACTGGTAACTGGAAAACTGCCGTTGGCTTGGATATTGAATTGCAAGGTCAGGGAGTTCGATAATGTTTAGAAGTCTTCCTGCTTTCGGTGGAGATCAAAGGCAAGTAGCTGAGATTGTTCGTGGTGTTATGGATGGTAAAACAAATAACACAGGTTCAATTACTTTGGCTGTTGGTGGGGCTACTACTACAACATTGAGCGACAGAAGAATTGGTGCTGATAGTGTGATTATGTTTGTACCTGCGTCTGTTGCGGCTAATGCTGATTCTGCAAGAATATATGCTAGTGGACAAGGACAAGGAACGGCTACAGTAAATCATGTAGCAAATTCAACTGCCAGTAAAACATATAAATATGTTGTTATTGGTTAACTTTCAATCTATAATGGATTCCGTGGATGACCCATCTTGGAATCCGAAACTCTAGGAGTAAAAGATGGCTACGACTACCACAACCTCAATTGACCCAACGATACAGCCGTATCTGCAATATGGCTTGACTGAAGCCCAGAAGATGTATCAGGGCGGTGGCCCACAGTATTATGGCGGTCAGACTTATGTAAGTCCATCAGAGACTACTCAAACTGGTTTACAGGCTCTTGAAGAACGAGCCAAGTTGGGTAATCCTTTATTGCAGTCTGCACAGAATCAACTTCAAAATACTATTTCTGGTGGGTTCTTACAAGGCAATCCATTCTTTCAAGGCGCATTTCAACCTGCGGCACAAGCGGCTCAGTCACAGTTTGAGCAAACATTGGGTAACGTAGGTTCTGCGGCATCTAAAGCAGGTCGCTATGGCGGTGGTGCGGCAAACACATTGCAAGATCGTGCAAGTGGTCAGTTTGCTAAGAGTCTGTCTGATACTGCTGGACAACTGGCTTATCAGAACTACGCACAAGAAAGAGCCATGCAACAGGCCGCTACGATGGCTGCTCCTCAAATGGCTTCTGCTGATTACCAAGACATTCAGAACTTGTTAGCGGCAGGTCAGGCTCGTGAGGGTTATACAGGCGCAGCACAAAAAGCCGAGATGGATAAGTTTAACTTCTTGCAAAACCAGCCACAGCAGAACTTGCAGAACTATCTCTCATTGGTTTATGGCAACCCAATGGGCAGAGTTGGTTCTTCTAGCACTAGCGGTTATAACGATACTTCTAACTTGCAAAACATTTTAGGTCTTGCGGCTGTAGCTGGTGGCATTGAAAAGAATACTGGTTGGCTTAGTGGCGGTTGGAATCGTTTATTTGGTACGCCTCCATAAGGAATAAATCATGGCTGGACTATTAGACATTTTTGGTACTGGAGGCTCTGAGACAATGGGTCTTTTGGGTATGTCACCAGAAGCAATTCAGCGTAATCGTGACGATGCTCAGGCTCAGGCTTTATATGCTTTGGCGGGTAGATTATTCCAAGGTGGTAATACTGGACAGTCTATTGCTCAAGGCTTACAACTTGGTCAGCAAGCCTACAAAGGTGGAATGAATGAAGCCTTACAAGGCCAACTACAAAATTATCAATTGCAAGAGTTGATTAAAAAGCGTAAACAAGAAGAAAGCATGAGGCAACTTGCTCCTCAAATCTTTACTACGACAACAACACCAGAGCAAGTAACATTTGATGGTAAGCCAACTAATTTTCCTGCTCGTGATGATGAAGGTATTTTAATGCCAAACATGGCAGTTAAACCTGCTCAAACTACAAGAAGCATTGATACCAATAAGCTACAAGCATTAGCAATGATGTCACCAGACCCTATTGGCGCATTGGCAAGTATGGCTAAACTTGTCCCTGACTTGCGTAAGGCAGGTTTTGTTGGTGGTGGTGGTCAAGAAGATAATCCTTTCTTGCAGTTTACTACTGACACTACTATTCCTCCTCACCTTAAAAATCTTGCTACTCAATATGCGACTAGCTTTAAGAATGGATTGATTGACCCTGAGAAGGCTGACCAACGAGTAAAAGAAATATCTGATGCTGTTGGTAGATATCAGCAGTTCCAGCAGTCTCAAACAAGTCTTGATGCAATGAGAGCATCTACTGAAGCTAATCAGCAAGCAATGAGAGTTCTTCAAGCACAAGGACTAGCACAGTCAGCAGAAGGTAAAGCACTAGCTTTAAACATACAGCAACAAATGCTTGATTTAAAGAAGGCGCAAGATGCTAATAAGCCAGAACAATTCTCTTATTCTCAGAAGAAAGAGTTTGATGTTCTTACAAAAGCTAAAGAAGAAGCCAACAAAGCTGACAATATGTCTTCTGTTGCCATGAGAGCAGCACCACTATTGCAACAGGCTTATGGTGGGCGTTTAGAGGCTGGTGTTAAGAATGTTGCTGGCGCACTTGGTATCGGTACTGAGGCCAAAGATGCAAACGATAGATTGGCTACTTTGTCACAATCATTAGCTTTGAATACGCCTAAGTTTAGTGGCCCTACATCTGATGCTGATGCTAAACGATATGATAAGGCTGTTGGTGATTTGGCTAATCCATCTGTTTCATTGTCATCAAAAGAAGCTGCAATTAAAGATATTCAATACTTGTCACAAAAAGCTAAGGCATATGCTGAACAAGCTGAAAACTTCTTCTTTGAAAACAATAAGAGTTTGCGTGGATTTAAGTTTATTGCACCTCCAGACCCATCTGAAAATCCTTACAGAAGGTAAATATGGAAAAGCCAACAGCTAAAGATATTGCTTATCTAAAAGCACATCCAGAAAGCGCATCACAGTTTGATGAGATTTTTGGTGAAGGTTTATCTGCAAAGATTATTCCTAAAAACCCTGCATCTGCTGCGTTTGGTGTTTATCCTCAAATGGGTAATAAACGAGCAGGTCAATCAGAGGATTCATCTGTTAAATATGCGGGTGCTGCGACTCGTGGTATGGCTGCGCCTTTAGTTGGTGCTGTTGCTGGTACTCCATTTGGCCCTGCTGGTCAACTTGTAGGCTCTATGGCTGTCCCTGTTGGTGATGCGCTTAATGCGCTTATCAATATGATTCTTATTGGTGGAGAGCAGCTTACTGGTAAAGATTTGCCTCGTTTGCAGATGCTTTCTAAAACAGTCCAAGATGCTATGACAAAAGCAGGGGTAGCAAAGCCTGAGACAACTGGTCAGCGCATGGTAGAGGCTGGTTTTAGTGCATTGGGAAGCACAGGTTCGGCAGTAGCATCATTACCTAATATTGCAAGACAAGCTACTACGCCTATGGTGAGAGAGATGGCTACTCGTATGGCTGTTAATCCTGCACAACAATTAGCAACAGCATTACCTGCTGGAGCAACAAGTCAACTGGTAGCAGAAACAGCACAACCTTACATTGGTGATATTCCTGCATCTGTTTTAGGTATGGCGGCTGGTATTCCAGTAGGTGCTATGGGTATGCAGACTAAAGCAAGAACACCAGAGCCTTTGACATTTGCTGAACAACGCAATGCTGCTATGGCTGGAAAGGCTAAAGTTCTTGGTTTTACTGATGAGTTAGGGTTAACACCTGCTCAGGCTGGTGGAGGTAAAACTGCTCAATTGTTTGAGGCTGTTGCTTCTACATTGCCGTTCTCATCTTCTCAGTTTACTAAGAAGTTTAATCTTCAGGCAGATCATGCTGAGAAGGTTCTCAATCAGATTGCTAATATGTTTGGCGGTATGCCAAGCGCACCTGATGTAGCGTTCTCTGGTGGTGCAAAGGCTGTTAGACAGGCTGCTGATAGAAACGTAAATAGCATTGGCGAAACAATTAAAAATGTTTCATCTCAGTCTGATATTGTTTTAGCTGAAGTTCCTAACTTTAGATCAGGAATTATGAAGGCGAGAGAATTGTTAAATTCTTTGCCTCCATCAATGAGAAAAGAGCCATTGTTCAAGAGCTTTGAGGAGTTCTACTTTGGTGCTAAGAATGAGGCATTGGATAGACAGGTTCAAGCTGCATTAGACCAAGCTGGATTGCAACCAACAAATGCTAACTACAAACAGTTTGGTGACAATATTCGTCAGCAATTGATTGACTCTGGAGTTCCTGAGTATTCATATCAGGGCTACGAGCAAAAGGGTTATATCTCTGGTTCTGATTACCAAGATCAACGTAAGTTATTTGGTGATTTAGCCTATGAAAAGCGTGGCTCTAAGATTGGTGACGCTTTTAGACAATTGCGTGATACGTTAGATGATGCACGAGACATTACATTCAAAAACCAAGGTCTTGATGCAGAAGTTACAAAGCTCAAGGACTTACGTTCTTCTTATGGCGATGCGGTTAACTTAAATCAGCGTTTCTCAAATGCTAAAGACTCAACAATTGTTAAGACCATAGCAAACAATGAGAGTGGTGCTGCTGAGAAAATAATTCCATTGCTAGATGAAGATGGTAAATTGATGTTAGCTCGTGGTGTATTGGCTGACTTAAAGTTAGGCTCATTAAACAATGCTGGTGATTTGGATATTACTAAGTTTGGTAAGAATCTAATTAAGACTGATGAGAGATCGCCATCTACATTGCCAAGCATTTTTGGTCAAGAGCCAGCTAGTGCTATGGTGGCTTTGGCTGATGTTGCTCAATCTGCTTTGAAGCCTAAGATTGGAAGTAGCCAGACTTCTGAGCGTACAACCATGAAGGATATGCTTACATCTGGCCCTGCAAAGGTGGCTACTATTTTAGGTGGTGGTGCTGCTGTTGGAGTGCCTATGGCGGCTACTGCGGCTAGTTTGGCAGTTCCTGCATTGGCTACTAAAGCATATCTAAGTCCTGCTGTTCAAAACTTTTATGAGCGTATGAATATTACAGAGCCTTTGTTAAACTATATGGCATCTCCAGCAGAAGCTACTCAAATGTATGCTGCTTCTCCGCAAGGTTTATTGGGTCTTGCACCTGATCTAAGATACAAAATTGATTTAACTGGAATGGCTAACCCCTAAAGGAATAATATGCCTCGTACAAAAATCTCGGAATTTAGCGCAACTGCTGCTAGTAACACAGACATTGATTCTATTAACATTGCTGAAGGATGCGCTCCTAGCGGTATCAATGATGCTATTCGTGAGTTGATGAGCCAACTGAAGGACTTTCAGACAGGTGCTGTTGGTGACTCGTTTAACGGCCCTGTAGGTTCTACGACTGCATCTACTGGTGCTTTCACTACTCTAAGTGTATCTAGCACTCTTGGAGTAACTGGAGTATCTACCTTAACTGGTGGTGCTGTTGTTCAAGGTCTAACAGTAGGCCGTGGTGCAGGTGCTGTATCTACCAATACTGCGGTGGGTGCTAGTGCTTTGACGGCTAATACAAGCGGTATTAGAAATACTGCGGTTGGCGATAATTCGCTTGCAACAAATATAACAGGCGCAGAAAACACAGCCGTTGGTCGTTATGCGCTTCAGGCAAACACAAATAACTACAACACAGCCGTTGGAAGTGGTGCGTTGTCTGTTAATGCTGGCGGCTTTGAAAACACCGCAATTGGGCGTAATTCACTTACAGCAAATACTTCAGGTTTATCTTTATCTGCTGGCGGTGCTTATGCTTTGTATTCAAACACCACAGGAAGTTACAGCACGGCATTTGGTAAAGACGCCCTCTATTCCAACACCACAGCATCAAACAACACGGCTGTTGGTTATCAGGCGGCTTACAGTAATACTACTGGTGCTACTATTACAGCAGTAGGTCGCCAAGCCTTATACACAAACTCTACTGGCGCAAACAATGTGGCAGTTGGTAACTCTGCTTTGTACGCAAATACTACAGGAACAAACAACATTTCTGTTGGCGATTATGCAAATGGACAAAACACAACTGGTTCATACAACGTAGCAATTGGTAGAAGTGCTTTAGACGCAAACACCGCAGGCTCAAATAACACCGCTGTCGGTTATCAAGCGGCTTACACAAATAGCAGTGGCACTGGAAACAACAACACCGCAATAGGCTACCAAGCCTTTCTTTACCCGCAAGGCGGTTCATACGATAACGTGGCTGTTGGATATCAAGCCTTGTACAGTTCTGCTGGCAACAACTTTCAGTATTCCACTGCTGTTGGATCAGGAGCATTAAAAGTCAACACAGCCTCTAGCAACACAGCCGTTGGATACCAAGCGGGATATAGCACGACTACTGGTTCCACTGTTGACGCTTTTGGTTATGGTTCACTCACAGCAAACACAACTGGAAGTAACGTAGTTGGCATGGGATGCTTCACATTGAAGTCAAACACTACTGGCTCCAATAACACAGCAGTTGGCAGAGATGCGCTTATTAACAACACCACAGCATCAAACAACACTGCTGTAGGTTATCAGGCAGGTTACTCAAATACTACTGGTTCTCAACATACATTTATTGGTCGATTTTCTGGAACTTATAACTCAACTGGAACTTACAATACTTTTGTTGGTGACTATGCTGGTTATAACAATACTACTGGTTCATACAATACATATGTAGGTGCAAATAGTACTGGTTATTTAATGACTACAGGGTCTAAAAATACCATTATTGGAGGTTACTCAGGCAACCAAAATGGTCTAGACTTTCGCACCAATTCAAATAGGGTAGTTCTTTCTGATGGCGATGGGTATGTACGTTTTTATCACGATGGAAATGCAACTGGATTTTTATATCCAAATGTGTCAGGCTCTTCAAGTGTTAAATATGGTTGGGATACTGACCGCTTTTATCCAAACCCAGACAATACTTTAAATTTAGGCTTGGCTTCACTTAGATGGAATACTTTATATGCATCCAATCCTATAATTAATACATCAGACAGAAACGAAAAGCAAGACATTCAAGATTTGTCTGAGGCTGAATTGGCTGTTGCTCACGAAATAAAAGGTTTATTTAAATCATTCCGTTGGAAATCTGCCGTGGCAGAAAAAGGTGATGGCGCTCGCATCCACATTGGTGTAATTGCCCAAGATGTTCAAGAAGCATTTACAAAACACGGCTTGGATGCAACACGCTATGCTTTGTGGTGTTCTGATACTTGGTATGAAGTTGATGGAGAGCCACGAAACAATGATGGTTTTTACACTGCAGAAACGCCAAACGCCGTATCAAAAACCCGACTTGGTATTCGCTACGAAGAACTCTTGGCATTTGTAATTGCCGCACTTTAACCCATTGAAAGGAAAATCATGACTATCGAAACACAAACCCCCACCGCAGAAGAAATTGCTCGTCACTACAGTGCCGCAATGGACTCAGTCAACCTGATTAACGCAGGACAACCAGAAGGCATGACTGATGCTGACTGGGCTGATTGTGTTGCTCGTAACAAAGAGCATCTCAAAATCATGTTGGCTAAGACTTATTGGACAACAGAAGACCTGACACCACTACAGGCGGCTTCAGCATGAAACTCGAATTAGACGTTAACGAAATAAATTTTGTTTTACAGACGTTAGGAAATTTACCATCGTCTAGTGGTGTGTGGCCTTTGATTGTTAAAATTAAAGAGCAAGCCGAAGCACAGTTACCCAAAGACGCACCAGCGGAGTAAATCATGGAAGAAGTTACCCACAAGCAAATCTACGACAGACTCGTTGAAGTCGAAAGTAAGGTAGATAGCATAGACAAGAACACCAAAGGGCTTGTAGAGGCGTTTGATGCCTTACAGGGTGCTTTTAAAGTGCTTGGGTGGGTTGCTTCTGCTGCTAAACCTATTCTGTGGATTGGCGGGTTAATCATGGCGGCTGGTGCTGTTTGGCAGACATGGATTAAAAAGTAGGTCATGTGAAATGGCTTCTTTTATTATTTCTTTGTTTTGTTTTTTGGGTGAGTGCAAAAGCACCTTGCACAGTTTCCGACTTCTACGCTCTGAGTTGGCTGGGAAACCCATCGGAGAGGCATCAGAGATTGTCAGAATGGCTTACCACAAATGGTGATAACTGTTCTTCTGAACAACTGGTAGGAATTTGGAATAACTTAGCTGCTTGGGCTGGAACGGCAGATAGTGCAGAGTTAAGACAGAAAGTTCTTTACTACTACGCAAAGGCTGTTGAAAGGGAAAAGAAGTGATAACTCTCAACAAATGGTATCCAATGGTTCAACCAAACTATGACGCAAGGATGGTTGCGTTTGATCGTGCGATGGAAAAGAAACTAGAGCAATACAAAGAAGCCGTGGAATGTAAGAAACAAGCCATCAAGACGCAAGAATTAGAAGTTGAGCTTTACAACAAAAGAGCTAGTGAGAATACAATTTCGTTGGAGAATATCAACAATCACCGACGTTTTGCAATATTTGTATAAGGATTAAATATGTTTGGATTAGATGCACTTTTAAGCGTGGGCAACAAGCTCATTGACAAACTGATTCCTGATCCTGAGCAAAAAGCCAAGGCTCAAATGGAGTTGGCTAAGATGGCGCAAGATGGCGAGTTGGCAAAAATGGCTAACGAAACCAAGCTATACGAGGTAGAGCAAGAAAATGTCACTAAGCGTGTTGAGGCAGATATGGCATCTGACTCTTGGTTATCCAAAAATATACGCCCTATGACCCTCCTATTCCTTTTGGCGGCCTATTCTGGCTTTGCTGTAGCTTCTATCTTTGAATATGAGACTCGTGGTGCTTACGTTGAACTGTTAGGCCAATGGGGAATGTTGGTTATGTCGTTTTACTTTGGCGGCAGAACAATGGAAAAAATTGCTGACAGGGTGAAAAAGTGAAGTTAACTGAACATTTTTCTTTAGAAGAACTGACATTTTCAGAAATTGCAGAACGCAATGGATGGGATAACACACCAAATGACAAAGAACTTGAAAACCTTAAACGACTCGCAGAATTCCTTGAAGACGTTAAACAAGCCCTTGGAGGAAAACCAATCATTGTTTCATCTGGTTTTCGCAGTAAGCAAACAAATGATGGAGTGGGTAGTCGTGACAGTTCTCAGCATCGGATTGGGGCTGCTGTGGATTTCCGAGTTCCTCAATTAACACCAGATCAAGTAGTTAGAGCAATCATTTCATCAGACCTCAAATTTGACCAAGTCATAAGAGAGTTCGACAGGTGGACTCATCTGAGTATTCCTAATACTGTTGATGCCAAACCAAGAAAGCAAGCACTTATTATCGATAAATCAGGCACTAGACCATTTGTTTAATAAAGTTGACATAAACAAAGTCTAATGTCTCGCCTATGCCAAATATCCCCACAATAGAAGACGCACAATACTTTGCACAATGTGTAAAGAAGTGGCAAGAAGTCTTAAACCTTGGGGATTGGAGAATTGAAAAAGGGTTAAAACCTGCCAAGCAAGCAATGGCCTCTGTAGAGTTTAACGAGGCCGCAAGACTTGCTGTTTACCGACTTGGTGACTTTGGTGCAGAGAAAATAACCCATCAATCCCTTGATTGCACAGCACTACACGAGTTACTTCATGTGATGCTGCACGATCTTTTGACAGCGGCTCAAGACCCTAAATCTTCGCAAGATGATATAGATAAGCAAGAGCATAGAGTGATTAACTTACTTGAACGACTCTTAAAGGATTCTAATGGCCTCGCATAATCAAACTTGCACAGATGATGAGTTCATTGCTTTATGGGAACAACATCAGTCTGCTACAAAAGTAGCGAGAGCATTAGGTATCGCTACTCGTAATGCGTATAACAGAAGACGCAACATAGAACTTGAATACAACATCAAGCTGTTTAGTGCTGACCCTAGAGGGTATATGCACGATACTAGGCAAGCATCATACTCACCACTAAAGCAGATAGACCTCGGCATACTTGACGGGGTAGTACTGTGCTTCTCAGATGCCCACTTCATTCCATCGGAGCGATCTACGGCATTTAAAGGGCTTCTATGGGCTATTGAGGCTCTTAAACCAGTAGCGGTGATAGCTAATGGTGATTCTTTCGATGGAGCGTCTATAAGTCGACATGACCCAACTGACCAACCAGCTACAACTGTTTTACAGGAATTAAAGGCTACTCAGGCTTCATTAGGTGAGATTGAAGAACGAGCCAAAGCTGAACGTCATAATGTCCGACTAATCCACACTTGGGGAAATCACGATGCAAGGTTTGCAAATAGACTTGCACAACACGCACCACAATATAAAGATGTACTTGGATTTAAGATAACTGACCATATCCCTGATTGGGAGTTCTGCTGGGGTTGCTGGCCTACATCTAAAGTGATTGTGAAGCACCGATATAAGGGTGGTATTCATGCTACGCATAACAATGCGCTTTCAAGCGGAGTTTCGATGGTAACAGGACACCTTCATAGTTTAAAGGTAACCCCCTACAATGATTATAATGGCGTGAGATATGGCGTGGACTCAGGGACATTAGCAGAGCCAGATGGCCCTCAGTTTACTTATGCCGAATTAAATCCATCTAATCATCGGTCAGGATTTGCTGTGCTGACGTTTTTTAATGGTGAACTATTGTGGCCTGAGCTAGTCCATTCGTTTAGTGAAGGACATATCCAGTTTCGTGGTGAAGTAATTGATGTGAGCGAATTTTAGTCCTCACAAGGGCAATTAACACTTAAATCACATGAGTTCTTGGTTAATTATCCTTACAGGGGCAATTTATGCCTATATCGCTGCTGAACAACTCTACAGAGGAAATCCCTCTATGGCGGTTGTATATGGCGGGTATGCGTTCAGTAATGTGGGGCTTTACCTGTTAGCCAAGTAAGCCCCATTCATTTACTCTGCGATTTCTTCTTCTTCTGTATCTTCTTCAAGTTCGACTTCAACTTCGTCAATAGCTTCATAGTCAACATCCCAGCCATTTTCTTCTTGGAATTCAATAAATTCCTGAATGATCTGTATTTTTTCAAAGTCATGTGAATGAACAGTAATCTTTTCTTCACCAATCCATCCGATGTTAATTTCCAATGTGTACATAATTTTCTCCATACGCAACCGATTGTTGCAATCAAATGCTAGAGTAAATTTATGTCAGAAACAAGACTATTCTTTTTTGAAAACACCATTAGGAAGTAAAGTTCCCTTTCTGTTCTTGATCTGGTCATAGGCTATCTCCATGCACTCTACAAGGTCTAAATCTTGTATGGCGCAGTAGTTAACCAAGCAAACCATTACATCCCCTACAGAGTCAATAATTGCATCTCTGTCATGCTTTATTGTGGCATCAGCTAACTCACCTATCTCTGATACTGCTTTGAGTAGTTGAGACTCAGGATTGCTGTACTGGATAATCTTACGAGCCTCTGCCCATTGGATAATTTTTATTTCGATTGCTGCGTATGACATTCCCATTCCCTTTCGTTTCTTCCTGAGTTTGATTTAACTGTGTTACCAGTTAGCTGGATTAGACCTAACGCTTTCATCTCACTAAGCCTCCTAGCGACTTGATTGCTATTTAGGTTAGTCAGACTAGCAATACCATCTTTACCAAGCGCACCATGCGTTCTAAGGCACTCTAGGATGGTGTTGTAGTGGTCTTTCGCCACTTCTTTAATTAACTCTGCTGCTTCAAAAGAAGTTAGCGGGTCTGTAGTCCTAACTCTTGGGAAGTCAGGAAAGATTCTGTCAAACATTCTTTTATAGTCCATTATTTTCTCCTTGATGTGGGGGACTAAGCCCCCTATTAAATTAAAAAGGTATTTCAGAATCGTCAAACTCTGCTTTTTTAGGCTTCTTGTTTGGAGAAGCATCAGCAGACTTATTCTTGATAGACAGAGACATAAACTTCTGTCCATCTTTGCTGACCTTAATCCAAGCGGATAGCCAGTATTCGATACCCTCTACGTTTAAACTTCCTTTGTAGTCAGGGAACTTAGCATCGTCTTTTCTGTCATTCTTAAAGAGCGAGCCTCGGTTATTGTTGTCGTATTCCATCATTCTTTCGCTTTCTTAATTGCTGATCTCACTTTACTAGGAAGCAAAGTCCACAATGCCACTTTTTGTTCGGCATCAAGGTTCTCTGCTTCCAACTTTACCCAAGCTGTCTTAGGTTCTTCTTTATCACAGATAGCAATTAAATCCATTGCTAATTCTTTGAGATAAATTTGGTCTTCCTCTGGGATGCTATCCATTGCACCCTGTGTAGGTGTGATGATTACTTGCTCTTTAAGTGGTGCAGATGAGTCCAGAGCATCGTGTTCAACAATCTCCATTGCTGTTACCCAGAGATAGCGTCTGGTATAGGTTTCTACAGCACCGAGGTTCTGGATAGGATGACAGCCCTTGAGATTAGCTTCTGCCATTGGTGAAGTAATAACGATGTTAGTGCCATCGTCTGTGTCTGTGATAGTCAGGCTTGCGATCTCGGTATCGTAGGACACTACACCGCAAAGGCCAACCTCATTAAAGATTTTGTTAATCGTGGGAATGAAGTCACCTAACTCAAAGTATGAGTAGCCAGCAAACTTATTGTGTCCTGACTTCTTTAGTGGTGCTTCTTGCAGACTGATTCGTGCTTGCATTAACTTCTTATGTACCATTTTAATTTTCCTTTAAGTATTCTTCGATCATTGCTTCTTTATCTTCTTCGTACAAATCTGCGAAAGGTACAAAGTGGTTTTCTCCACAGCAACTAAAACTGCTACCTTGTGGTTCAGTACAGTAGCAGCAGTAATTTCCTGATAGGTCTTGGATTGCTTCTTCTCGTGTGACTAGCTTAATCATTAGCCTCTCCAAGCCAAGAGGACACCCCAGCCACCAAAGATGATGATGGCTAACGTACACTCAACTACTGTTTGTATAATCTTACTTTTCATTTGGTTCTCCTTAGATAAGCCAAATGTAAATGCCAGTAGCTTTGGGGTACTGAGACAAGATTTGCTTTTCCAACTCATAACGCCCAACAGCCCAGATTTCTTCAGCGTTATTTTTGTAATCGCAGAAAAAATTAACTCCGTAAAGTTTCATCTTGATTTCCTTAATGGCCCGCTTACGAATTGTTGCGGGTTGAGGGAAGTATATCAAAGTAAACAAGTAGGTAAACAATTATTTTCTAGGTACTTTCCCTAGTGTTGTTTATTGTTAACTTTGCTATACTAGAGGAATGGACAAACAAAAAGCTATCACACTTGCTGGCTCACAGAGTGAGCTTGCTAGAATACTCGGAATCACTAGGGCGGCTGTCTTTCATTGGAAGACAATCCCTAAACTACGCATCTATCAACTAAAAGAATTAAGGCCAGACTGGTTCA
>Ga0209088_10001105_pt1 | contig 17801 bp, 26 predicted proteins | sample S_140625_EF_Meta_FD_187324 | JGI IMG/M metagenome (GOLD analysis project Ga0209088, IMG submission 187324) | Freshwater microbial communities from Lake Simoncouche, Canada to study carbon cycling - S_140625_EF_MetaG (SPAdes) (version 2) | ecosystem: Environmental > Aquatic > Freshwater > Lake ... | reverse complement strand
TCAACAATGCCCGATCAAACGCGGCGTCGGCGTCGAGGTCGGCCAGTTCCGCCGGGATCTCCGCATCCCGTACAGCGTCGGGACCGCGCAACAGTTCAGCGCGAACCTTCAGAATCTCTGCGCGTATTTCGTCCGGCGTCACAGCTGCGCCTTCCGCTCAGACAACGCCGCCATAAAGTCAGCGCTCGCGTAACCACGCTCAATTGCGTTCTCGTACAACGCCGTCAGTTGTTCCAAATCAGTTGCTTGGCTTACCTGGTCGCGCCAATCCGCCGCCGGAGCTTTAGGCGTTACGCCACGGGATGCTTTCTCCATCTCCTCGCGCGATGGGCCTTTAGAACCACCAAGCGCCCAGCGAAGCGCTCTGCCCAGCGAGCTCGTAGCGGCATTCTCTAGCGCACTCGTCTTGTTCGCCATGCCGACCCCGTCAATCTCAAACGCATACTCGGTAGCCTTCGGCAAGTCATTAGCCTGGTCACCAGCATCCAAATACACGCGAGCCTCGACAACCCACATATTCTGCGCACGATCCGCCGGAGTCGTTCGGTTGATAATCACCGACCGCAGATCGGGGTAAGCCTCGATTGCGCGCGCGTGACGCTGCTCAACCGTCTCATACTTGCTCAAATCAAAGTTCGCCATCAGCTGGCCTCCATTTTCTCTAACTGTTTCGTTACCCATCCCATCAACACCACAAGCGCCGCCAACTTCAACTGAAAGACAATCGCCGACCACGTCGCCGACACTTCCGCCGGTAAACCCTTCAGTTCAGCAATCAACCGCGGCTTGTGGAAGTTGTGCCAGTTGTTGCGCATCCCATGAATACGCATGGCCATTGTTTCGCCGTACTCGTTCACTTGTCCTCCTCAAGTAATCGATTTGCCACGCCGATTAGGTCGGTAATCATTAGCTCATCGCGTTCGACAATCCACGTTTTAGGTTCTGGCCATGCCGGATAAAACCCGGCAGCGTTCTCACCGCGCAACATGAACCCATAAACGCAGGACGTCGCGCTGGTGCAATACATCTGCCACTGCATCTGGCGAACGTGCGCCAACGGTGGCTTCGATGGTTCCTTGCCTCCCGTCTTAATCTCGCCGATTGTAATGTGATCAAGCGAAAGCAGATCAGGCGTGGCCACATGCCGCCGTTTACCCTTCGAGGCAATCAACCAAGTATTCGGCATCAGCCCAAACTGACGTTTTAGCTCAAGCGCAAGCCAGTTTTCGTTGTCGCTCCCGAAGCGCATGTAATCGTTAGCAACCACCTCGGTGGGGTTCCGACGCTCATCGAGCGCCTCTTGGAAACCTGCCGGTGTCGCCGCTTTCGCAACCTCCGTAGCCGTCACTGCGCCACGCCGAGCCGCTAACCATGCGTCATGGTTCTCCGATTGGACAATAAACCGATCCGGCGCAATCAAAATTGAATGCTTTCTATGTAGATCATCAGCGCATAAAACGCCGCAATGACAACAAACGCAAACACGGTGCGGACGATCTCGCGCACCACCAAATAACCCCGTGAGCGCCTCATTTTGCCTTCTCCAGCAGATCTTCAACGATCTGGCAGGCTTGCACCCATGGGCGCGCAGAAAGCCGGTCGTGGGTCAACAGTGAGCGTTTCCGCAGCCGTGCCAGCAATACTTCAAGGGTGTGTCGATCAAGGCCAGCCTCGGGGTCTGTAAGCTCGCGCACTACCGCGCCCCACTCGCTCACTGGGTCACTCCGGCAAGCAACATGGCCACAAGCAAAGCGATTGTCAAAGCAAGGCCGACGTTCAGCAATACTGCTGCAACAATGAGCCAGCGTGTCACCGATGACGGCAACCCGTCAAAGTACCTAGTCATTGTTATATTCATTTTGCGCATACTTTCTTCCTTTCAGTGCGCCGAGCCCGGTGGAGTCGTTGCCGCCGGGCTCATTTCTTTTTACGCCGCGTCAGAATCCTGACTACAGCACACCAACGAGTGCATGGTGACGCCAAAGTGTTTGGCCAACTGGTCGAGCTCCGTAATAGTAAACGGTGAACCGCCGACACTCACCAGGCGACGCTGGAACGTCTCGGGAGCGATCCCGGAGGCTTGTGCCGTGCTCCGACGGCTTGCGCCGGTGCGCCTCAACAACGCTTGCACGTTGTCAACGACTTGCGCGGCTCGGTTTGTTTGCATGCCGTCACGATACACCAAATAGTGCAGGTAGTAGGCACCTTTGAACAGCTAAAACAAAAACGCCCCACTCGCCGAAGCGAATGGGAGCGAATTTGGGAGCGTAGAACGTGCGCAAACCGTAGCCTACTGGCACGCCTCACACTGTAGATCGTCCATCGGATCCGTTGGAACCTCGTAGCGGTCACTCATCGATCGCGTCTGAGACGTTCGGAAACTGGTAGACGCTAAACGCCGTCAGCACCACAATAACCGTGGTCACGATCGCCGTGTACTCGCTCGGGATCAGCTGCGCGCCAATGACAAGCAACCCGCCGACAACGGACACGATCAGCTTCGCGTAAGCCTGCGCCGAAACAATCAGCGCCTCAATCTTTGCAATCATTTGTTACTCCTTCAGTGCTAGTGCGTCAAGGTGTGCAGAAAGCCGTGCGCGGTCCTCACGCGCCTGCCTGGACAACTCTAGGTCAGCATCTGCCAACCGTCCGATATCCCGCTTCAAGCCGTTAATGCTTCGTGTCTGATTTGTCAGCGTGTCCATGATCTGCTCGTGGCGCTCGTCCTGCTCAATGCGCAAATTCGTCGAATGCGAGTTAGCGACATGCTCTCGAGCAACCGCCGCGTTGGTGTCTGCCGATCGTGCCAGGTTGCGTGTCTGATTCGCCCGAACACCCAAAAACGTGAAGCCAGCAATGACCACGGATCCGAGCACGCTCACAAGCGTAATAATAATTTGCGCGGCCTCGGAGAGTCCCGGTGTCTCAGCCATGACCGATTACTTTTTGCCGGTGTATGTGTAGTGCCAGTTTTCGCCCGGGACGTTCTTGTGGAACCCGTGCGCCTTCATGACCGCCTCAAGCTTTGGAAACACCGCCCAGTTCCAAATATCAAGCGAGTAACCGCGCTCATGCATCGACGTCCCGGGCTTGGCCGCAGTCGCGCCACGACCCTGCAAGTAAAGCTTGTACAACTTTGCTTGCTGTGCGCGAGACCGCCAGGCACCGTACGGGCTCGAGATTTTGAGCTTTCCGCCGAACACCTTGTTTACTTTTTTGAAAGCTACCGCTGTGGACTTTTCCGCCCGGAGTAGCCCTTGTACTCGTTGTAATGCCATGATGTGCTCCTATTGTCGATTAGTTGTACGCAAAAACTTTCAACGTGCCCGTAGCGTTACCAGCACTTGTAATTAACGTAATTCCGTCATAAGCAGCTGCTGTTCGATGCAATCCGCCAAGCTGAGTGATGCTAGTTGTGGTTGCTGCCGTTGCTGGGTTTAGTGTCGCGAACGCCTGACCGATCATCATTGTTGGGGTCGCGGTTGCAGGTCGCACCAGTTCAATACTTCCCATGTGAAGACTTGTCCCCGTTGTTGCACCAAGCGCCCACGAGGTTCCCGCAAGACTGTTCAAGCTAGTTGGGTTTGAGACGTCGTTACCGCGTGAAATGTTGCGTTGTTGATCATAAACCGCAGTTGACGCATCCGTGCCTGCTGCTCGAAGACGTACCGTAAAAACAAGGTTGGTGCTCACAGTGGGGATGTCGTATTGGATGACGTAACGCGAATAGGTAGAACTGAACACGCCGTTTAGCGAGATTGTTGATGCTCCGGTCAACGTCACAAGGCCAGTCGTTGCGTTAAAAGTGACACCTGTACCAACAACACTCGCCGGGATCATCGGCATAAACGTTGCCAAGTTCACGTTCACCTCGGACGCCGTTAAAACGTCACCGCTCACAAAAGTCTTAGCCATGTCTCACACTCCTAAAATCCCAGCACATAAGTGCTATCTAGTTTCCCATACGTTGCATCATTGAGGATGAAGGGGAAAGTTTGAAACGTCTCCAAACCAAACTCCATCTCGTACCGTTTGCCGCCATCGCCAATGTTCGAGTTGATCCGCACAATCTTGGCATATTGCACAATTTGCGAACCCACTTTCGGAGTGAACTTGACCGTCACCACCATGCCTAAGTCGAGACCAAGCACTGCCGTTTGATTCGCATCTGACAAACTCAACACGTTGACCGTGATCGCATCGACTCGGTACTGAGGCAAACCAAACCGCGTCGTGTAGTAGTCGGCCAGATAAACCGCGTCGGTGCTGTTCTGGTTCAGTGTTTCAAGCGAAAGACTTGTTACCCCGTAAGCATCCACAGAATCTTGATTCACGGAAATTGCGGAGCCGGTCGGTAACGTCACCGTCAACACATTCGTCAGCTGTTCCGTCCCGTAAGCCACCTCCAGCGCAGTAAACGCAATCCCGGTCCCGTCATCGGCAAACGTCTGAACCGAGCTTGCAGGCTCCGGATTGTTTTGTGAGGCATCCAAAAAGGTAATGTTTCCGTTTTTGGCAACAAACAATTGCCCAAGCTCGGACAACTCAATCTGTTGCAAGTAGGACAAAGCGTTGTCGTTGTTCGTCACGTCATTGCCAAGAAACTTGATGCCAGGTTGGATGTTGCGAAGCGGGCCGGAGTAGTTCAAATCAGGATCGGACAACAACCGCGCGATCCGCAACCCACTCAGCTCAATAGGCATCGTCTGGTCCTGCACGACTTGATTAGCGAGCAACGAAAAGCCGTCCGCTGCTTTGATTGTTGCTAAGTTGTTTCCGCCGAGCTCGTAGGACAAATCCCAGTCGGTGATATAGCCCAAAAATTGCAAGTTTGTGGTGTCCGCCGTGCTGTCCACGGTGGAGACAGAACTGCCCGGCGTGCCAGCCCACGCATAAATGAAATCAGCGGTGTCTGGTGTGTCACCGTCATAAAAAGCCGACACCTGCGAGCCGACCTCAACGACAACGTTTCGGACGGTTGGCCCGGTGCCCGTGGTGAAATACGGATCCGTTGTGAACTCGACACGCCCATAACTAGCGTCCGCTGGTGCCACAATTGACGTGGTTAACACGCCGCCAAAAATAAGTAAATTGGATGCAGGGACACCCGTTGCAAGATCAGCAGCCGTGAAGAATTGCACGTTTAGAACTAGCGGATTCTCGTCTACCGCTGAAACCAGTCCCGAAATGGTGTGAACGCTGCCAGGTGTCGCGGTGAAATTGAGAAACGCGCTCCGGTAAGGTCTCGCCGAGTTTGCGATGTAAACATATTTGGTGCTTCCTGCCGTCACAACGTCCGGCAATTCAGCAGACCCCAAATCGGTATACCAGTTCGTTGCCCGGCCAGCCGTCTCATAACCTGGACGCGGATTCAGCGCCAAGTTTGTCCGAAGCGACGTTGTGGGATTGTAGTTACTGAAAACCCGTACTTCCCGCCGCGGAACGATGTCGCCGTTGTAAGGCGATGACGTGTACAACGGGTCGAAGGCCCGATCCTGATTGTTTAGCTCTATGCTGGCGACGCCTGCCGAAAAGCCGTCAAGCAGTTCATCCTTACCGCGACTGATCGACACTGACCGGACGTAATTAGTGATATCCGAAAAAACCGGAACAGCGCTCGTGCCCGTATTAAAGTCCACCCGGATTGACATCAGGCACCCGCAAAAACAGGGCCAGAGGCCCGCTCGTACCGTTTGATTGCCTTGACAATCTCGCGCCCCATAAGGACACCATCGGCACCCATACCGGCGTTAACGGTCACGTTATAGGTTGATCCGCTCGAGCTACCCGCGCCAGACATTCCGAGGGTTTTAATGAACTGATCGTAAGGTGCCACAACTTCCGGGCCACCCTCACCGATCAGAACACGCTGCGGACCAGTCACCAGGCCACCACGCGCCATTCGTGCAGGTGGAGGCCGAGTCCCGGAACCGCCACCGACACCACCAACAGCACCACCACCGCCAGCACCCGAAGCGCCGTTCGCCTGGTTCTTCATCTTCTCCAAATTGGATCCGAAGTTGACTTTGGCAATCATTGTCAGTTGTTTGACACCGAGCATTCCAAGGATTATGTTGAGCGCCGCAATCAAGGGGTTTAGCGCCTTCTCAATGACCATATTCGTTGTGTTCTGCACAAAACCGCTCACGGCGCTGAGCACGTCAAAAAATCCGTTACGAACTGATACCCCAAAATCGGAAAACGCTTTACCCAACACCGAGAACACCGTTGGCGCGCTTTTCTTCATAAAATCGAGTGCAACAATAATGTTTGAAATCACCACGCCCAGAAAAACAACCTGGGCAATGATGGCAGTCGCAATCGGAGCCGAGAACGCCGCAATCGCAAGCGTGACCGCCCCAGCCAACACAGCAAAAACGGCGGCCAACGGGCCAATGACGTCTTTGTTCTGGACAACAAAATCTTTGAATTGTTTGAACGCCGGCACCAGTACGTCGCGTACATAATCGCCGACATCCTGCAACCGTGGCAAAACTGACTGTTCAAAAAAGTTCATCAAGTCAATCAAGTCAGGCAGTAAAGCGGCACCAATCTTTTCTTGCAATTCGCCAAACTGATTCTTCAAGTTTTCAAGCTTGCCTGCAGCCGTTTTGACATCTTTTTCTGCAAAACCGCCCACGGCGTCGCCAAGTTTGCCTACCACCTGCTCAAAGTTGCCTGCAATGCTTCCCGTATCAACAAACTTGACACCAACATCTTTTAGCGCGCGACCCTGCCCTAACATTGCTTTGCCAACAATTACGGCAGCATCTTCGAATGATCTACCAGTTCTTGCTGCGTAATCGGCAACAAGCGGAGTTAGCCTCCCAATCTGTTTACCCGTCAATTTATACTGTGCGAGTGTTGCCTGACCCACCGCAATCGCGTCATCATCAAAGCGTGTTTTCTTGGCTAGCTTTGTATTCAGCTTCTGTAACGCCCTTATGTTGGTATCTGCCAACTTTGGGAACTTCTCAAACGCAAACGCTAGTTTCGCCTGGGATGCCTCCGCCTCAGCAAACGCCTTCACCGAATCGAACGCAAACTTGCCTGCTGCCAACCCCGCCACGCCGAAACCTACAGCTGTGGCACGGCCAACATTTTTGGCAAAGTTTTGCAACCGCTTCTCAGCAGTGCGCAACCCTTTTGGATCGTCTTTATACAGAATTGGCAGAATGATGGCCATTACTTCAACCTCCTAGAAACCACGGCAGCATAACGCCCAATAATCTCGTCAGCGACCTGCACCACCTGGTCACGATTCTTGCGGAACGCATCAAACGCATACCGACCGCCACGACCCCGCATCGGTTGGCGACGATTCAGCACCGCAATCATGTTCTGACCTTGCGGTGTAGATCCGTTAGACCGTGAACCCGCAAGCTCAGCCATGCGCACACCCGCGTCAGGATTACCCGTCGTCTTAATTGCAACAAGGCTTGACGTTTGCCGATACTTGCGAGAACGTCCCGGAGTTATTGACACTGAACCACGAACACGGCCCCAACGCAACCGACCCTCATTAGCCATACCAGACAACGGTGGTGCCACCGGATATGCCGCCACAACAGCCTTTACAGTCGGCTGAACGCCTGATCTAAGCTCTTTGCGCAACTCTTTGACCAACTCAGGGGAAAGCTTCTTGAGTTCGGCCAGCACCTCGCGCACACCCTCTGCGCGCACCGTGGGCCGAACTACCATCAGAAACTCCTTAATTGGTGAAAGTCTACCGGAGTCACCCTTTACCGGCCTGTTTCTGCGAGCGCGCCACTAGGTACCTCTGCATTGTCCACAACATTCGCGGCGACTCCGCCAACAGCACAGACGGTGCAATGCCCGTCTCTACGGCTAATGCTGCAATGAACCAGTGCGCCGACGAATCGCCTAGGCCTCTAATTCTTTTGGGTCTGGAACGTCCACACCGGCCACGAGCTCGCACCATTTCTCAAAGTCGGCCGTGGTTGCGCCCGTCCGTGATTCGCAATGCCACCCAAGATAAAACAGGTGTGTAAGTCGAAGATCCGAGTTGAGCTTGACAATGCTCATATCAAAGCGTGACTCAAATGCGATCAGGTCGGACGCCCCCGTAGAAACGTCTTTGGTGGTGCCGTCCAGGTATTTGATCTGTAGGTTGATCGGATCCATGTTTAGACGGTGCCTCGCGTAATTCCGGCAGTGCCAGCGGTCGGCCAAGTCACGGAGAGAGTAGCCAAGTCGCCAACGCTCGAGGCGTAAGGCTGGTACTCAGTCACAAGGAAAATACCGGTGTAACTCGGGTTTGTGGCGGTCGCGGTCCCGGAGGTTGGCTTAGCAACCACGGTGGCAAACGAACCCAGCAGCGGGAACAGTGTCGCGTCAACGCTTGCTGCCGCGAAATCTTGGTGAAAGTCGAGCGTGACCGACGCGTCCTTGAGCCCACCAATTCGAGTGCGGAAAGTGCGCCCAAACGACGTGGTTTCCTGTTCCTCAGCATTGATATCAAAAGTCAGCGCGGCAATCGACGTAGAAAAGTCGGTCCCGTTGATTGTCACGTTGTAATCGGTAGCCACAAACTTGGCCATAATATGTCTCCTTAGTTGTAAACCAAAACCGCAAAGTCAGCGGTCAAGTAAGTGATTCCATCTTCTAATGTTACATTCCCGACGTTGTTTACCCCGGAAACGTAGACATCTTGACTTGCGCCAGACAATCCAGGCACAGCCTCCAGCGCAGCTCTGATTGAGGTCGAGCCGCTCGGCTCCATGTAGTCATCGAGCAGGTTTTGCCCGGTGCGCGTTGAAGGCCGAGAAACAAACACGGTCACCACGAAGTTGAATGCGGTTAGACCGGAGCCGCCGAACGATTGCGAGTAGTCCACGGTGCCGATGGACACAACTGCGATCGGCGGCGTGATCTGCTCCGGGATAGTATCCGACGCGCGAAGCCCTGTGACGGTCTGTAGGCGAGTTTTTAGCCCGTCCCTAATAGTTTGTATGCTCACGACGCTACCGCGCGCTTATACGGGCTCAGCAGCGCTTCTACGTCCGGATCAGTACGCCCAACCCGCAATGCGCCCATGTCACCAAACCCGGCCACACCTAACGGTGAATCGTAACGCTTGAACTGGCGCATCGCCAGCAAAATGCACGCCTGCTTGACGTCAACGGGGAGCGCTGGCCAGCCGAAAGTCCCGGTCACCTTCACTGTGGCCTCGTTCAACATGTACACCGGAAAAATGTAGTTATCGACCGCGCGGATACGGGTAAACGGTTGCCCTTGGAACCCGCCAGCAATACCGTTTAGCGGTTCAAGCTGGTAGTTCGCCGCCGTCCAGGTTGTGTCAAAGTTGCTGCCATCCGTTGCCGTCTGAAGCGTGGTCAGCGTCACCAAATCGTCAATCTGACACAGGAAATATGATTCGGGAGTAAACACGCGGGTCTGTGCTGTGCGCAGGTAAAAAATCCGCTGACAATACCCGTCAATCTCACGACTTGCCGCTTCAACCGATAACTCAAGCAAAGTATCGTCAACGGAGTCGGTAATGCGAAGCGCCGCCTTCACCTCGGCCAGCGTGCAGTACCCGTTCGTTATTGCCATGCGCCAATTCTACCTTCTAGCACAACTTATACAGCTAAACGTGCCCGAATCTCCGTCGTTGAAACGCCCTGAGTGTACGGGATGTACACCAACCAAATCCCGCGATCGTCAAGATATGCCTGATCAAAGCCCATCTGTTTGTAATAGTCCTTGGTTGCCCAGTCCGAACCGATGGCCACAAAATCTGGCGAAACAACGTCAATTGCCACCCGAGAATCAGCACCGCCAAGATTTGGCACAACACCAGCAACCGACGTGAACTCCTCAAGCACTGCCGCGCGTTCGTCATATGTCATCACTGGCGGTCGGCCCTTGTACTCCGTAATGAACTCGTCAGTGTTGAGCGACACCACAACGGTTCCGAGCTCGGCGCACTGTTGCAGAAACTTGACGTGGCCAGCGTGCGGCAAATCAAACGTGCCACCGGCGTAAACAAACTTAGACATCCGATCCCCATTTCGTTATGTGTTCTTGTCCTTCAGGTAACGCTTTCGGCCACCAGTTCAAATAACAGCCTCGGTGCGCCTCGTCCCGGAACCACCACTGCCGCCAAAACCAGTCATGATCCGCTTGCACCGAATATTCAAATTCTTGCGGGTAGCGCCACGACCCATCCTGCTGGCCATTCAACGATTTGTGCGTGTACGGCACCGGACTGACAAACACGACGCGTTTACCGTCACGAATTGCCTCGTGGTACAGGTGATCTGTGTTCCACCACCACAATGCGTATCCGTTTGGGTCCGGCATCCGCATAGTTGAAGGCCGAATGCCGAACAAGTGAGGCTCGAGCGGTGCCGGGGTCAGCATCTCGCCGCGCCCAGACATTGATACGAGGTCGGCATGCTCCAGCGCGTCAAACAATGACGTAAGCGCGCCTACCGGTATCTGTATGTCATCGTTCATCATGACAACAAGCGGTTCCGGCTCGATCGCCAGCAGGTAGTCGAACGCCTGGTTAGCCCAAGCGTTAAACGAGTGACCGTCCTTGATCAAAACGTGGTCGGCTGGCGGTGCCTTGTCTAGGTGCTCGCCGTAAACCATGACAACGGACTGCCAGCCCGAAGCGGCAATGACGCGCACAAGCTCATAAAGCGCCGCGTTTGGTTCTTTCGTCGGGACCAAGACGTAGCGGGTCATACCGGGAACCGTTCCGCCAGGTATGGCACCCATTTGTCAACCCATACCCGATCCGCGTCAAACTGGCGCGCAAACTTGATCGCGCCATCACAAACGCCACGGTCAGCTTGATACGCCAAACGCAGCGCATTGTGGATGCTGGAAACGTTCGGTACTTTAAACCACGACTGTTGCGGTTCGTCCCAAAATTCTTGGCCATCCACAAGCCACGAATCTTCACCAGCAAGATCCTCGGTCGCGCACCAACTGGACGTAATAACTCGTGTCCCGCACGCCTGAGCCTCCACTACAGGCACGCCGAATCCCTCGCCGTAGTTAGCGGCCAACAAGACGTCTGAAGCCGTGTAGAACGCCGCGAGCGCCTCGGCAGGGTAACCGATACGATTCACGTCAGTGTTGAGCACGCGCACAAACTCGTCAGTAAGTCCGACGCGCTTCAATAACGCTGTGAGGTTGAAACCGCCAAAAGCGTTTGAAGGCTCCATATGCAAATACAAATAGGCGTCGGGGTGGTCCTGCCGGAAAAGACTAAACGCCAACAGATTTTCCGCGATCGCCTTGCGATGCACCAGCCCGTTAGCTTTATTGGCGGCCACCATCGACACCAGAAACGCATCCTCGGGAACGGACAGATATTCGCGCGTTTTCACACCAAACGCCGACTCGGTCGGCTTCATAACCTGCCCGTCGATACCGTGGGGAATATAGGTCGAGTCAATGCCCACCGCCTCGAGCTGCCGTTGACCGTGTGGCGACATCGTGATTGGCGACACATTGCCGCGCATAAGAAAACGTTGCACGTTTGGCGGGAGCGTCAAATGATCTAGTGGTGTCCAGGCAAGAATATTGCCGTCAAACTCAAGCTCGTTGAACACCCACACATCAAACAACGTCAACACTGCCGACGGAAGCTCGGGTCGCTGGCCAGCAAAATGCTCATGCCACACCGGGATTACATCATCTGAGAACGGTTTGTAACCGCGCGGGTAATGCGCAATCGGACCGTACGGCGTGCGAATTTCGGACAGTGACCCTTCAAGGCCACAGTTAGACAGGTTGGCTACTTTTAGCCCGGCACGCACCATACGATCGGCAAGCTGTTTGACCTGCTGTCCGTAGCCGGTCGGCATGCCGTAAGAATTTGACGCAATCGAGACAGCGCCACGAAGTGTAGGTTTCGCCATGGCGAAAGTCTACAACGAGCCATACACAACGCCCGGAAACAGAGGAACCCCCTCGGCACCTACTACCGAGGGGGTTTGACCTGTTGGCCGGTAGTTACGCGTTGGCCAGGTACTTAACGTGTCCAGCGTGCGTCAGGTTACCGTCGAAACGGTAACTGAAACGGTACGCGGTGACGTCGTTCGCAAAGTACGCATCCGAAGACACCGCGACGTCAAGACCGGTTGTAACGATCTTGTACGACGGCAGGTGACCGAAGATGACCGGCTTTGCACCAGTTGCGATGGACGCCATGCCGGGGTTTTCGAACACCTGGAAGCCCAGAATTGTGTCCGGTGCGCCCGTGGTGACGTTGTAAATGTAGTAACCAGCGGTGTCCTTGAGCTTGCGAATAACACCAAGCGTGGACGTGTTGGCCATGTATCCGACACCGGGGAGGCGACGCGCAGCACCATCGACACTGTATGCCAGGTCAATAAGGTTGTCTGCTGTGATTGTCGTGGTTCCGCCGGTGATACCCGAGCCAGCCGCAACAACGATACCGGTCGGCTGTGTGGTGCCGGTTCCGGTCGTGGTCAGTGCGTTGACCGAGAATCCTATGGCATTTGCGGCTTGCTCGCTGATCGTACTTTCCAGATCAAAGCCCTGGTCCATGATGAGCTCGTTAGCAAGCTGGACAATAAACGAGGTCTTTTTTGGGGTAAGCAAGATGCTGTCGAAAGTCGGGTTTGACTCCGAGATAGCAGATCCAGCCGAAGTGATCGAAGCAGTGCTGTAAGCCGTGTAAATCGGCAAACGAAGCGACTCGCCCGAGTTGCGGGTGATGACCTCGGAGGTGTCCAGCATTGGCCCAACAAGACGCGCGAGGCCGTAAACACGGTCAAGGAATCCGACGGGGACGGTTGCAGTTGCGGGAACCAAAGCGCGCTTTTCGTGCGAGAACGAGTGCGAGCGGGTTTCGCCCGAAGCCATCGAAGCAAAAATGTCGCGGACAGACTCGGCAGCGGGTGCGGCAGGAACAAACGTGCCGGCGGCCTGCTCAGCCTCAAGGCGACGCTGTTCAGAACGCTCCGCAAACCCAATGGACTCATCCATCCGGGTAATGTCAGCTTCAATGCGCTCAATTTTTTGGTTGTCTTCAGCGAGTAGACCGCGCTTCTCAGCCTCGGCAGTTTCGATAACATCTCGAACCTGCATAATGAGGTTTGCGCGAGCCTCACGCTGAGTTTTGATGAACTCAGACATGGTTGTGCTCCTAATGTGTTGGGGTTGATAGTGATTTGGTGGCGATAACGCTCAACCGTCAACAGCAGCGATGACGCACATCTGTTGTAGCAATTCTACAACGGCAACAGTGATTAGTTGCCGTATTCCAACACCTTCAGTTTGGCCTTCTTCAACTCGAGCAGACCAATGTCGCCAAGGATTGACGTTGGCGGGTCAGCCTGGAACGTCACCACGTCCTTGAGCGGTGCGAGCTCGTCCAGCACAGCCGTCACAAGCATGCGATCGTCCTGGGTAATTTCTTCGCCCGACTCAATTTTGAGCAACGCCTCAGCAAGCAACGTCGGGTCAACTGATGCCCGCTGAGCAAGCCGGAACAAACCGCGCACTGATGTTGTGCCCGTGGTTGCCGAATATGCGGGAAATGCAACAATTGAAACTTCGTGCAAACGCACCGCTTCCAAAGTGCGGTTATTTCCTGCCGAGTCCCACGAATCTTTCAACGTCGTGAACCCAAAACTCATTGAGTTGACGTCGCCACGTTTCAGCAACTCGGCAACGTCACGCCCGCGAGTCGTATCCGGCAACGCAGCATCCACAAGTAGCCCGCGACCGTCCTCAACCAGTGTCATTGTTTTGGCGCGTGTAGATCCGAGCACCTCGCCAGAATCGTGGTTCCACAACAGCTTTACGTCATTTCTGGTGCGCAAGGATCGCCCGAAAGCACCAGGTGCAACACGCTCCGTAAACGGCAACGGCTCGGATGGGGAATCAAAAACGGCAGCGTAACCGGTAAACGCCATCCCGCCGGTGTCTGTTTCGCGAATTTCAAACTCAACCGGATTGATCCGTGTTTCCTGCTTGCCCATGATTCTCTCCTAGTCCTGCCGCACGTTTAATACCGTCAAAGTTCTTCCGTTGGCATCCGAAACAGCCCACAACTGATCCTGCGGGCCAAGAGTGACCGTCAGATCGCTACTGTGCGCCAAATGGTGACCAGTCGTGATCGTGACGCTCGCCGAACCGCCAATAAAGATGTTTTGGTTTTCCGTTTTCTGCGAGTTGTACAAATACGCCACCTGAGCCATATCATCCTCAGAAATGACCAATGACGGCACCGTGCCGATACTCAGTTGACTAGAAAATATTGGCATTAGGCCACAACCGAATCTGGAGCGTTAATGTGATCCGGTGTCAATGGTTCAACGTGTACCGGCTCTATCGGGACTTGTTGTAGTTGCGCCGAGGGAATTCCGGTGTGCGGAACTTCAGGCAAGCCAAGACTTGTTAGCACCTGCTCCGGCTGATATCCGGCCTGCACAAGCTGGAGGGCCATCTGCACACGCACCTGGGTGCTCGAGAGGTCGGCAGCGTCAATGTTTATGTTCGCCAACGGAACGCGCACCGTCTCGGCAGCGGGATCGTCAATCGGTCGCAAGTCTTCAATGCGTCGAACGTCATTGATTGCCAGGTAACCGTTTTGTAATCCGGAGGCGTAGAAACTGGCCCGCGTTGAAATATCGCCACGCAAAAGCCCGTCAAGATTGAACTTGAGGAACGCATTTTCACCGCCAGGCGTGCGCGCCATCAACGGCGTCATCGCGCCCTCAATTTTTTGGATAATCGGACGCAAACCATGCGTTACCCATGCGAGGTTTGTCTGCTCAACCGAAGCATACGAGCTTGAGCCGTCAGTGATCGCCAGCAAGTGTGGCGGCACATTGAACGCGCGACAAATGTCCAACACCGACTGATTGCGCGAATCAATCAGCGTTGACTTCTCAGGATCAACCTGTGTCGACACCCACTTCGCGCCACCAGTCAAAACACCGGTTTTGTTTGACTTGCGCCAACCACGGTGCCGTGAATCAAACCCTGCTGAAAGGTTGTCTGCCTGTTCTTGCGTCAGGTTGCCGGGGAACTCTATAACCCCGGCCAGCGTGGTGCCTTGGCCAAAGAATGTTGAGGCGAATCGCTCGAGCGCCAGTGCAAGGCCAAAGTTTTCTTTCAGTGCCTCAACGCGCGACACACCGCGAACGGATCCGGGGCGCACGACGTCGGGAATGAAAACCATATCCTCAGACGGCACGACTTCGCCCGTGTCCGCCAGCGTGAAGACAAGACGACCGATACCGGATCGCACCACGGTCACGTTTGTTGGATTGAGTACGGCAAGCGATGACACTTCGCCGCGCGAGTTTGAAAACACGCGAATGAATGCGTTGCCGTCCAGCAGCAGGGACGTGATTACGCCGGAGTAAAACGCCTCACGAGGCAAATCAATGTCGGGTTTGTCGACCCACACCGGCTTAGGCCTGAACGGGAACCGAGCACCATCACGCCGAAAGAATACGTCTAGTGGCAGTGTCGAAATGGTGTCGGCAATGAGTGACACCGCAGAAAACACCGCATTCACCTGGAACACCGTGTTTGAGTTGATCACCACTGCCGAGGTCGTGCCACCAATAGGGAAGTCGCTACCGGAGGCAAACAGCGCTTGCGCGGTTACGGCTCGCGCCTCAAAGATACGTTCCAGCATCAAGCAACCGCCAAACTAAAGACAATAAAAAGAACACCCGCGACCATCAGCGCGATCGGAACACTAAAAAAAGCCACGCCGCCGACGATCAGCACACCGCCGACCACTTCCAAAATTGTGCGCACTGTGGCTCCTATACAAAAAACTGTGGGACTACCTGCTCAATAGTACCAACAGTGGCGCGATCGACCGCCATAATAGCCGCCACCGCCGCGTCAATCTTCCGCGGACTGTTCGGGTTCTCCTTTTTGACGTGCGGTCCTGCCGGTGTCAGTTTTGTCATCGTATTATCTAGGTGCCTGGCAAGCAGCGGTTCATTGTCGTGAACAATCCCGCCAGCAACCACCGCGTCGAAGAATTTCGCGCAAGCTTTGATCATCCGGGACGGTGACTGCGGAAACTCCACAACCGGCCAGCCCTGATCCTCAAGCGCCTGCATTGAGCGTTGCCAACGGAACGGGTCGCACACAATTTCGCGCACCTGGTATCGCTGGCACGCCTCCACAATGGTTGCTTCAACCTCGGCAATGTCAACCCGCCAGTCGTCGCCGTCCTGCGTTAGATCTTTTTCCCACGCCTTCACAAGAAACACTTTGATTGGCTCATCACCGCGCTGCACGACCGCGCCGACAATTGCCGTGCAATCGCCGGAGTAGGAACCGTCAAACCCAAGCACAATCTCAGTGCCTTCTGGAACGTCCCAATCGTCGACCGCTGCGCATTCGTCCCACGCCCCACCAGGTAGCCACGAGACCGCCGAGCTGACCCACTGGTTTAGTCGCTTTGTGCGAAACTCCGGCTCGGGTGTGCGTTTGACTGCCGACTCAAAATCGGACGCCGCCACCAGATCATCAAAACCCGGGTTTGCGATCTCCCAAGCTTCGCGGGAACGGAAGTCCATCCCTTCCGGAGCCTCCCACCACGCCATGAAGAATGCAGGGTCAATGATCTCGCCCGACGCAACCTTTTTGCCGTACTGGTACAGCCCGTAGCAAACCGAGTCGCGCCCGGTCGAATCAGACTTCACACCGGCTGTCGTGATCGCAACGAGTTGCCCGATCTTGCCGCGGTTACCCATCGCCAACGAGAACACGTCAAATAGGGTTCGGTCACGGTGGGCGTGGAGCTCGTCCATGATTACGCGCGACGGGTTCAGGCCTTCCTTCGAGTACGCCTCAGCCGAAACAACCTTAAACACTGACTGCGTTAATGGCACATAAAGCGAATCTTTATACAACGTCACCATCTCAGACAGCGCCGACGATTCGACCATGCGTTTAGCCTCACCAAAAACAATCCGCGCTTGTTCTTTCTCGGCAGCGACCGCCACGACTTCGCCACCCTGCACACCCTCGAGAATTAGCGAATACAGGCCGATTGCCGCCGAACTCAACGCCGACTTGCCATTCTTACGAGGCATACCAATGAGCGCCGTTTGCGCCAACAACCCACCATTCGCGTCTCGCGCGTAAAGGTGCTCGAGCAGTGACCATTGCCACGGACGCAACTCAAGCTTTAGACCAGCCTTGCCCGCGATCCCGTCTTTACCGATAGAGCCAAACGTCTCAGCAAACTCCGCAGCGTAACGCCCATCACTTTTTGCCAAACCTTCAGCAGACACCGGCGTCAAATAGGCAGGTGGCCAGCTACTCGCCATTGCGCTTGCGTTCCATAAGCATCTCGAGCGCCGACTTCGTTTTCGCCGACACCAAACCAAGCCGTGTCCGGTCAGCAGGAGAAAAGCCAAGCAACGACAAACTAGAAATGATCTGCTTCTCCGTCTCAAGTAGGCTCATGTTTACAGGCCGGTCAACCGGATCAGCCGCCCACGCCTCCCGCAACACCTCGCGCCGGTCCAACAACTCGCAAGCCATCTGAACCAACTGCGTATCAGTTCTAATCGATATCCACATCTCGCCAGCGCCAAAAATTGAATCCCACAACTGCCGACCGGCATCACCAAGCGGTCTAAGCGGCTCAACATAGCCATATTCAAGCGGTGCAATGGCATCATTCAGACGCATCGCGCGCTTACCAGGATTACCCTGCAACATTTTTAGTTCGGCTGGTTTTGGTGGATTCGACATAGCCTCCACAATACCAACCCCAAGGGTCTCAACTGCGGGTACGCGCAGAACGC
>Ga0209088_10001104_pt1 | contig 17805 bp, 13 predicted proteins | sample S_140625_EF_Meta_FD_187324 | JGI IMG/M metagenome (GOLD analysis project Ga0209088, IMG submission 187324) | Freshwater microbial communities from Lake Simoncouche, Canada to study carbon cycling - S_140625_EF_MetaG (SPAdes) (version 2) | ecosystem: Environmental > Aquatic > Freshwater > Lake ... | reverse complement strand
GCCGAGGGGGTGCGGCGGGTGGTGCCCGAGGCCAGGATCCTGGCGCTGCCGCTGGCCGACGGGGGGGAGGGGACCACCGCCGCCCTGATGGCAGCAGCTGGCCGTCGCCAGGGCGGGCGGTGGCAGCCGGTGGAGGTGACCGGGCCCCTGCCCAGCGATCGACCACGGCTCACCGCTCAGATCGGCCTGCTCGGCGATGGCCGCTCCGTGGTGCTGGAGATGGCCTCCGCCTCCGGCCTGCCCCACGTTCCTGAGGCCCTGCGCAACCCCCTCCACACCACCAGCTACGGCACCGGGGAGCTGATCGCGGCCGCCCTGGCCACCGGGGCCCGTCACCTGATCCTCGGCATCGGCGGATCGGCCACCAACGATCTCGGTGCTGGCATGGCCCAGGCATTGGGGGTGCGCTTCCTGCGGGCCGACGGCACGGCCATCACGGCGCCCATGACCGGTGGCCTCTGGGCCGAGGTGGATCGCCTCGATCTCACCGGCCTCAATCCCGCCCTGGCCCACTGCCAGATCGAGGTCGCCTGCGACGTGGACAACCCCCTCCTGGGCCGGAGCGGCTGCGCGGCGGTGTATGGCCCGCAGAAGGGGGCCACTGCCGAGATCGTGGACCGGTTGGAGGCCAACCTGCGCCGGGGGGCCGACCTGGTGGAGGCCGCGATCGGGGCGAGGATCCGCGATCAGCCTGGCGCCGGAGCCGCCGGAGGACTGGGGGCCGGCCTGGTGGCCTTCCTCGGCGCCAGGCTGCGGCCCGGCATTGCGCTCGTCCTGGAGGCCAGTGGGCTGGAGGCCCATCTGCAGGGCGCCGATCTGGTGGTGACCGGCGAGGGGCGGCTCGATGCCCAGACCGCCCACGGCAAGACCATCAGCGGCGTGGCCCAACTGGGACGACGTTGGGGCGTGCCGGTGGTGGCCATCGTGGGCAGCCTCGGCGACGGGCTGGAGGCGCTCTACCCCCTCGGCCTCACCAGCGCCTTTTCCCTGGTGCCCGGTCCCCTTTCCCTGGCGGAGGCCATGGCCCAAGGGCCGGCCCTGGTGGCCGACACCACGGAGCAAGTGCTGCGGCTGCTGGTGGCTGGACAGACGCGAGAATGGGGCTCCGCGACCACCGAGCCCTCCGCTCCGATTCCATGAACATCAACGGCAGGCCCTGGCGCACCATTGGCCTGGAGGAGGGCGGCGCTTCGGTGTGGGTGATCGACCAGACCCTGCTGCCCCATCGCTTCGAGACCCGCTCGCTCACCAGCCTGGAGGCGGCGGCCGACGCCATCACCACGATGGTGGTGCGGGGGGCGCCGTTGATCGGGGTGACCGGCGCCTATGGGCTGATGCTGGCCCTGCAGGTGGATCCCTCCGATGGGTCCCTGGAGGCCGCGTTTGAGCGGCTCAACGCCACCCGCCCCACGGCGGTGAACCTGCGCTGGGCCCTGGAGCGGGTGCGGCAACGGGTGGCGCCCCTGCCGGAGGCCGAGCGGGCGGCGGCGGCCCGGCAGGAGGCGGGCGCCATTGCCGAGGAGGACGTGGCGATGTGCGCGGCGATCGGCGAGCACGGCCTGGAGCTGTTCCGCACCCTTGCGGCCGCCCGGCCGGCGGAACGGCAGGGGCAACCCCTGAACGTGCTCACCCACTGCAACGCCGGCTGGCTGGCCACGGTGGACTGGGGGACGGCCCTGGCGCCGATCTACAAGGCCCACCGCGCTGGTCTGCCCATCCATGTATGGGTGGATGAGACCCGCCCCCGCAACCAGGGCGCCAGCCTCACCGCCTTCGAGCTGGGTCGTGAGGGGGTGCCCCACACTGTGATCGTGGACAACGCCGGTGGTCACCTGATGCAGCACGGTCAGGTGGATGCGGTGATCGTGGGCACGGATCGCACCACCCGCCGCGGTGATGTTTGCAACAAGATCGGCACCTACCTCAAGGCCCTCGCCGCCCATGACAACGGCGTGCCGTTCTACGTGGCGCTGCCCGCCTCCACCATCGATTGGACCCTCGACGACGGCGTGGCCGAGATCCCGATCGAGGCCCGTTCCGCGCGGGAGGTGACCCACATCCAGGGCTTGCTGAGCCCGGATCAGATCGGCGCCGTGCAACTCACCCCCGAGGACTCCACTGGCTTCAATCCGGCCTTTGACGTCACCCCGGCCCGGCTGGTCACGGCCCTGATCACCGAGCGGGGCGTGGCGGCCGCCAGTGAAGCGGGGCTGCGGGGGTTGTACGGGCGGTGAGGGGGCCAGGGGAGGGGCCCGAAGCGATGGCGCTGAAACTCATGAATTGTTGACGCAATCTTGAAGTTCCAACGCTTGCCTGCGACGGCAAGACCTTGAAGGTCACAAGGGTGGCTAGAACCGGCTGCGATGGCTCCCCTCCCAGCCCATGGCCGCTGCATCCAGGCTCCATCGCCTCCTGGCCGTCGCGCCAGCTGTCCTGATCAGCCTGGCAATGGTGCCACCGGCCACCGCGGCCGAAGCCTTCCTCACCCTTGAGCGCAGTCGCGGCAGCTTTGCCAATGGCGATCCGATCTGGCTGTTGAAACTTGTGGAGGGTTCGAAACTGGTGCGCACCTGGCAGGCCGCCTCTGGCGCCGCCAACCGTCAGCAACTGGATCGCCGCTGGTCGCCGGGCAACGGCGCCCCGCTACCGCCGGGCTTCTACCGGCTTGGCAAGCCGGAACCCTGGGGCCAGGACCTCTGGATCGATCTGCAACCGGAGTTCAGCACCAACCGTTCGGGTCTCGGCATTCACCACTGCTTACCAGGTGTGGGCTGTATCTGCCTACCCGACCGGCAGGCCCTCAATGCGCTTGCGGCATCCATTCAGCAGCGGGGGATCCGGAGATTGCAGGTGTTGAACTGAGCGCAGCGCCGGTGTAAACGAAAGCGACTTGACGGTTAGTTCAGCGTGTTCACGGCCCGTGAAATTACGATCCCCAGCAGCACCAGCATCATCGAGGAATGGAGCAGCTGGAGCCCCTTCACCCGCGCCCCAGACGGGGAATGGTTTTCAGGAGGGCCAAGGGTGTTGCTGGTCATTACGGTGAGATAAAGGTAGTCGAGAAATCCCGGTGGCCTACGGGGCTCGACCATGGCTGATTCCGTCGGAAAAACAATCTCGCAGGGATGGTCGGGAACGTGTAGGTGTCGCACCTGACCTGGATAATCGATAAACCAATACCAAAACAGGAAAATCATATTCAGGGAACAGTAGAGCCCGGTGGCGATTTTCAATAGAAAGAAGGAGCCGGCATTAAAGGAGTGAATTCCCACGGTAACCGTGATGATATTGAGCAGCCAGTACAGGGTGGAGAGAATGCCAAAGGCAAGCAGAGTTTTGCGAATGTGGTGATGACCCAAGAAGAAGGTGCGCAGCAGGTTGATGGCGAGGAGGACAAGAATCCCGCCCAGCATGAACTCCGAGAGACTGGCAATCCAGTTAACAATCGGAAGTTGAAACTTAGAAACCCTGTTGAAATTGTTAAAGATGTCGATACTGATCGACAGATTGATCAGTGGGGCGATCGTCAGCGCTACCAGATAAGGAGCGTTCTGGGAGGGCCGCGGCAGGTGGTGGGGTTGGATCGGTGAGGGCCCCATCAACCGACCCAGAATTCGATCAAAACCAGCCGCGCCAGGGGAGCACACGCCCGGGATGGGGCAAAGGGCGGGAGGAGGGTCATCTCCGCAGGGGAGGCGGTGGCGTCACGTTAGGAGCGCCAGGCTGGGGAAGGTCCTGGACATGGAGCGGCTTCACAAGATGCAGACCCAGGCAGGAAGCGATTCAAGGAAGAAGCTCTCATCATGGAACAAATAACATTCCCAAAGAGCACTCAATCACCGACACATCTTCACTTCCTCCCTAAACTTCACGCCCAGCAATCAGAGAGACGCGTGAACATTTCACAGGGGAGGTCTTGGCGAGCCGAAAACCCTTTTGCAGCGAGAGATTAAAGCCGTAGTAGAGTGGCCAAAGCCGAGAAATCTACAAACACAAATACTCCTTGCTTACGGGAGCTTTTACGGCCTCGATCGGCATGCAGACCTGCCTGCGAATTGCTAAATTAGTTAGGCTGCAAATCGCAAACCTTCCTGATCCATCAATCCTCGGGAACCGCGGCCACTCGCTTGATCACTGGAAGGGGACAGGCTTGGCTGGGCTCCAGACGCCTAGGAAGGCAATTCGCAAGCAAATAGCCCTAGGAAGTCAATGCGAACCTGCGGCAGCAGGGCCCTCAACCCGGCAAAATCACCCGGTTGATCACATGAACCACACCGTTATCGCAGAGGAGATCGGCAGTCACCACCGTGGCGTTTTTTACCTCGAAAGGGGTGGCCCGCCGGATCGGCACCGGCGCCCCCTCCAGGCTGATCCATTGCGCTTGATCAATCAGCTGGTCGCGGCTCCAGGCCCCGGCCAGCACGTGGTATTTGAGGATGCGGGCCAGCTGGGGGGTGTTGTCCACCAGAGTCTGCACGGTGCCGGGCGGCAGGGCGGCAAAGGCCTCGTCGACCGGAGCAAACACGGTGAAGGGCCCAGGGCTGTCGAGGGCGGCGCTGAGGCCGGCCAGCTCCACGGCGGTGAGCAGGGTGGTGAAGCAGCCGGCGGCCCGGGCGGTGTCGAGGATGGAGGCCATGGCAAGGGGGTGGGAGAGGGGAGGGGATTTCAGCGGTAGTCCTGGCTCTGGATGGCGCCCAGCCGCGCCTCGGGCCGCAGGAAACGGTCCATCTGGCCCTCGAAAAAGCGCCGATTCGCCAGCAGATGCTCCGGATCCGTGTCATCGAGCGGATAGAACAGGGCCGCCCGCAACGCCTGAATCACCGCGGAGGTCACGTTGTACATCGAGCGCTGAAAGGTGATCCCCAGCTGGATCAGCTGGTCCTGCTCGCCACGCCGATGCTGCTTGTACAGCTCCTTCAGGTAGGGGGGCAGGAAATGGACCATGTCCTGCATCAGCAGGGTGGGGGGGATGCCGGCAGACCCCACTGGATAGACATCGGCATAGAGGATGCCGTAGTGGAAATCGGCCTGATGGCTGGGCACCTGCCCCGCCTGGGCGTTGTAACTCTTGGTGCCACGGAAGGGGGAGGTTCGATAGAACACGGCCTCCACATAGGGGAGTGCCGCCTCGTAGAGCCAGGTGAATCCCTCCGCCTTGGGAATGATCTCAATGCATTCCCCATCGATGAAGACGTGATGATAGATCGGTCGGCCGGCGACGGCGAAGATGCCCTTCACAAGGAAATTCATGGCATCGGGTACCCCTTGGAAGCCCCCTTCGTCGTAGATGTCGCTCATCTCGAAGAACACCGGAGCCATCACCTCCCAGAACAGGCCAAGATTGGCGTAATAGCTCAGTTGCTTCACCTTCTCCAGAAACATCTCCGGAAAGGCCTGATAGAGACCAAGCATCAGGGGATTGCGCCGGAAATAGGCCTTGATCGCCCGGTCCGCATTGGCGCGATAGGCCTCACTTTCCAGGTAGTCGTTGAAGCGCCCGCCCATGGCCTGATGCCAGAGCATCGCCTGCGCGCAGGCCTCGGCAAACTCCATGTTGATCCGGTCGTGCCAGAGGTGATGCAGCAGCTTGGGCATCGCTGTGGTTTCCCCCCTGGCCATGAACGCCAGCAGCTCCGGATGGGCCTGCTCCCCACCCCGCCAGAGGCGCAACTTGGATTGCTCTCCGGCGTAGGCATTGGGTCGCTCCAGATACTCCTGAGAAGGGAAGTACTTGAAGGCGGGCAGCGGATCGAGGAACACCTGCTCGGCGATATAAAGCAGGTCGCGCCAGTAGAAATCCATCGGCACGGCATAGGCCTTGTAGATGCCGATGATCTGCATCAGGTTTTCGGGCGTATCCGGCAGCATCGACCCCCCCGCCTCCAGGCGGTGGATCACCTCCGCCCAGGGATGCTGGGAGGGGGGAATCAGCGGGGCGCTGGGACAGTTGGCAACCGCGGCGATCGGGGTGGTCATGACGGCAACAGCTCCGGGACGATGGCAACGGTGGGGGCAGACGGGGACAACAAGGGCTGGGAACGCAGGGCCAGGGCGGCGGTGGCGCTCCCACTCCAGCCGGTGAGGGCCGTGGGCCACAGGCCGGCAGCGATCACCAGCAGCGTGAGCACCAGGGCAGGGGCCCGTTCGCTCCAACCGGTGGCCGGCCAATGGGCGCGCCCGTTGTCGAGCCGGCCGAACCCCACCCGGTTGAACAGCCGCACCGCATACACGGCGGTGAAGCCGGAGGCGATCAGGCTGACCAGGGTGGCCTTCGGAAAGACCGTCCAGCTGCCTTCAAACACCAGCAGCTCGGCGGGAAACGCCGCCAGGCCGGGGATCCCGGCGGCCGCCATCAAGGCCAGCAGCAGCATCCCCAGGGTGAAGGGCAGGCCCCGCAGGGGGTTGAGCAGGCCCGAGAGCTCCGGGATCGCGGTGGTGCCGGTCTTGCGCTCGATCAGCCCCACGCAGGCGAACAGCAACGCCACGATCAGGCCATGGGCCAGGATCTGGGCCACCGCCCCCTGCAGGCTCATCGGCGTGGCGGCGGCCAGGGCCAGCACCAGCAGGCCCATGTGGCCGAGGGAGCTGTAGGCCATCAGCCGGCGGATATCGCTCTGGGCAATGGCGTTCAGGGCGCCATACACCGCACTGACGGCCCCGGCAATCGCAATCCAGGGGGACCAGGCGGCCCAGGCGTCGGGCAGAAAGCCCACGGCGAAGCGCAACAGCCCATAGGCGCCAAGCTTGGACACCACCCCACCCAAAAGCATCACCACCGGGGTGGGCGCCTGGGCATAGGTGAAGGGCTGCCAACCATGGAGTGGCACGATCGGCAACTTCAGGCCAAAGCCCAGCAGCAACAGGGCCAGGATCCAACGCTGGGCGGTGGGGCTCAGGTCGGCGGCCGCCAGCTGGTTAAAGCCGAAGCCGAAACCATTGGCGTTGAACCAACCCAGGGCCAGCACGGCCGCCAGCAGGCTGAGGCCGGAGACGGAGCCGTAGACCAGAAACCGGATCGCGGCGCCAGCGCGGCGCTCCCCCCCCCAGATCGCCACCAACAGGGTGGTGGGGATCAGCACCAGCTCGAAGGCCAGCACAAACAGCAGGGCATTGCGGGCCAGGAAGGCGCCGCTGACCCCGAGGTTGGTGGCCAACAGCAGGGCAAAGAACAGGCGCGGCCGCGCCTGATTGGCCGGCGCCGCCAGGATCGCCATCGTGCTGAGCAGGGCGACCAAGAGCTGGAGCGGCAGGGACAGGCCATCGAGGCCCAACTCCAGCTCCAGGCCGAGCTTGGGCACCCAGGCCAGATGCAGATCGGCCGGCGGCAGGCGCCAGCAGAGCAGGGTGAACAGCAGCTGGGCACCGGCCACGAGGGCAGCGACGGAGCGCACCCGCGTCGCATCGCCCTGGGGCAGAGCAAACACCAGCAGGGCGCCGGCCAAGGGCAGCGCCAGCAGCAACAACAAAAGAGGGGGTGCCATCAGGACAGGGGGCGAAGGGGTGCGGTGGACAGGACCATCGGGCCACTCAGCAGCCAGGCCGCCATCAGCAGCACCCCCAACACGAGGGTGAGGGCATAGGCCTGGGAACGGCCGGAGGTGGTGAGGCTGAGGCGACGGGCTCCCTGCAGGGCCGCCGCCCCGGTGGCGCCGCTGAAGCCGTCCACCAACCGCTCCTCTGCCCAGGCACTGAGCTGGGCGAGGGCCACCACCAGGCCCACCACGGTGCGGTGGTAGAAGCGCTCGGTCTGCATGTCGTGGGCCAGCCAGTCCTGCAGCCCACCCAGGGTCGAGGGCAGGTGGGCCAGGGGGTGGGGACGCCAATAGAACAGGGCCGACAGCCCCCCGCCCACCAGGGTGGAGAGCAGCAGCGGCACCGCCATCGGGCCCCAGCCCGGCAGGGGCGCCAGGGCGATCACCCCATTGCGCACCAGCAGCTGGGGCAGATGCAGCACCAGCCCGGTAAGCAACAGGGTGGGCAGCACCATCAACCACAGCACCTCCGGGGAGCGGGTGGTGAACACCGTGGGCTGGCCGCCCCAGATCTGGCCGAACACCCGGATCAACCCCGCGCTCACCAGGGCATTGGTGAGCAGCACCAGCCCCCCCAGCAGCCAGGGGGATCCACTGGTGGCGGTGAGCGCCAGCAACTCGCGCAGGGCGGCGAACCCGGCAAAGGGAGGCAGCCCCATCAAACCGGCGGCCCCCACCAGGAAGGCGATCCCCATCAGGGGCCGCTTGCTCCAGAGGCCCCCCAGCTGGGTGAGGTCCTGGGTGACGTTGGTGAGCACGATGGCGCCGATCGCCATCAGCATCAACGCCATCGGCAGGGGGTACACCAGCATCAGGTGGTCGGCCACGGCGATCCCCCCGAGGCCCACCGCCATAAACAGCAAACCAAGCCAGCTGCTCACCAAAAATGACAGGGCCCGCTTGACATCGATCTGGGCCAGGGCGATCAGGGAGGCCACCACCGCCGTGGTGCCGCCCACCACCACCAGCACCGCCTGCACCAGGGGGCTGAGGGCAATCAACGGCTCCAGCCGCAGCAGCACCCAGGCCCCGCCCACCACCACCACCGAATTGCGCAACACCGTGGAGGGCAGGGGACTCTCCATGGCCTCATCCAGCCAGAGGTGCAGGGGAATCTGGGCACACTTGCCCATCGGCCCGGCGATCAGCGCCAGCAAGATCAGGGAAAAGTGATTCGGCAGCACCCGGTGGTTGTTGGCCTGGTCCGCCGCCCAGGCCTGCAGACCGTGGAAATTCCAGGTGCCGGTGAGCGGCAACAGGGCAATCAGGCCGGCCAGCAGGATCAGGTCGCCGATCCGCTTGGTGAGAAAGGCATCGCGGGCCCCCTTCACCACCAGGGGCTGGTTGTACCAGGTGCCCACGATCAGATAGGTGCCGAGGGTGAGCAGCTCCAGGATCACGTAGCTGAAAAACAGCGAATCGGTGAGCACCAGAGCGCAAAGGCCCGACTCGAAGAAACTCAGGGAGCCGAAGAAGCGCGGCCAGCCCCAATCCATTTCCATGTACCCGATCGCATAGATCTGCACCAATACGTGCAGCCCGGTGATCACGGTCATGGCGATCAGCGCCGGCTCGGTGATCAGGCCGTCGAACGTGATCGCCAGCCCCGCGGTGTCCAGCCAGGTCCAGGCGAAGGTGAGCGGGCGGAACAGGGCGGCGGAGCCGGCGGTGGCATTGGTGTGCAGGGCGATCAGGGCCAGCACGCTGTGGCCGAAGGCCACGCTCACCAACAGCAGATTCATGTAGCCACAGGGGCGGGGACCGGTGCGGGCGATCCCCCCCGGCGACCACAGCAGCGAGAGCAGGGAGGCAAGCAGGGGATAGAGCGGCACCAGCCAGGCCGTCTGCGTGACAAGAAGGGTCATGGCAAGGGGGAGATCGGAACGCCCGGTTCCGTTGACAGCGGACCCTAAGGATCAGCACCAGCTGTTGGGTGTGGCCTTGCTTTTGTAACGCCTATGGCCAATCCAAGGGGCCCTGATCAATGGACTGCAGCGCCTTCCGCATGGCTGGCATAGTTGGGCCCCTCAAGGAGGAATGCGCCGTGGCCTGTCCCCAATGTGGCGGCCGGATGCTGGCCAAGGTGGGTCGCAAGCCCGTGCGGCTGGTGTGTGCCGACTGCGGCACGCCGCTGGACGAACGGCAGCGCCTCTACGACGAACGGCGCCGCTGGGGGGCCCTGCTGGGGGTGCTGGTGCTGGTGCTCACGGTTGGCTTGATCTTCTATCTGGCGATCATGAGCGAAGACAACAGGAACCAAGACCTCGACACCCAGCCGGAATCCAGGCTGGGTCGATCGATCCAGCCGGTCGCCTGAGCAGGGTTGGCTCAGGTGTGGGACGAGGCCCGCCGCCGCCAGAGCCGCACCACTTTCTCCAGTTCCAGATAGAAAAAGAACAGCAGGCTCACCCCCACGCAGATCGCCAGATCCAGGCGCGTTAGGGGTTCGGTGCCAAAGAAGCGGGCCAGGGTTGGCACATAGAGCAGGGTGAGTTGCAGCAGTGTTGTTAACAGCACCGCCCCCAACAACCAGGGGTTGGAGAAGGGCGCCACCTGGACCAGGGGGCGCTCACTGCGGGCGGCCAGGGCATGGCCCATCTGGGCCAGGCAGAGGGTGGTGAACACCATGGTTTTCCAGGGTGCACCGACCTGGCTGGCGTAAAGCATCAGGGCGATCGTGAACAGGGCGAACACCACGCCCACGCGCAGGATGTAGGCGCCGACCCCCCGGGCGAAGATCGATTCCCCGGGTTGGGCCGGGGCGCGCCGCATCAGGTCGGTCTCCCCCGGTTCCAGGGCCAGGGCCAGGGCCGGCACGCCGTCCGTCACCAGATTCATCCAGAGGATCTGCAGCGGCGTCAGCGGCACCCCCACCAACCCCAGCAGGGGCGCGGCGGCAATGGTGATCAGCTCCCCCACGTTGCTGCCGAGGATGTATTTCACGAAACGGCGGATGTTGGCGTACACCAACCGCCCCTCCTCCACCGCATTGACGATCGTGGCGAAGTTGTCATCGAGGAGCACCATGTCGGCGGCCTCCTTGCTCACCTCCGTCCCGGTGATCCCCATCGCCACCCCGATGTGGGCCTGCTTGAGGGCCGGCGCGTCGTTGACCCCATCGCCGGTCATGGCCACCACCTGGCCATTGGCCTGCAGGGCGCGAACAATGCGCAGCTTCTGCTCCGGCGCCACCCGGGCATAGAGGCTGCAGCGACTCACCACATCCCGAAGGGCCGCATCGTCGAGGCGTTCCAGCTCCCGACCCAGCACCACGTCGGCCCCCTCGGCCACCAGGCCAATGCCCGTGCCGATCGCCTGGGCAGTGAGGGGATGATCCCCCGTGATCATCACCGGCCGGATCCCCGCCTCCCGACAACGGGCCACCGCAACGGGCACCTCCGGTCGGGCCGGATCGAGCTGGGCCATCAGCCCCACCAACACCTGCTGGTCCAGGGGGTGGTCGGGACCGGCGGGATGGGGGGTGCAGGCAAAGGCCAGCACCCTCAGCCCCGCCCCGGCCAGCTGGCGGGCCTGGTCCTGCCACCACTGCCGCTCGGGCTCCCGGAGCGGCCGTACACCGGCACCCGCCAGCCAGCGATCACAGCCCGCCAGGATCACTTCAGGGGCCCCCTTGCTGATCAGCAGCGTGGCCGACCCTGCCGCCGCCGCCCCCAAGGGCGCCTGCAGGCTTCCCTCCGGATCGTTCAGCCACACGGCCATCAGCTGGCGCTCGGAACTGAACGGAATCTCCGCCTCCCGCCGATAGCGATTGCGCAGGGCAAAGCCATCCAGGCCCGCCTTGGCCGCCACCACCACCAGGGCGCCCTCGGTGGGATCGCCCAGCACATCCCACTGACCATCGGCCTCCTGCCGCAGTTCGGCATCACTGCAAAGCAGGCCGGCGCTGAGCAACAGATCCCGACCGCCCGGGGCAATGCCTGGTGCGATGCCGGGGGCAATGTGGGGGGCCAATCCTTCGGGGAGCGCCAGGGAGGTGGCGCGGAAGGAGCCCGTGGGGGTGTAGCCCAGGCCGTCCACGACGATCGCCTCGCTGCCGCAGCGCAACTCCTGCACCACCTGGCGGTTCTGGGTGAGGGTGCCGGTCTTGTCGGAACAGATCACCGTGACCGAGCCCAACGCCTCCACCGCCGGCAGGCGCCGGATCAGGGCCGCCCGCTTCACCATCCGCTGGGTGCCGATCGCCAGGGTCACGGTGATCACCGCCGGCAGGCCCTCCGGCACGATCGCCACCGCCATCGACAGGGCCACCTCCAGCAGGTTGAGGGGCGATTGACCCAGCAGCCACCCCCCTAGCACCACCACCGCCACCAGGGCCAGGGCGGAGCCCACCAACACCGTCGCCAGCCCATCGAGCCGCTGCTGCAGCGGCGTGGATTCACCACCGGCATTGTTGATCAGGTCGGCGATCTGGCCGAGTTCGGTGCCCATGCCCGTGGCCGTCACCACGGCGACCCCCCGGCCCCGGGCCACCTCCGTGCCCTGGAAGAGGCAATTGAGCCGCTCCAGCACCGGAGTGCCGGCCTCCAGCACCAGGGCCGCCCGTTTGAACACCAGCTCGGCCTCGCCGGTGAGGGCCGCCTCCCGCAGCCCCAGATCCACGGCCTCCAGCAGGCGGCCATCGGCGGGGACCCGATCGCCGGCCTCCAGGCGGATCAGGTCACCCGCCACCAGCTCCTCGCTGGGCAGGCGCCGCCATTCCCCATCCCGACGCACCTGCACCAGGGGCTGGGCCATGCTCCGCAGGGCCTGCAGCGCCTTCTGAGCCTGGCTCTCCTGCAAATAGCCCAGCAGGGCATTGAGCCCCACGATCAGCACAATCGCGAGGGCATCCTTGGGAAACTTCGCGGCGCTGTAGGCGATCGCCGCCGACACGGCCGCCACCGCCAGCAGCATCAGCAGCATCACATTGCTGAACTGATCGAGAAGAATGCGCCAGGGGCTCCGGCCCGCCGCCAACTCCAGCCGATTGGGGCCGTTGCGGGCCAAGCGATCGGCCACCTGGGCCGAGCTCAATCCCTCGGCGTCGGCCCCAAGCTGCGTCAGGCATTCCGGACCCGAAAGGCTGTGCCAGGCAGGTGCGGAGGTCAGTGCTGTCACCGAAGGGAGTGCAGGAACGTTGGGAAGGTAACGACGCAATCCGGCGGTCGTAGGTTTTGGGCGCTTCCTATCGCCGCTCGCACCGCGGCATGCCGCGCTTGTTCAAGCTCAACCGCTGGCGCCACGCCCTGATCGGCCAGCCGCTGCCCAACAGTGCCTTTCACGAAGAGCGTTTCAGCAATGCTGAGGCCCTGGCGATCCTGAGCTCCGACGCCCTGTCCTCGGTGGCCTACGCCACCCAGGAGATCGTGTTGATGCTGGGCCTGGCCGGTGTGGCGGCCCTCTCCTACACGCTGCCGATCACCGGCCTGATCGTGGTGCTGATGCTGATCGTGGCGATCAGCTATCGCCAGACGATTCAGGCCTATCCCCAGGGCGGCGGCTCCTATCGGGTGTCCCAGGAGAACCTGAGCCCGGTCGCGGGCCTGGTGGCGGGAGCCTCCCTCTCGATTGACTACGTGCTCACGGTGGCGGTGAGCGTGGCGGCGGGGATTTCCGCCCTCACCTCCTACTTTCCGGCCCTGGAATCGGAGCGGGTGCTGCTCTGCCTGGTGGCGGTGGGGCTGGTGATGGTGGCCAACCTGCGCGGGGTGAGCTCCAGCGCCAAGTTGCTGAGCCTGCCCACCTACCTGTTCATGGGGATGGTGATGACGCTGCTGGTGGCGGGGGCGATCAAGGCGGGCCTGGGCCAACTGCCGCCGCAGTTGGTGGCTGAACAGCAAAGAATTCTGCAGGAGGCCCACCTGGAGGAAGGCCACCCTCTGATGACCTTGGGCCCCCTGCTGCTGCTGCGGGCCTTCAGCTCAGGCTGTGCGGCCCTCACGGGAATCGAGGCGATCAGCGACAGCGTCAGCGCCTTCCGACCGGTGGAATGGCGCAACGCCCGCCGGGTGTTGGTGGTGATGGTGGTGATGCTGGCCACGATGTTCAGCGGCATCAGTGCCCTGGCCCACCACACCGGGGTGGTGTATGTGGAGAACGGCCCGACCCTGCTGTATCAGCTAGGGGAACGGGTGTTCGGCAACGGCGTCCTCCTGGCGGTGCTCCAGCTCTCCACCCTGCTGATCCTGCTGCTGGCCGCCAACACCGCCTACGCCGACTTCCCTCGGCTGGCGGCCTTTCTCGCCCAGGACGGCTACCTGCCCCGCCAGCTGGCCTCCCTCGGCGACCGGCTGGTGTTCAGCAATGGCATCTTTGCCCTCAGCGGCTTTGCCGGCCTGCTGCTGGTGGTGTTCCAGGGCAGCGTCTCCCGGCTGATCCCGCTCTATGCCGTGGGAGTGTTCCTCAGCTTCACCCTCTCCCAGGCGGGAATGGTGATGCACTGGTGGCGACTGCGGGGAAAGCGCTGGCAGGGGAAGGCCCTGATCAACGGCATCGGCTGCCTGATCACCGCCGTGGTGGGGGCTGTACTGCTGTTCAGCAAGTTCCGGGAGGGGGCCTGGTTGGTGGTGCTGGCGATCCCGCTGCTGGTCACCCTCTACCTCCGCATCCGCAACCACTACGACCACGTGACCCGGCGGTTGCGGCTGGCGGCGGACGTCAAACTCAAGCTGCCGGCGGCCCCCACCAATGGCGGCACCCCCACGGTGGTTCTGGTGGGCCAGCTGCACCGCGGCACCTTCGAGGCGGTGTGCTTTGCCCGCAGCATCGCCAGTGATCTGGTGGCCGTTCACGTGGATCTCGGGGGCGGTCGCACCGAGGCCTTCTGCAAGCAATGGCAGCGGCAGGTGCCGGAGGTGCCCCTGGTGGTGCTCGACTCCCCCTACCGCTCCCTGGTGGATCCGGTGGTGGAGTTCGTCAGTGGCTTCGAAACCCAACACCGCAAGGGGATGAACCGGTTCTGCGTGATCGTGCTGCCGGTGTTTGTGACCCGGCATCGCTGGGAAAACCTGCTGCACAACCAATCCACGATTGTGTTGCGCAACGCCCTGCGGGCCCGGGGCACCCGGGTGGTGACCACCGTGGGCTTCTACCTCTGACCGTTCAGGCGCCCGTTTGCTGGCCGCGGCGCAGCCGCATGGAATCAGCGAAGGAGAGCACCAGCAGCAGGATGCCGATCAGGCCGGTGAGCCATTCCGGCACGTGCAGATCGCGCTCCGCCAACCAGATGCCCGCCAGCATCACCAACCCCAGGGCACCGATGGCGTAGTGGGCACCATGCTCCAGGTACACCAGGTGATCCAGCGCCCGTTCCCGGCTCAACATCAACGTCAGGGAGCGGATGAACAGGGCGCCCAGGCCCAGGCCCGTCATGATCAGGCCCAGGTTCTGGGTGATCGCGAAGGCGCCGATGGTGCCATCGAGGCTGAAGGAGGCATCGAGCAGCTCCAGATAGAGCAGGCTGGCCAGTCCCCCCCCGGCGGCTAGCCGGGCCCCGGCCTGCTCCTCATCGCCGAAGGCCTCCGCCAGGGAGGTGCTGAGCAGCTGCAACACCAGGCCGATCACGCCGCTGATCATCACCTCGCCCCGAAGCTCACCCGGTAGGGAGGCGCTCAACAGCAACAGCAGGATCAGGGCCAGGGCAATCTCCAGCGATTCAATCCGACCCGCCTCACTGAGGCGCCGCTCCATCGGCTGCCACCAGTGCAGGGTCTTGGCCTCATCGAAGAAATACCGCAGGAACACCATCAGCAGGAACATGCCGCCGAAGGCGAGAATCCGCGGCTCCGCCAGCTCCAGCAATTCGCGGTAGTGCGCGGGATGGTGCAGGGCCGCATCCAGGGCCTCCCCCATCCCCACGCCCCCGGCCAGGGCCACCATCAGCAGGGGTCCGGCAAAGCGCACCCCAAACACCGGAATCACCAGCCCCCAGGTGAGAAAGAAACGCTGTTGCGGTGGGGTGAGCTGATCGAGCACCCGGGCATTCACCACCGCATTGTCGAAGGACAGCGAGACCTCCAGCATCAGCAGCACCAGGGCGATCCAGGCGGCCTCCAGGCCCATCAGGCCCAACACCACCGCCAGGCCGCAGGCACAGCAGATCAGGGGAAAAACCAGATAGCGAAGGTAACGCTGGGGCAGAAACGGCACGGCCAGGGGAGGGGAATGGCCCCCATCTTCACCGTTCAGCTGAACCGGACGGGGCCGTGGGGGCGTCAGGCGTGCCTGGCTCCTGCCGTTCCAGGCGAGCGAGCAGGCGTGGAATCGCCAGGGTGACCACAAACAGGACGAGGGCCCCCAGGCCGAACTGCACCACGCCCTGAACCATCCGTTCCAAGGGGATCCAACGGCCCCCCAACCAGGCCAGACTCACCATGGTGGTGGCCCAGAGCAGCGCTCCAACGAAATTGCAGACGAAAAAACGGCCCCAGGGCATGCCCACCGCGCCGGCCATCGGACCCGCCAGCACCCGCAGCACCGCCACGAAGCGGCCCAGCAGCACCGACTTGCCGGCATGGCGCAGAAACTGGGTGCGCAGGCCCTCCATCTGCTCCGGGGACTGGCGCAGAAATCGGCCCACCCGCAACAACAGGGGCCAGCCGGCCCGGTGCCCCACCCAGTAGCCGATGTTGTCCCCCAGGATCGCTCCGGAGGTCGCGGCGGCGATCACCCCCACCAGCTGCAGCTCACCGCTGCCGGCCGCATAGCCTCCCAGCAGAGTGACCGTTTCCCCCGGCAGCGGCAGACCGGCGTTCTCCAGCAGCATGGCCAGAAAGATCACCCCGTAGCCCCATTGGCCCATCAGGGCCTGGAGATCCTCCAGCCGGAACGCCTCCAGCGGCAGCGTGGCGAAGCCGAATCCGTCGGCGAGGGAGCTGACGGGCAGCTCCAGGGCCAGCGGCAATGCCATGGGGTGTCGTAAGAGTTTTGAACCCTACTGCCCTCCGTCAGAGTGGAAGGGTCTGCCCGCCCGTCGCCATGGTCGTGCGCTCCGTGCTCCTCCTGGGGGACCCCCGCCTGCGGGAGCGCTCCCTGCCCGTGCCCCCCGACGCCATCGGCAGCCCCGAACTGAATCAACTGATCGACGACCTCAGGGACACCATGGCGGCCCGGGAGGGTGCCGGCCTAGCCGCACCCCAGATCGGTGTGCTGTGGCGTGTGGTGATCTTCGGCATCACCCACAATCGGCGCTATCCCGAGGCTCCGCCGATCCCGGAGACGATCCTGATCAACCCGGAATGGACGCCCCTCGACGAGGAGCAGGAAAGTGGCTGGGAAGGGTGCCTGAGCGTGCCCGGGCGGCGGGCCCAGATTCCGCGGGCGCGGCGCCTCCACTATCAGGCGCTCACCCCGGACGGCCAGCGGATCCAACGGACCGTGGAGGGCTTCCATGCCCGGGTGGTGCAGCACGAAGGTGACCACCTCAATGGCGTGTTGTTTCCCGATCGCCTGCCCCCAGCGGACTCCGCTGCACCTCAAGAGGACGCGGAAACGGGAGTTTCGGGCTGAGGAGCTCAGGCCCAGAGCCCGCGGCCGCCAGCCCTAACCTGCCCGGACGAGCCGGCCCTCGATGCGCAGCAGCCTCTCCCCCGGCCCCTTGGCCGGTGCCCACCCCACACCCCCCGGGCCCCGCTGGCTGGTGCGCGGCGACCTGGATGGTCTGCTGGGTCTGGGCCTCGACAACCTGATCCAGATCCTGCTGATCGTGTCGCTCTGCCGCGGCGTGCTCGGCTATCCCGATGGCCTGATCTTCGGCACGATCCTGCCGGCCACCGGGGTGAGCCTGATCCTGGGCAATGGGGCCTATGCCCTCCAGGCCCATCGGCTAGCCCGGCGGGAGGGACGCGCCGATCGCACTGCCCTGCCCTACGGGATCAACACCGTCAGCCTGTTCGCCTTCGTGTTTCTGGTGATGTTGCCGGTGAAACTGGCGGCGCTGGGCCAGGGACTGCCGGAGCTGGAGGCGGTGCGCCTCTCCTGGCAGGCGGGGCTGGTGGCCTGCCTCGGCTCGGGGCTGATCGAGGCCGCCGGAGCCTTCTGGGCGGGGCTGCTGCGCCGCTGGCTGCCCCGGGCGGCCCTGCTGAGCACCCTGGCCGGCATCGCCCTGGGTTACATCGGCCTGGGGTTCCTGCTGCGCACCTACGCCGAGCCGGTGGTGGGTCTGGCCGTGTTGGCGGTGATCCTGGTGGCCTACTTCGGCGACGTGAAACTGCCGCTGCCGGGGGGGCTGTTGGCGGTGATCGTGGGGGTGGGCCTGGCCTGGGCCACGGGCCTG